>Ga0247840_10012063_pt1 | contig 10359 bp, 1 predicted proteins | sample LaCruzMarch2015__FD_192404 | JGI IMG/M metagenome (GOLD analysis project Ga0247840, IMG submission 192404) | Freshwater microbial communities from meromictic Lake La Cruz, Castile-La Mancha, Spain - LaCruzMarch2015_17m | ecosystem: Environmental > Aquatic > Freshwater > Lake | place: Spain...
TCCGCCTGAACCTGGTGCATCCAGGACCCAAGGAGGTGCAGCAATACGTTCGAAAATTGGCGCTGAATCCGGCCGGGTTCTTCAGCGCATCCAACCCGTTGGCCGTCGAGGCACAGTTCGTGGATGAGGCGAACAAGCCGTTGGACCCGCGCGCGTTCCTGAGCGCGGGCACGTCCACGCCCTTGCGGCTCAGTGTGGTCAACAATGACAATAAGAAGGACTACAGCGATAAATTCACGTTGGGACCGACCGGTGTGCCTGGCATCTACCGGGCGGAGGGGGAGGGGCTATCCGTCGGCTCCTACACAGTCAAGGTAACGACGGCGTCCGGCCTTATGACGCAGCCGGCTTATGTCATCCCAGAAGCGGCCCGAACCGTCCAGGGCGTCGTGAAGCTGGTCGAGAATCCCTTCTGGATCGCCCTGATCGTCCTGATGGCAGCGGCTGTGGTCGGCACGGCGGGCGGGTTGCTCATCAGGCGGCAGATCAACATCCAGTTGAGCCAGCATCCGGCGCACGGCACGATTGTCGTCGAAAATCAGAGCGGTCAGCCATTGCCCAGTGGGACGCGGACTTTCAGCGGTCGCAATCATGTGGTCCTCAAAGGTTTCCATCCCAGTTCCCACATCAAGACGATGGAGATCCGCTGCCTGAGTGAGGCCGAATCCAAGCGAGGATCGGTGAAGGTGACCGTGGCGTTGACCACCGGTTTACGCATCCGGGGTGACTTGGTCACAGGCGGCGGCAAGCTGCAACTCGGCAGGTATCAAGTGTTCGTTCGCAAGATCAGCTAAGTGATTCCAGTGAAAGGAGTGTGTCAAAATGGCAGTGCCAGCTTTGGTCATCGGATTGGGCGGCACCGGGCAGTGGGTGCTTACCTATCTCAAGAAGAATTTGGTCGAAACCTACGACAAAATCCCCAAGGAAGTACGGCTGCGGGCGTTCGACACCGTCAAGACCTCCCGCGCCCAGGCCGGCGGGGGGCAGTCTTCGACCGACGAAATGCCCGACCGCGTTGAGGAGCGCGCGGTTGGCGGTGTGCGCCTTGAGTCTGGCGAATACATCCACGTCGGCGGCTACGTGCGTGATTTCGTTCGGGATATCGCCCAAGACGAGACGAACGAGCGTTTCCCGCACATCCGGAGTTGGTTCCAGGCCAAGTATTACCTGGACAATCTGCCTGACCAGCAGTTCAACCTGGACGAAGGCGCGGGCCAATTCCGCCAGTTCGGCCGGTTGGCCATCTATTCCGATCTGCGTGCGCCGACCACTTCGTTCATTTATGGCCAGTTGCAGGATACGATTCAGCAGATTCAGCGCGAGACCAACACCAAGAACCTCTACGTGTTCATCATCGGCTCGCTGGCCGGTGGCACCGGGGCCGGCATGTTCGTAGACGTAGCCCATCTCGTCCGGCGGATCGCCAGCGAGCAAGCACATATGCAGGTGAACGTTCGCGGCTTCCTGGTGTTGCCCGATGCTTTTGGCGCCTTGCCGGCCAGCAGCGTCGTCAAGCGCGGGATGAACGCGCGCGCCTTTGCGGCCATGCGAGAAAACAAGCGTTTCAGCATCAACTTCGACTGGGCGTTGGGCTATCCCATGCATTATCAGGCGCAGGTCGTGGGCCGGCCGGCCGATCCTGTGCTACGCTCGGCCATCAAGGGACAGCTTTTCGACCACCTGTACTATCTCGACGGACACCGAACCAATTTTCCACTTTTCGCCATCCCCATGGAGCACGGTGTCGGGCCGACCATCTCCGACATGATCGGCGCTGTCCTGGATAGCCGATCCTCTGGGGCATTCGAGGAGCATACTCGCAACCTGCAGGCCGCCTTGAGTTCTAGGGGCGGCACACGACGCACGCCCTACTACGGGTCGGTCGGCACCTATTCCATTGTTTTTCCCATCGCCCACATTGTCGAGAGCTATGCGCATCGGTTGGGCTTGGAAGTGTTGCAGAATCTGTTGTCGCCGGCCTCTGTGGATGGTCGGACCGGGCTGCCGACGAAACTAGCGGCCGACAAGAACAAGGAAGTGGGCGAGGGTTACGCGGGCGCGGCGGCTGGACGGGCATTTCTCACGAGCAGCTCGATCATAGATCCAACTGACCCGACCAAGGCGGTGGACAATACGTTGCTGACGGCCGACCTGGCGGACATCGCTGATCGCTTCACGCCGCAAGACGCGACGGTGGTGGAACAGGTGGCGGCCCGCAGCCTGGCCGAGTGGGATCGCATTTTCTCACCGACCGGCCAGTCTGAGGATGTTATTACGGCGCGCGAGCGCGCAGGGATAGTGCTCAATGTCAAGTTGACGGACGAGGTGCCGCCCAGCAAGAGCGTGACGCCCAAGGAACGGCCGGCCGATGGCATGTATCGGATCGAGAATGGCGTGCGCACCCATAAAAACGTCTACCTGGGCGCGGAACAGGGAGACACCGGTCAGCGGGTCGGCGGCAGGTACCGCGAGGCGTTGGGTGAGTACGCCAACGTTCACCTGGGCCGCTTCCAACGTATGTTGGAATACAAGATGCGAGAAATCCTCAACGGCCGGACGACGACCGATTCGATCGCGGCGAAGACCGGCAAGCTCGGCCATCTACAGGAGTTTTTGGGGCAACTGGCGATTTACACCGACAAATCTTACCAGGTGCTCACGCGGGTCATGGAGCGCCGGCGCAGCGCCGGATCTGGCCGCATGGAGGCGATCGTCGCCGCACAGAGCGCCCTGGATGACATGAAGACCAGCGCAGGTGATACCAAACCCATCTTCGGCCGGGCGCACAAGACGCAGGATGCCTACCTGGAGATCGAGCAATCGCTGGTTGACATCCACAAGCTGGAGATCATGGAGCAGACGGTCGCGGACACGATCAAACAGATGGCCGATCTGATTGCATCGGCCCAGACGAACGTAGACGCTTGGGTTAAGGCGTTGGCCGTGGGCCAGAGCAGCCTCTACGCTACGCTGCTCCAGGGTAAGCGCCAGGTAGACGCCAATCGCGATAAAGACGCCGATATCGAGTGCCGGCTGGTGTTGGGCGCACGCAAGGCCGGTAAGGAAGAAGATGACGACTATCGGCTGTTTAGAGCTTATGAAGAAAGTCGTTACATCCATTACGCGCAGGAGGGCCAGGTCAATCAGGTGGCGGCCATGCTGGCGGATCTCAACTGGCGGGTGCGCGTGGAGACGCAGCGCGGCAAACCGGTTTTCCGCGTCGGTTTTTCTGTCGCCTCGCACGGCGGCGCAACGACTTCTGTGGATCTGGCCGACAGCCCATCGCCGAACAACCTGAAAACCTTCCTTGGTCGCGCCCGCGAAGCATTCGAGCAAGTGCGTAAAGATGAATCGGTGCTGGGCTATCTGATGCATGCCTATCCGGAATCGGATAAACTGGCCGAGCGGTTGCACCAGCGCAGCGGCCCGCTCCTCGACCATGAGGGTACGGGGCCGTTGCCGGCCAACTATCTGCGTGTGGGGCACGGCCAGGAGAGCAATCAGACCGATTATCTGCGCGGCATGCTGCGCAAGCTGGCTGCCTTAAGCAATATCGCCGACATCGAGAAGTTCGCTAAGCTGGTGGATTCCGAGGATCATTTCTCCTGTACGCTGGTCCACACGATTGATCTGATCGAGTTGGACGCGATGAAAGCGTATCGTAACGCCCGGGATGAGTACCTGGGCTATCGCGGTGAGAAGGGCGCACAGACCAGCCAGCGAACCATCCTGCACCTCTTCCCGGCCGAAGTGAACGCGGTGCAACTTGAGGAACGCCTGACTGAGCTTAATCAGAATGTGCGTACCCTCGATGATGACATCGCACTTCAACTGGAGATGCAAGATCAGTTGCGGCTGTTCCTGTTCTGCTATACCTACGGATTGATCAATATCGAGGCATTCGACGAAGACGGGCAGACCAAGGAGTGCTATCGAGTGCAATGGTCTCCCATTAATGAGCGAGACACTGGCGAGGCGCGGTTGAGTAAGCCGAGCGCCGATCACGATCCGAACTTCCTGGACGCGCTGACGGTCTTCAACTACGAGGGCAAAGACGTCGGGCGCGGCCCGCATCACCAGAAGGACATCGAGTATGATGCGCTGCGCCGGAGTCTCGAGTTGCGCCAACAGCAGGACCTGGCGGCGCGGCAGCAGGCCCACACACTGGCGAATTCCGATCCGGCGCTGAAAGGCTGGCTTGCCACCCAGGAGATCCCGGAGACCGATCCGATCTGGGGCTTGGTGGCGCGCTATGATCGCTTGCGGGAGCAAGACAAGCAACTTATGGAACGCCTCCCGACTTTGCAGGCGATGATCAAGGGACAGCCCGATACCCAGAGGGACTACGATCTGATGTCGGTCTTTGTGCTGACGTTACGTGATGAGCAAGAGCGTCTGAAACGGCGCATCCTGGGACGATCGAAGGAGCCGCAAGCGGCGCAGACACTGTCGCAAGGCCCCAAGATGGAAGAGAAACGCAAGAGCGTCTGGCGTTGAGCTTGTCGGACCAATGCTTCGTGGTGGCGGCTTTAATCGCCTGGCGTGCTGTGCAGGACGACTGAGGTCGTCACTACGAAGACAATGAAGACACGGAAGTGACTACAGAGTAAGGAGGAGGCCCGAGATGAACACGAGATTCTCCCGTATGTTGATCCGCCTGTCGCTATTGGCTCTGCTCTTAGGCCTGGTGATCGGGGGGGGCGTAGCAGTTGCGACCACGGCTCCACCGCCAGGGCTGCTCGATCAGGTTGTCGCCCTGACTAACAAGGCACGCGCAGACAACGGACTTCCTCCTCTTACCGCCAGTGCCCAGCTTGCCGCCGCAGCACAGAAGCACGCCGAGGCGATGGCGAGCGGCGGGTTCTTCGATCATCAAGATCCTAAGACCAAGACCCAGGTCGGAGATCGGACGCGGACCGAAGGCTATCAGTGGTCGGCGGTGGCCGAGAACATCGCCGCCGGGCCTCCTACTGCCGAAGATGTCGTGACCGGTTGGCTCAACAGCCCCGGCCATCGCGCCAACATCCTAAACGCCGATGTGCGCGAGATCGGCATCGGTTACGCGTTCAAGGCCAACGATACTTTCCCTGGGCCGAACGGCTATGGCCACTACTGGGTGCAGGTGTTCGCTGCACCGGCGGCCGGTGCAGCGAAGGCAGCCGTTCCCGCGGCGGCAGCCGGTACTGCCACGCCTCCGGCGCCGGCCGCGTCGGTTCGGGCTTGGCAGGCGCTCTGCCCATCGTCGGTGGATGGCCGCGGGCATCCCACCTGGAAGGGCAACTCCGTCATCCTCAAGGGGGGTGTGCGCGGTCCTGTCGGCGGCAAGTATGCCTACAGTTGGGACCCTGGCGACCGCACTCCGACTATCACCGGTGCGGTCACCGATCCATACAACATCGCTGCCCAGCACGTCTACCCGGATGCCAAGCCCAAGACCATTTTTACGGCCCGGCTGACAATTACCGACACCGTAACGCTGCAAACCACTAACTGCGCTTATCCGGTGACCATCTATGATCCAAGCCAGGCCGTGAAGTCGCAGGCCGCCATTGACGATAGCCTCTGGTATCTTCATACTGCGATGCAGCGATCGAGCAAAGACGGCGCGGATTACGGCCTCTGGCCTGGCGGTAGCTATAACGTTGGTGTCACCGGTAAGAGCCTGTTGGCTTTCGAAATCCAGGGTCATCGCGCTGATGGTGATTTCGACCGCGATCCCTACGTCGAGACAGTGCGGCGTGGGCTGAACTATCTGTTCGCCCAGATGCAGAAACAGCCTTTGACGGTCCAACCCGCGGGCGACCCGGACAGCAATGGCAACGGTTTTGGCCTTTATCTTTATTCCGACCGCGGGGAAGCGATGTACGAAGACAGCATCGCGGCCACGGCTGTGTTAGTAAGCGTGCGCGATCCAGCGCGTCCGGTGCAGGTCGGTGGGGAGGGAGTGAAGGGGCGCACCTATGCCGAGGTGGGCCAGGACCTGGTGGATTTCATCGTCTGGACCCAGGTGGATTCACCCAACGAATTCCATCGGGGTGGCTGGCGCTATGTGCCGCAGTCCATGGACGCCGATATGTCGGTGACCCAGTGGCCGGTGCTGGCGCTCGACGCAGCCGAGACCAACTGGAAGTTGATCGTGCCATCCTGGACCAAAACCGAGTTGCGCGATCACTTTTTGAAGAACATCCAGGATGGGAGCGGTGGGTTCGGCTATGCGACCCGCGGCTCGAACAACGTGGCCCGTACGGCGGCCGGCCTGGTCTGCCTGGCGTGGACAGGCGTACCGGCCGACGACCCGCGAGTCACGGCCGCGCAGAAGTACATCGGCGACAACTGGGGCCAGGACAACATCGGTAACTTCTATACGATGTACGGTGTAATGAAGGCCAGCCGCCTGACCGATCCGCCGATGACCCTCTACGGCACACACGATTGGTACAACGAGTACGAAGCGCACCTGGTGCAGACGCAGACGGCTGCGGGATATTGGGACGGCGGCGGGTGGGGCGACCGCACCCTGGCAACAGCCTGGGGCGTGCTGGTCCTCAGTCGGGGCGTTTTCTCGTATGTGGCGCCTCAACCTGGGTCGGTGGATATTAACTGTCCGCCTGCGACCCTGGTGTTGCGCCCGGACAAGACAGCCTTCGTAGGCTCAGAGTTGAAAGGTGTGGAGCTGCCGAACTGCCAGGGCATTCCAGCCAAACCGGCTGATGTGATGCTTGTGCTCGACAACTCCGCTACTGCCGGCTCCGGTCCCGGCTCGGCCTGGGAACAGACTGCCGCTGTGGCCGGGCAACTTATTGACGTCTTCGGTCAGCCGATCCGGCGCCAACGTGAGGTGACGGAGACATCGCGCTTCGGCATGGTCACTACTGCTGTGACGAGCACGGCGGCCGGCCTGTCGCAGCCCTTGGTTGCTGACGCGGCCCAGGCCAAGACGGTTCTGGCTGCCCTGAAGACTGGCGGCAAGGCGGATCTGGCCGGCGGGGTACGCCTGGCCGGACAACTGCTCGCCAAAGAGCCGGCCGACCGCGGGCGTGCAGTGATACTGATGCTGCACAGCAGTCAGGCGATTAATGCCAATTTGATCGCTGCCGTGCAAGCGATCAGCCCGACTGTGCCAGTTTATCTGGTGACAAGCGCAGTGGGCGTCAAACCCGCGGAGCAGTTCGGCGACGACCAGGTCAAACAACTGGTACCTTTGGCGCGGGCATTCCGCGACCCGACACCGGACGATCTGCGTCAACTGTTCCTCGCTGTCACCGGCAGCGACGTCCAATCTTCCGGCCGTTGGCTGCGCATCGAAGACGCTTGGAATCCGGCGGGCCAGCTCGAGATCAGCGAAGTCAAGGGGGCGGAAGGTCGGTTGGCGGGAAACGGCGTGGTGTGGGAGCCGCCAGCGCTGGCAATCTCCGACGTCGTACCGATTTCCTATAAGGTGAAGGCTCCGGTTCTCAGCGATGGCTCGGCCTACACCCTGACCCGCAGCATTGCCTACGTGGACTGCAACGGCTTCGCTGCACAGCGCCAGGTGTGCAACAAGGCATTCCTCGCCAGCGCGCCGCCGATTCCCACGCCGGTCGTGACCGTAGGGCCGTTGACGGTCACGTTGACACTGTGTCCCGGCACGCCTTCGGCGCCGCAAGCTCTGGCGGTCAGCCTGCCCCCATCGCCGGTGAAGGGCGATGTGCTCTTCGTCTTCGATGTGACGAGCAGCATGAAAGAGGTCCTCGACTCGGCCGCGCGGAACGCCGACCAGATCATGAGCGATCTGGCGAAGTTGATCCCTGACATCCAGTTCGGCGTGGTCGCGGTGGCCGACTACCCCATGCCGCCCTATGGCGCGGCCGGTGATATTCCCTACACCCTGACCCTGCGCATGACCGACGATCAGAACGAGGTTCGTGCGGCATTGGGCGGCTTGCGGCTGATGAACGGCGGCGACGGTCCCGAGGCGTATGGCAAAGCCTTCGAACGGGTCACTAATGACCCGGCAATCGGTTGGCGTCAGGGCGCGCGCCACCTGGTGGTTTCCTTCGGCGACTCGGTGCCGCACGACGACAATCTAAATTCCGGCATGGCGTCGCCCAAGCCGATCCTGCCGAACCAGGATTGGCGCACCGCCTACGCCCAGAACGACGTCGCGAAAACGGACAGCCTGGACTGGCAGACCGTCATCGCCGGTCTGCGCAACTCGCCACACCAGATATCGGTGCTGCACGTGGTCTCGGGATCAACCGACCGGACAAACGTGCCCCCCGACAAGCTGCTGGCCTACTGGAAGTATTGGGCCGGTCTGACCGGCGGAGACGCGGTACTACAGGAAAACGCGAGCCAGTTGCCCGACACGATCCGTGGCCTGGTGGCCCAGGCGGGCCGGCAGATCAACCGGCTCTATCTCCAGCCGTCGGGCGGCCATGCAGGCTGGATCCAGAGTACCCCGCTGGAGTATCCCAATCTGATTGTGCCGGATACGGGTCTGACCAAGTCGTTCCAACTCATCGTGACGATTCCGATTCCGAAAGACCCAAACCTGAAAATAAAGGCTGGCACATATACCTTCACAGTGGACGTCGTCGGGGATGGCACCGTGTATAGTACTTGGACAGTCCAGTACACTGTTCCACCTGGTTGCGGTTATGTACCGCCGCTACCGCCTTGCGAGACGATGCCCTGGCAGTTGCTCCCATGGCTGTTACCTCTGTTTTTCCTTCTGCTGGCCCTCTTGTTGTGGTGGTTGGCGCAGCGGATGACCTTTGGCGACGAGTGGCTTAAGCGGAAGAATGAGAACGGCTGGCGCTGTTGGCTGCCCTGCCTCCTGGCACTGTTGTTGCTGCTGCTCCTGTTATTCTTGCTCGGCCGCTGCCTGAGCCAGACGATCTGTTACAGCCTTGAGGAGAGCCAATTGGCGCAGGCGACTGTGCCGGCCAACTTCCGGATCGTGACGCCGACCGTCGCGCCCACCCAAGTGCCACCGACAATCCGGCCCAATCCCACTGCAACGGCAGGAGGACAAGGAGGAGGCCTGGTCGCCGCAGCGACCGTTACGCAGACTCTGCCCCTGGTGCCAACGCCCGGCAACGGCAGCCGCCGCGTGGCGCTCGTCGGGCCGATGCCCGATCTTGGGCTGCCGGGGATGACCGTCAAGCCGCTGGCGGTGGACGACATCAGCCTGGACACCCTGCGGGACTTCGACACGCTCGTGCTCGCCCAACAGTGCGATTCCGGTCAGTGGCCGCCCATGATCCAGGAGGATATCCGTACCTTCGTGGCGGCCGGCGGCAAGCTGATCATCTACGACTCGGACGAGTGCGCCCAGTCGCTCGGCTACAAGTGGCTGCCCTATCCCTTCGACAGCAACAACCCTGGCGCACGCGGGTCCATGAACGGCCGCTTCACTATCGTCGCCGACGACACGATGGTGAGTCGTGATTCCAAGTCGCCGTACTTCATTGACGAGAAGGAACTCAGCCGCTCGGAGATCGGCGACGCCAACGTCATGCTCACGCAACGGAGAGCCTGGTGCGGCGACGCCAAGGCGCGTAACCTGAACCTGGCGGAAGGCTTCGTCCATACCTATGCTTTCTGGGGCAAAGGCCTAATCATCTACAACGGCCTGGACACTGACAGCATCGGCATGCCGGCGATGAGCCAGCTCTGGCAGAACGAGTTGAACCAGCCGTGGGAAGGCGTTACGGGCGTCAAGCCGGCCGGTCTTACGTGCCAGGCGCGCGTGGCGGGCTTCTGCTCGATCCCGCTCTTTGGCTTCGTGATTCCGTTCTGGGTCCCCTGGCTCTTGCTGCCACTGCTCTGGCTGTTGTGCTATCTGGGTTGCCGGCCCAAAGTGGCTGTTACGCCGTCCCTGCCGCCGCCCCCTGCGTCGCCGCGCAAAATCGCTTACGTGGCGCCGCCGCCCGCGTTCGGCGCCTGGGAAGGGCCGCCGCCCGTCTGGAACCCGGAAAAGACCCTGATCATCGGGCTGGGCGGCGCCGGCCGCGGGGTGTTGACCCTGATCAAGAAGAACCTGCTGGATGCGGGCGCCGGCCGGCCCGATCCTGAGCATAAGGTGCGTCTGTTGCTGATTGACAACGCAGCCGAAGAGCGCATCGGTGATCAGGCGGCCGACGTGAGCTTCGCCGGGGTGCGGCTGAGCCAGGACGAGATCCTGGCGCTGGGCCAGGACTTCAACGAGTTGATCCGCGACCTGGCAGTTGACGCCGGCCGCCAGCCCGAAACCGCGACCTGGTTCCCCGCTGGCTACTACGCCGAGCGCCGCGAGGTCGAACTGGATCTGCGCCGGGGCACGGGCAGCCAGCGGCCGTTGGGCCGGCTGGTGGTCTTCGATGATCTGCGCCAGGC
>Ga0247840_10012066_pt1 | contig 10356 bp, 14 predicted proteins | sample LaCruzMarch2015__FD_192404 | JGI IMG/M metagenome (GOLD analysis project Ga0247840, IMG submission 192404) | Freshwater microbial communities from meromictic Lake La Cruz, Castile-La Mancha, Spain - LaCruzMarch2015_17m | ecosystem: Environmental > Aquatic > Freshwater > Lake | place: Spain...
ATGGAAGACGTCGAAACACGGTTGAAGCGCAGCCCGACCTTGCCAAAATATGACATTTTTATCAAGCCTATTCTCGGTTTTATCAAGCCTATTCTCGGGTAATATCTTTAACAGAAATCACCTAAGTCCAGACGCACTCGCCAACCGCGTCGCCTCTGCCTGGAGTCCAAGGCTTCAGCCTTGGGCGCTCCAAGGCTGAAGCCTTGGACTCCAGGCGCTTGGGCTACGGCGCTTAACTCAACGGCAGTGAGGGGCCTTGCCTGGGCTGGTATCTCGCGCCGTCTTCGCGGCTTTGTCCGGGGTGGCTTCTGCGCCTGCCCGAAGCAGACCCTGGTCGGCAGCACAACCGGAAGCCGACACGGGACCCGACCGCAACCCATTGCCTCCGCAACCGATCGCTCCTAGACTGCCGTCATGCGCTACCCCATCGACCCCAAGATCGCCTTGATCGATGATCCATTAATCCGTTTTTCGCCCGGGCGGGACCCGCCATGCATGCCACTGCCGACCTCTACCATCGGGACTTCCACGCCTGGATCAGCGGTCAGGCCGCGCTCCTGCGCCAGGGGCGTGTCCAGGACATCGACCCGCAACTGCTCGCCGAGGAACTGGAGGCCATGGGACGCCGCGAACGCAACGAACTGGTCAGTCGTCTGATCATCCTCATTGCCCACTTGCTGAAGTGGCAGTACCAGCCCGAACACCGCACCTCCAGTTGGCGCGGTTCCATCGTGGAACAGCGCGTCCAGATGGCTCGGGAACTGCGCTTGAGTCCGAGCCTCAAAGCCTTTCTTGCCGAGGCGATCGACGAGGCCTACCCCGATGCCCGGCACATTGCGGTCACCGAGACCGGGATGGCCGAGTCCCGGTTTCCCGCATGTTGTCCGTACCCGGCGGCCGAGATTCTGGACGAGGATTCCTGGCCCGACGCCTCGTCGGCGTGAGGCCCAGCGACGAGAGTCCCGATCCGGGTCGGCGGCCTCGGTAGCGGCAATCGTTGATCGCAGCGGTTGCGACGGTGTTCGTTGCCAGTCGGCGTGGGGCCCCGGTCGCCGTTCGCCACGCCGCATCCGCGGTTTTGCCCCGGCCGCTCCTGCCGCCCTCAGCGCGTCCCGAAGACCACGATGGTCTTACCCTTCACGCTGATCAGCCCCTGCTCCTCCAGGCTTTTCAAGACGCGTCCGGCCATCTCGCGCGAGCAGCCGACGATGCGTCCGAGTTCCTGGCGGGTGATGCGGATCTGCATCCCGTCCGGGTGGGTCATGGAGTCCGGCTGCTTGCACAGGTCGAGCAGGGTGCCGGCAATGCGTCCGGTCACGTCGAGGAAGGCCAGGTGCCCGACCTTGCGGCTGGTCTGGCGCAGGCGCTGCGACAGTTGCAGGCCGACCGCGTAGAGGAACTCCTTGGCCACCTCCTTGAGATCGGTCTCCAGCAGTCGATCCAGGCGCTGGTAGGCGATCTCCGCGACCTTGCACTTGGTGCGGGTGCGCACGATGACGCTGCGCGTGTTCTGGGGGACGAAGAGCCCCATCTCGCCGATGAACTCGCCCTTGTTGATGTAGGCCAGCATCAGTTCGCGGCGCTCCTCGTCGTCGATCACGGCCGCCACCGAGCCCTCGATCAGGTAGTACAGGGTTTCGGCCGGCTCCCCCACCCGGATGAAGTCGACATTCTTGTCGTAGGACTTGGTGTGACAGAACGACAGGAAGGGCTGCAACCAGCCGGGTTCTTCTTTGGGGAGGGTTAGCATAGTCGTGGCAGCGGCCTTGTCGGCGGGCGGTGGATGGGGGGCGGGGTTGGCACCTGATTCTAGGCAAGCCGCTTGGCCTTGTCGAACTATGGTAGCCTCCCGGTCCAGGCGTGGCGCCGCGTCCGGGCGCCCTGGTTTGGTCATCGCGGGGTTCGGCATGAAGGCGCGGGTAAAGTGGATCGATGGGGTTGCCATGTTGGGCGAGTCCGGCTCCGGGCATGGGGTGGTCATGGATGGTCCGCCCGAACTGGGCGGGCGCAACGTCGGGGTGCGGCCCATGGAACTGCTGCTGATCGGCATGGGCGGGTGCACTCAGTTCGATGTACTCCTGATTTTGCGCAAGTCACGCCAGGAGGTGACGGACTGCGTGGTCGAACTGACGGCGGACCGCGCCGCGACCGACCCCAAGGTTTTTACCCGCATCCACGCCCATTTCATCCTGACCGGGCGGGGGCTCGACCCGCGCCAGGTAGAGCGTGCGATCAAGCTCAGCGCGGAGAAATACTGCTCCGCGTCCATCATGCTGGGCGCCACCGCCGCGATCACCCACGACTTCGAGTGTCGCGATGCCTGAAACGGCGGAGTTCGACGCACTCACCGCGGAATTCTACGAGGGCTGGCTCCACTACCACCCGGACCTGGCCCTGCGTGCCGGGGTCCCGGTGGCGGGCCGGCTGCTGCCGGTGCAGGAGGACGAGGACCTGGTCGGCCTCAAGGGCTGGCTGGAGGAGTTGCTCCTGGGCCTCGACGAGATCGATTTCCACGCCCTGGACGCCGACCGGCAACTGGACTGGGAACTGCTGGCCGGGGCCGCCCGGGTCGAGCATCGGGAACTCGCCGGCGGCGGCTGGCGCCGCCGCGACCCCCTGGGCTATCTGCCGCTCGCTGTGCTCGAGTGGCTGAGCGGCACCCCGGACGCGGCGCCGCACGGCACCCTGGCGCGGCTCCTGGGGGACCTCCCGGACCACCTGCGCCAGGCGCAGGTGCAGTTGCGCGCCGCGGCCCCGGGCCTGGCCCCGCTCCTGGTTCGCGTCGCCGCCCGGGAGGCGCAGCGCGCGTGCGAGCACCTGCGCGCGCTCGCCCGGGGTCCCCAGCCGCACTGCGACGCTGACGGGCATGCCGAGCTGGCGGAGCCGCTTGAGAGTGCCGCCGCGGCGCTTACCGGCTATCACCATTTCCTGACCGCTGAACTGGCCCCGCGGACCCGCGGTACCCTGGGCCGCGGGGTCGAACACCTGGGGCTGCGGTTGTGCGAGGTCCACTTTATCGACTGCGACCCGGCGGCCGGGTGCGAGCCCATTACCCGTGCCCTGGAGCGGGCGTCGGCGGCCTTGAGCGACGCCGACGCGACCCCGGCCGGGGGCCCGGCCTCGCTGTCGGCCGACGGCGGTTACCACTTGGCCGCGACTGCTGCGGCGCGTGGGCACCGCTTGCCGCGCCGCTTCGCCAACGACGCCTCCTGGGCGTTGGGCCGGCAACTCTATCTCAACGGTCGGGGGGCGCCGGCGCCTGGGTCGCGACCGGCCGCGCCCCGCGAGCAACTCCTGCTGGCCCGGCTCGACCTGGATCTCCATCGGGGGCGGATCGACGACGGGCAGGCGCTGGCGAGCCTGGCCCGGCTGGGGCTCGAAGGCCCCGCGGCGGAGGCCCGGGTGGCACAACTCGCCCGGCACCCGGGCGACGCCCTGGCTGGCGTGCTGGGCTGGCGGTTGCTGGAGCAGGTGCAGGATCGGCTGGGGGCGGATGCCGGGCCCGGCGCGCCGCCCTGGCGCGCCCTGCTGGCCTCCTACGGGGCCATCCCCCTGCCCCTGGTAGTGCGCTACGGCCTGGGCCAGGCCGCCTGGCAGGCGGCCTGGGACGCGGTCTTGGGCACCTGAGCGCTAGTGGCCGGCGCGAGCGGCTGCTAGGATGTGCGGTTGCGCACACCGGAGCCCGTACCATGTCGATCGGCCACAAGAAGCTGCAGCTCCAGGGCTTCAACAACCTGACCAAGACCCTGAGCTTCAACATCTACGACGTCTGCTATGCGGACAGTGCGCTCCAGCGTGAGGCCTATATCCAGTACATCGACGAGGCCTACAACGCGGAGCGCCTGACCGCCATCCTGACCGACGTGGCGGCGATCATCGGCGCCAATATCCTCAACGTCGCCCACCAGGACTACGACCCCCAGGGCGCCTCGGTCACCATGCTGATCTCGGAGGAGCCCCTGGTCGCCGAGCAGCTCCCCAATTTCGCCAAGCCCGGACCGCTCGCCCGGTCCGGCCTCTTCCCGGACGCCGTCGTGGCCCACCTGGACAAGAGCCACATCACGGTGCACACCTACCCGGAGAGCAACCCGGTCACCGGCATCAGCACCTTCCGCGCCGATATCGACGTGTCCACCTGCGGGCGCATCTCACCGCTACGCGCGCTCAACTCCCTGATCCACTCCTTCGAGTCCGATGTCGTGATCCTCGACTACCGGGTGCGCGGCTTCACCCGTGACGTGACCGGGCGCAAGCACTTCATCGACCACAACATCAGCTCCATCCAGAACTACCTGTCGCGGGACAGCAAGGACCGCTACCAGATGGTGGACGTGAATGTCTACCAGGAGAACCTGTTCCACACCAAGATGGTGCTCAAGCAGTTCCAACTCGACGATTATCTCTTCTGCATCGAGGAGAAGGACCTGCCCGAGCCGGAGCGCTGGCGCATCCAAAAGCTCGTGCGGCGCGAACTGTCCGAGATCTTCTACGGGTGCAACCTGTCGCGGGAGTTGGAGTTCGCGGGCTGAACCACGCTCGCGATACCGCTTGAACGGTCTCACTCAGATGTTGGGCGATCCCTTCCAGACCGACCCGGGCCAGGCCAGCGTCCGGTCGCGCAGTTCGCACCCCAGCCGGAGATCGAGGCTGCAGCCGGACCAGACCTCGTAGGGGCCAAGGGTCGACCGGCTGAAGCCTCGACCTCCGGTTGGGTTGCGGGGGTCCGCGCCGCCGCGGCCGGCTGCCCTGTGTTCGTCAACGAACAGACCGCCCTGCCGCGCCGGGCCTATCGTATGGAACCCCTGAATTGTCGAGTAGGAAATCCTCGAACGGATTTCCATCTGTCTACGGAGGATCAGTGATGACCATACAATCAACGACCAAACGCCTGACGACAACGGCATCCGCCCTGTCGCTTGGGTTCTTGCTTTGCGGCCAGCTTGCGACGGCAGCCGATGCCCCAGCGGCAACCCCCGCGCCCGTTCCCGCAATCGAGACCTACCCTTCCTGGACCGCGCAGGAACGCCAGCAACACTGGGAGCAAATGCAACAGAGTGCGCGCGAGCTCTGGGCGAAAGTCAACCTGAGCCCTGAGCAACGCCAGCAATACTGGGAGCAAGTGCAGCAGGGTGCACAGGATCTATGGGATAAATGGGGTCTGAGCGCGCAGCAGCGCCAACACTACTGGGCGCAACTGCAACAGGGCTGGAACGACCTGGTGGCGATGGTCAACCCGCCCGCGGAGACGCCGCCGACGGCCCCTGCGTCGGCGGCCCCGGTTGCCGTAGCTGCAACGCCGCCGACCGCCCCCGCGCCGGCGGCCCCGGTTGCCGTAGCTGCAACGCCGCCGACCGCCCCCGCGCCGGCGGCACCGGTTGCTGTAGCTGCAACGCCATCGACGGCCCCTACGCCGGCTGCACCGGTTGCTGTGGCTGCAATGCCGCCGACGGCCCCCGCGCCGGCGACACCGGTTGCTGTGGCTGCAACCCCATCGACCGAGCTCCCCGCGGCCGCTGGCGACCCGCCTAAGAGGGTGTACGACATCTTATCGCTATGGGGCCTGACCTCGGAGCAACGCTAGCAATACTGGGCGACCATGCAACAGGGCGGGTAGACGAAGCAAGGTGCATCGGCAACGCCTGCTCCGGCGACTAGACCCAATAGACGCTCCGCGTCATGGCGCGCGAGGCCAGGCGCATCGCGGTGCGGATCGGTGTCGGCAACTCCGCCCCGCCCGCCGCCTTGGCGACCTGGGCGTGGTGGATCTCATCCACCTTCATCTGCTCGAGCACGGCCCTGGTGCGCTCATCGCGCTCCGGGACCTGGTCCAGGTGGTCGTCCAGGTGGTCCTCGACCTGACGCTCGGTCTCGACCACGAACCCCAGGCTCCAGCGGTCCCCGGCCAGCCCGGCGAGCGCCCCGATGGCGAATGACCCGGCGAAAAAGAGCGGGTTCAGCAGGCTCTTGCGGTCCCCCAATTCCTCGATCCGAGTCGCGCACCAGGCCAGGTGGTCGTTCTCCTCCAGGGCCGAGCGCTCCATGCGCTTGCGCGTCTCGGGCAGCCGCGCCGTGATCGCCTGCCCCTGATAGAGCGCCTGGGCACAGACCTCACCCGTGTGGTTGATGCGCATCAGACGGGCCACATGGCGGCGCTCCTGCTGCCCCAGTGCAGCCTCGTCCAGCAGGGCCGCCGGGTAGGGACGCTCCGTGACCCGCGGGCGGCCGAAGAGGGTGCGCAGGGCATTGTCGGCGTTGCGGATCAGCCGGTCGATGGGGGTGTAATGGCGCTGTGTCATGGGGTATTGCTGCTGCTCGGTCCGGTCGGTCAAGTCGGGAGTCTGGGGCGCGGCAGGGATCGCTTCAACCCGGATTCTGCATTGCTGAATCGTGATTGGCGATCGGCGAGCGCGGATGGATCAATCGAGCTGGCGTGCCAGGACCTCCACCGGGTGGCAGACCTCGATCGCCAGCCCGGCCTCCCGCAGCCCGGCGCTAAGATGCAGGGCGCAGCCCGGGTTGGTGGTGACGATCAGGTCGGCGGACAGCGCCGTGAGGCCCGCGAGCTTGTCGGCGAGCAGGGCCGCGGCCAGCCCCGGCTGCTGGAGCAGATAGGTGCCGGCGGCGCCGCAACAGGTCTCGTTGCCCGGTAACGGCTGGACGCTGAGCCCCGGGATGCGTTGCAGCAGCCGGTAGACGGCGCCGCAGCCCCCCAACAGGTTGCGATGGGAGCAGGGCTCATGGACCAGGACGCGGCGCGCCAGGGGCCGGAACCGCAGCTCCGCGAGGGCCGGGACCTGTTCGAGCCAGTCACAGAACTCCCGGGTCGCGGCGCTCCCCGGGGCCGCGCGCAGTTCCGCCACACAGGCGCTTGCGAGCCCCACCAGCGGTGGGTCCCCCGGGCGGCGGGCCACGGCGTCGCGGCGCCGGTCCCCCTCCCGCGGCAGCCCGTTGTGCCGCAGCAGGGCGCCGCAACAGGTCGGGTGCGCGGGCACGCGCACGCGCAGTCCCAGGCGCGCGCACAGGGTGCGGGCGGCGGCGATGGCGTGCCCCTGGGCCAGGGCGCCCATGCAGCCGACGAAGATCTCCAGGTCCGCCGGCCCGCTGTCCGCGGCGGGGACCGGCGCCGCCATGGCTGGGATCGCCCGGGTCAGGCGATGCAGCGGGGCGATGGCCGGCCAGGCTGCCAGGCCCGTGTGCTCCGCCAGCCAGGCCAGCCCGGTGCCTTGGTAGAGCCGGGCACCCCGGGCCAACCAGCGGGTGACCCGGGCCGCGGAGAGCCATCCCAACCAGAGCCGCAGCCAGGCGCGCCGCGCGGGCGGCGCTCGATCGACCCGTGCCGCCCGGGCGCCGTCGGCGAGTCGCCCGTAGGCGACCAGGGAGGGGCAGGCGCCCTCGCAGGCACGGCAACCGAGACAACTGTCCAGGTGCCCGGCCAGGGCGGGACTCATGGCGAGGTCCCCGGCCGCCCACCCCTGGATCAGGGCAATACGCCCGCGCGGCGAATCGGCCTCGTTGCCGAGCTTCGCGAAGGTCGGGCACTGGGGCAGGCACAGTCCGCACTTGACGCACTGGTCCGCGAGGGTGAGCAACTGGTCGGGGGTCACGTCGATCCTGGTGAGGGGTGTCCGCGGTGGGCAGCGGTGGTCAGGGCAGCGGCCGGCGCCCCGGACATGGTAACCTCCCGCGGGGCGTGCGCCCTAGTTCTTAGCCCTCGACACCCAGCGGGGAACCCCGATGTCCTACTACCGGCACCATGTCTTTTTCTGCACCAACCAGCGTGAGGACGGCAGCCAGTGCTGCGCCCAGTGCGGCTCCGCGGCGCTGCGCGACTACCTGAAGCGCCGCACCAAGGAACTCGCGCTGGCTAGCCGCGGCGGCGTGCGCATCAACACCGCCGGCTGTCTGGACCGCTGCGAGGAGGGGCCGGTGCTGGTCGTCTACCCGGACGCCATCTGGTACACCTATGTCGACCAGGATGACCTGGACGAGATCCTGACCGAGCACCTGGTCGCGGGGCGCGTCGTCGAGCGCCTGCGCTTGCCCGACTGAACGGGAGCCCGGGCGTCCCGCCCGGGTCTGCCGTGTTGAGTGCTGGCGCGACGCGAACCTCGAAAGATCAGGCGCTTAGACCCGCTGAGCCGGTATCCGCCACTCCCGCGCTTGCATCCGCCCATCCGCTCCCGTATAGTTCGCGGTCTTTCGCGCTTTCGCTCAACGAATCAAAGACCCGCCGCCTTCCCGCTCGCACCCCTTGGGGGTATCCGGACTGGGGCGCACGCGGACTCGGTACGGGAATTACGGATCATGACGACGACTGTGAGCACCAAACCGGCAGAGGTACGCCGCGCCTGGTTCCTGGTGGATGCCGAGGGCAAGACGCTCGGCCGCTTGGCCACTGAACTTGCGTTGCGCCTGCGCGGCAAGCACAAGCCCCAATACACCCCCCACGTCGACACCGGCGACTATATCGTCGTGGTCAACGCGGGCAAGGTCCGGGTGACCGGTAACAAGCTCGCGGACAAGATGTACTACCGCCATACCGGCTATGTGGGCCATCTGAAGTCCATGAGCCTGGGCAAGTTGCTCGACCAAGCCCCGGAGCGCGCCATCGAGATCGCGGTGAAGGGCATGCTCCCCCGCGGTCCCTTGGGTCGCGCCATGTTCCGCAAGCTGCGTGTCTATGGGGGGGCCGAGCACGGCCACCAGGCCCAGCAGCCCCAGGTCCTCGAGCTTAACTGCTAGCCAACCCCAGTATCCAATCGTCCTCAGGAACAGACATCCATGTCGGAGACTCAATACGCCACCGGTCGCCGTAAGACCTCCGCCGCCCGGGTCTTCCTGACCACGGGTTCAGGTGAGATCACGGTCAACGGGCGCACGCTCGACCATTTCTTCGGCCGCGAGACCGCCCGCATGGTGGTCCGCCAGCCCCTGGAGACCTGCGGTCTGCTCGGTCGGGTGGACATCAAGGCCACGGTCGTCGGCGGCGGCAACACCGGCCAGGCCGGCGCCATCCGTCACGGCATCGCCCGCGCCCTGGTAGGCTACAATGAAGAACTGCGCTCGGCCCTGCGCCGCGCCGGCTTCCTGACCCGCGACGCCCGCGAGGTCGAGCGCAAGAAGGTCGGCCTGCACAAGGCGCGCAAGGCACCGCAATACTCCAAGCGCTAGTCCGCTTGAGATGGCGATTGACGGGCCTGCCCCACCGGTGCGGCCCGCCACTCGCCAAACCAGTTCTTGGGGGATCGTCCAGCGGCAGGACTACGGACTCTGACTCCGTCAACCTAGGTTCGAATCCTAGTCCCCCAGCCAATAAAGATAAGGGCTTAGCCGCGAGGCTAGGCCCTTTTTGTTGGGGCTCCGGGCCAATGGCGGGCGCGGGGTGTGGGACAACTGGATGGCAGGCCCCGGGCTTATGCCTTACAGTACCCAAGAGGAGGTCAAACCCATGCCATCAGCCAATTCCACCGCCCGGCTTGAAGCGCGCATCAGTACCGAACTTCACGCCATGCTCAAACGCGCCGCGGAGCTTCAGGGCCGCACCATGACCGATTTCGTGGTACTGGCCGTCCAAGAGGCCGCGCAGCGCGCCATCGAACAGTCCGAGGTCATCCGGCTGTCCCTGGCCGATCAGGAGTGCTTTGCGCAGGGGCTCCTGTCACCACCAGAGCCGACTCCGGCCTTGGAGCGCGCCTTCGCGCGTCGTCGCGAGCTGTTACATACCAAGTGATCGAGCGATTTGAGGTCGTGCCGCTCGCTGCCACGCACGACCGCACACTGTTCGATAGCGGCGCGGAGCCTCTCGACCGCTACTTTCGGCACCAGGTCACCCAAGACATCCGTCGTCGAGTGACGGCGTGCTTTGTCGCGCTAGCCCCGATCAGTAACGGGGAGCAACGCATCGCGGCTTACTACACCCTGGCCTCCGCCAGCCTGCCGCTGGCCGACCTTCCGCCCACTACCGCAAAGAAGCTGCCGCGATACCCCAGCGTGCCGGCCGTACGCATGGGCCGTTTGGCGGTGGATCAGGGTTTCAAGGGGCAGGGTCTTGGCGGTGCGCTGCTCGGGGATGCGCTGGAGCGTGCTGGCCGTTCGGAAATTGCGGCCTACGCCTTGGTCGTCGAGGCGAAGGATGAGGGGGCAGCAGCTTTCTACCGGCATCATGCCTTTATCGCCTTGCCGGATTCGCCGCTGACGTTGTTCCTGCCGCTGGCGACCGCTCGGCGATTGAGCCGTTAGCGATGTCCGTAACCCATTGATAGAAAAAGCCGCGCGCTGCGGGGAAACTTTCGTTTACCCCAACCTGGAGCCAGTGTGGAACGAACGATCAGTGAGTTACGTGCGCGGCGTCGAGCG
>Ga0247840_10012067_pt1 | contig 10356 bp, 12 predicted proteins | sample LaCruzMarch2015__FD_192404 | JGI IMG/M metagenome (GOLD analysis project Ga0247840, IMG submission 192404) | Freshwater microbial communities from meromictic Lake La Cruz, Castile-La Mancha, Spain - LaCruzMarch2015_17m | ecosystem: Environmental > Aquatic > Freshwater > Lake | place: Spain...
CCATGTGGTATCAAGGACACAATGAAATGATGGAACAAGCCGGATCATTGCCTGGACATGAAGACATTTTGTACACTTTCGCGAATGACATGAGACGGGGCGAGTGGGGACCGTCAAATTACAAGAAGGCGATTGAAATGTACATCCGACTCTCTTACGAAAATAGCGAGAAATATGCCGACCTTTCTAATTTCTGGTTGGCGGCAATGTATCTCAAGGGGAAATATGACGACACTAAAAACAAGGACAGGGTGTTTAGAAAAGAGAACTTGTCCAATGTTGCCGTGGCCGATGCGTATGCGAAAACATTTGAAACGTCAAACCCTTCGCTGTACAAAAAGTATGTTGACAAGAAGCGAAAATATTTGAACGTATACAGTGGATGGTGAATGCGCTCGAGGTGCGCTAGTGGTAAACGATGCAGCAAAAAGAGAATAATAACACCTGCATATTTTTTTTAGTATATAGTTTATAGAAAGTGTTTATATCTATAAAATATATATAAAATATATATAAAATATATATAAAATATATTAGTTAGTATATTAGCGTAACCCTTTAACCTCTGCAACTTTTGCATCCCGTGCTCTGCATTTTCATGATGGATGCCATATGAAATTGGTTTGAAGCAGAATCGGTGATAGGGGTAGATTTTTTAACAATTTGGTTATTAACTTTGTTATTAACTTTGTTATTAACTTTGTTATTAACTTTGTTATTAACTTTGTTATTAACTTGGTTTTGATTAAAAACCCCAAACATTTTCATTTTTGTCACCATTTTTTAATAGTATATTGATTGTATATTTATTACTAAATATTATAAATATATAAATTATTTATTTTATATGAAAATAATTTTTAATAAATTCATGACTAAAAAATGAATCAATGTACTGTTGTTTTGATTTTAATGTTTGAATTTCCTTGTTCATAAAAAACGATTTATTTTATACTATGAATCGAAATAAAAATTTATGTTTAAATTATATATTAAATAGAATTCAAACATAATATAATACATACATATTAATTAATTAAATAATATATAAATATAAATATAAATTGTACAAAATATGGACATGTTGAAAGAAATAATAAATCGAATGCCAAATTTACAAGGAGGAGGAGGAGAAGGAGGAGATGAGAGTGAGAATGAAAAAGATGTAAGAGTTGAAGATGCAGCAACAAGCGAAGCGAATGAAGAAGACGAAGGCGAAGAAGACGAATTAAGCGGAGCGGAATCGGAAGAAGACGAAGGCGAAGAAGACGAAGAAGACGAAGAAGACGAAGGCGAAGAAGACGAATTAAGCGGAGCGGAATCGGAAGAAGATGAAGATGAAGACGAAGAAGACGAAGAAGGCGAAGAAGACGAATTAAGCGAAGCGGAATCGGAAGAAGACGAAGAAGAAGACGAATTAAGCGAAGCGAATGAAGAAGGCGAAGAAGGCGAAGAAGAAGACGAATTAAGCGAAGCGAATGAAGAAGAAGGCGAAGAAGGCGAAGAAGACGAAGAAGACGAATTAAGCGAAGCGAATGAAGAAGAAGACGAATTAAGCGAAGCGAATGAAGAAGACGAAGAAGAAGACGAAGAAGAAGACGAAGAAGAAGACGAAGAAGACGAAGAAGAAGAAGACGAAGAAGAAGAAGAAGAAGAAGACGAAGAAGAAGACGAATTAAGCGGAGCGGAATCGGAAGAAGAAGAAGACGAAGAAGAAGACGAATTAAGCAAAGCGAATGAAGAACAAGGAGAACAAGGAGAAGAACAAGGAGAACAAGGAGAAGAACAAGGAGAACAAGGAGAGCAAGAAGAAGAACAAGGAGAACAAGGAGAACAAGGAGAAGAACAAGGAGAGCAAGGAGAGCAAGAAGAAGATAAAGGAGAGCAAGAAGAAGAAAAAGGAGAGCAAGAACAAGGAGAACAAGAACAAGAACAAAATATAAATATAGAACCAACGACTACAAATACAAACCAAAATGAATTGACAGGTGGAGAAAATTTTAAAATGAAAAATCAAATATTAAATGAGAGAGAAAAGAAAATCGTGTCTATATTAAAAAAGTATACGCGTAAAAATAATGACAAACCAAATAAAAATGGACAACAAAATAAGGCGAATAAACATACAAAAAAGCGCGTAAATTTTAAACTGGGTGCTGAAAAAAAGCGAAACAATAAAGGAACGCGAAAAGTAAATATAAATATAAAAAGCAGTACGAGCGCGAAACAAGTTAAAATACGAAATCGAACACTGACGCCGATGCCGATATCTTCATCACTATAAATAAAAAATCAACTAACTTGGAACAACATTTTTATTTTTTAAACAACAATACATGTAACACCGAGCGATCAAACTGATTCCTAAAACGGTGCCGATAATAATGAATATAACGTTGTATATTTGCATTTATTTATTTCAAACATATAAACATATAAATATATTATTATTATTTATTTGATAAATATTTTATAAAAACGTAATAAATATAAAAAATTATTATAATTACAGATCCCATCCATAATAAGCGACATACATAAAAAAAATGAGTTATAACAGCAGCGAACAAGCCAATATCGAAAATATGGAAAATATGGAAAATATCGAAAATAAAGACATTGAAACGAAGAATGAAATAGATATAGAAGAAGTGGAAGTGGAACCAATTCGGGCGCCGCATTGTTACCGACGCCTTACATTTATTTCAATGAATGCGTGTGACTTTTGCACACATGTTACCAAGCCCGGACCCTATATGCACTATATTTCATTTGAAACCAAGAACGGCTGGGCATCATGCGGACAAGAAGAATGCAAACGAAGGGGAAAACAAGCTGTGGAATACTTTATGAAAAATGAAGCGTACGGACGAGCCAACCGTTTGAAAGATTGTGAATCGATCAATGTAAAACGAACGTCCGGCCAAATAGAATCCGGCTGGCTGCTTGAACGGTCGTATCCCGAGGTTCAAGTAGACTGTAACGGTGTTGAAAAAGTGTGTGTTACAAAACCGAGTGCGTGCATTGAAAAGTGGGTGTCCATTGACAACTTGCTGAGTTGGAATTCGACGGCGGCGGCAAATGAATGAATGAATGAATGAATGAAATCGATTAAACAAAATAAACAAAACAAATAAAAAATAAACATAATTTAAAAAACTATTAAAAATAATGTTTATTATTAAAATATATATTACACATCAAATAAGTAAAAAATGAACACCAAACCGTTTCACGAGCGTTCAAAAGACGAGAGAAAGCAACAAGTGCGGCCGATTTTCGAGAAGCTGGTAGAGCTTAAATTGACGGCATCCGAACACGATGAAATCAAACAGCTGTTCCAAATTATCAACGCATACATAAAAACCGGCGACAAACAAACCATCAACATTGCATTCCCAGCGATTAACAAACGAATTAAGGGCGCTTTGGAGCCGAACACGAGCAAAGATTCGTGCATTCGACTAGTAGAAATGCAATAAATTAATCGAAACACGCGCCACTAAAAATCGCAGCGATTACTCGATACGGATCGGCATCGCTTGCCGGACGCCTGTCTTCAAGATAGCCGCAGCCCGCCTTTATAACCGACGTCGGAATGCGAATGCTGGAACCGCGATTTCCTGCCGCAAAGCTGAATGCGTGGAAATCGCTGGTTTCGCAAGCACCGGTCAAGCGTTGGGAATTGTCGCCATAAACGCGAATGTGTTCCGCATGCTTTTTAGACAAGCGATCAATGTATTTATAAATGCATTTCAAGCCATTCTGCCTAGAATCGCTGTTCCTAGTTTCTTCGGTGCTGAAATTGGTGTGAAGGCCGCTACCGTTCCACGGATTCGGCACCGGCTTTGGTTTGAAGCTTACACAAACTCCGAATTCTTCGCTCAACTTGTGTAAAATGTACCGCGCAACCCACAGCTGATCGCCGGCGCTAATGTCGCAGCACGGCCCAATTTGAAACTCCCACTGGCTCGGTGCCACCTCTGCATTAATTCCGCTGATTTTTAGACCCGCGTCCAAGCAGTATTCATAATGTTTTTCGGCCAGTTTCCGTAAAGTGACGGTACGAGTGCCGACGCCGCAATAATAATCACCCTGCGGTTCAGGTTCAGCTTCAAATGCCGCCTCTTCCTGTGCAAAGAAGAGCGGTTTATCGCTAACCCGCGTTCCGCGAGACTGCATGATGAAATATTCCTGCTCGATTCCGAACCACGGATACAGTTTACAAGCGCCGCCGCCGTGACGTTCAAACACCTTTGCCGCGTCGCACCTAAAATTTGTGTCAGTAGGAATTCCGTCGCCGCGATACGTGTCGCACAAGACGAGGAATGCGCGACCGGGTTCAAAAAACGGGTTTGCGTAATGTGCGACTGGGACCAACTCAATCTCGCTATTTTCGGTGGAAGCTTGTCGGGTGCTGGAGCCGTCGTAGTTCCAGTTTTCGACTGCTATATAATTGTTTCCCGTATCCGTAGACTCAAAAATTGGATATGCGGTGCGATACTTTGATCGCAAGTTTCCGCAGCCGTCGATCCAAATGTATTCCAAAATGTAGGATTCGTGTACGCGGTTGTGTTTATTGTAAAAACCAACTGTCAAAATAATGCGAAGCATAACAATGTCGGGTAAAATAATTTAAATAGTGGCGCGTTCAATAAATAAATAACATAATATTTTTTTATATCAAAATCGTAAAACTATTTAAATAGATGAACAAAATAAGGACAGGAACAAAATAAGGAGAGGAACAAAATAAGGAGAGGAACACAATAACAAGTGCAAGAAAAAACATGCTTCAAATGAAAACGATGTCAATGATGTCTCTATTACTATATTTATATTTACTATATTTTGCAGTTGGAACTGCAGAGACTGCGATACAGTCGAATCATAATAATATTTATTTTTATGGAGCGGTAAGCGAATCCAGCACGCTTCAGCTAAAAACCAAGTTGGATGAACTTAACACGCATCTGCAAACGATTTCAATTCATTACAACATAGAGCCGCCGCCCATACACCTGCACATACAAAGTTACGGAGGAAGTTTACTGCACACGTTTTACATTATGGATGTAATTAAAAACTTAAGGACGCCGGTATACACGTACATTGACGGTTTTGCGGCCAGTGCTGCGACGCTAATGAGCGTTTGCGGTAAGAGGCGATTTATGACGGAGAGTTCGGTGATGCTGGTGCATCAGTTGAGCAGCGGCGCGTCCGGCAAATTTGAAGAAATAAAAAACGAATACAGTAATTTGGTTGAATTTATGGAAATTATAAAAAAAACGTACCTGAATTATGGCAACATTTCGAGTCAAAATCTGGACGAGTTGTTGAAACAAGACCTGTGGTTAAATTCAAAAAAGTCGCTAGAATACGGCTTCATTGATGAAATTATAAAATCTGCGCCTGCATCTGCGCCTGCATCTGCGCCTACGACGAATGACGATAACAATCGCGCGAGTTAATATTTGAAGAGCGCGCGCATTTCCTGTGACAAATCTGCGACTTTAATTTTCAAGTACGATTTGTTTGCATTATCCGGATGCAAACAAACCAAAAACATGTCGCGTATAACGAGCCCATATTTCTGTTCCAAGATTGTTTTATACGTATTGAGTTGGAGGGAGTAGTGCCAATAATTTGAATCCGGCAAGTGTTCGATTTCTGGCGTCTTTGCGAATGCGCCGCCGAACGACGTTTTCTTAATTTCCTTGCTTCTTTTCCAGTCGTAAATCGAGTACGTGCCGTCGTCCAAATTTCTGAAGACAATGTCGATGGAGCCGGATAAAAGCATTTCCTCGTGAAAGATGGTCCATTCGGTGCGAAACGGTTCCAATAAACTGGAATGATCGGCGTGAAACCGGCGAAAGTAGCCGAATTCGACGGACCCGTCGTCGACCTCGTCTAATAAAGACCCGTTGTAAACGCATTCGATGTTGTAATGCATTGCGGTACCGGCACAAGCGGCTTGGTCTCGATTCTTGTCCCATCCGGCTTTAATTTGATCGCGGGTCATGCTGTAATACTTGCTGAGGTTCCAGTTTTTCCCGGACATCATACGCGTGATGATGGCGTCGGCGTCAAAGTGGTCAAAGTGAGCGTGGTTCCATGTTGTGACGGAAGTATACTTGACAGACGGATCGTCGTCCACCGTGTACACATGGGGACCGGCATCAAATGTAATTCTTGCATCTCTCGGATGCGAATTTTGTTGTTTCAAATATGATATTTTCGTTTCGTCTTCTTGTTGGGGCATCTTATTGTTTTTATTTTTATTATCTATTGAAATCCTTAATCTTATATAGCGAACCAATAAATGATAAAAAAATCAATTTTATATTTTTTATTTTATCATCTTTTTTATCGTCTTTTTATCGTCTTTTTTATCATCTTACAATAGAATAAAATAAACACACAATTCTAAAATTCCAATCCGTATGGACTTGAATCGCCATCGTCGTCGTCATCTTGTTGTTGCTGCTGTTGTTGCTGCTGTTGTTGCTGCTGTTGTTGCTGCTGTTCAGATATAACGAAATGCACATTTTGATTATTTTGATTTTCTGAATCTTCTTCTCTTTCTCTAATTGCTTCTTCTCTTTCTCTAATTGCTTCTTGTAATAAGCGCTGCACTTCTTGGAACTGCTGCTGTCGATGCGCCAGCCTCCTGGAGCGTCGCAATGAAAGTTCGCTTCGCTGTATACCCATTTCCGCGAGAGCGATGGAACGCCGAATGAGCGCCGAGCTGACGTTATCGCCATGAGACAACGAATCAAAATTCATGTCCGTTGTTACGATTGCGTGATAAGCGATTGCGGCATCGAGCGACGGGTTGCTTATAGCAGCGTCATAATCCGAGTCGTGAGCGCCGTCAACTTCCATCATGTTATCGACGATGTCGATTGGAATCGGATCCACTACTTCGTCTTCACGATCGCGAATGGAAAAAGCGATTCCTCGAATCAACATGGATGCAAATTGAACCAGAATGCGTTTAATGTAAGGGTGCTGAATTCTTCGCAGGTCCTGGTCTTCGGAACTCAGTAACATCATGCGATGAACCACGTTTGCAAACGTGATATTCCCGAGGTCGTGAATGAAGTGGTCGGCGGCGTCGTGAAGAATAGAGCTGTAGATGCGAAGTGATGACGGTATTATGTAAGAGCGCTCGTGGGCGGAGGATTCCTTTACTTCTGTTCTGCAATTGGGACAACTGTTTTTGTATTGAAACGACGTGAGAATACACTTGGCGTGAAACGTGTGACCGCACTCCAAAACGAATCGCCCCTTGTCAAATTGAATATCTTCGCAGCAAATGGAACAGCAGCCGAGACCGAGACCTAAAGAATTCGAGGCCCTTTCTACCGAACCAACATTCGCAGCAACATTCGCAGCAACATTCGCAGCAACATTCGCAAGATTTTCTTCCTTTTCCGGACGATTAACAACATTTTCGATAATGTTGTTAATAATATTCATGGTGAATGTATTTACTGAACGTGTATTCACGGGCATTGAATGAATGAATGATATGTGAATAAATTTATGAATCTGAACGGAATACCGAAAAAATTCAATTTTATATTTATTTTATACCTTTATAATTTTAATAAAAAGTTTAATAAAAAGTTTAATAAAAAGTTTAATAAAAAGTTTTAAATAAATATAATATTTTTTATTAGTATATAATAATAATATATAATAATAACTAATAACGAATAAAAATGTCTGTAGGACTTTATTTACTCGGCGGCTCGCAAGGTCGCGGCTGCCGTGGCAACTGCATTGTTAAATTGGAATACATGCACAACTTCTTGTGGAAGAGCAATGATTTTTACTACAAACCGCACAGCGCTCCAGGAAACACGTGGTCTCGGTCACAAAGCGGAGGCATGAGTCGTGCAATAAGGCGCCGAACGTAGAATACTGCGCCAAAAACTTAGTCATCATAACCCTGTAAGATACTGGTATAAAATGTACCAATTGAATCATTGGGGATGTATTATAATATTATAATTTTATTATAATATTATAATAAAATTTAAATCCTAAAATTCGTACAAGTGCGTTGAAATGAGGGAAAATGACCAGTCGGCGCCATTCAGGTTCACAATATTGCCCTTATCGTCGCGCAATACAACGCGCATTCTACTAATGTTGACCGGGCCAAAATAGATGCGCTCGTTCTGCAGCAAAGAGCTGCCAAATTCAATGTACTTGTCGCCGAACGACAAGCCACCCACTTTTAGCGGAATGACAGCCAAAACGTCGGTAGTGGTGGGACCCGGCGTGCGAATGTTTGTGGTGTTTCGGCGATTTTCCAGTATTTGATTTGCAGAGTAGAGCTGCGCCTGAGTTAAACGGGCCGGTGCGTTCGGAATGTAGACCGGATACGGTGACTGAAACCCTTCGTCCGTGTTAAAACAGGCGTAGTTGATGTCGGCATTAATGTAGGACGGCGGGTTCAGTGTGGTGTCAGCGTCGTCAATGTTCACGAGTCCCTGGTTCAAATGATTTTGGTTAAAGTCGTCGACGACGAGCAAAAAATAATTGGGACCGATGTTACAATACGGCACGCTGGCTACAATAGACCCGTTTGGACCAAGATCGTACGCTAGCGCCAGCTCGACGCCGCCAATGTTTGTGCTTCTGTATCCCATGTTCCAGCCCAAGTTATTATCCAATTTAGAAGGGAAGCGGCAGCCACTTGAGCCGCAGCTCATTGTCGGATTTTTCCCGTTGTAAAAGACGATTCGGACATAATTCGAGCTTGTATTTGTTATTGTAAAAGAGTTATTGGCAAACGAAAACGTAAACAAACCCGGGGGCGTAGTCGCAGCCGAACCAAGTGGTCCTAAAAGTGCGTTCGGACTCGTGTAACTTCCATTCTGTATAATAAACTGTTGCATTCCGGCCAAATTCAAGTCGTTATTTGAAAACGGGCTACTAGTACCAACCAAATACATGAAGCACGTGTTTCCCAGGTAGTCGGCGTAGTTGTACCATGTAAACGGGATTTGCACGGAGGACAGCTTTATGCTGAGCGTGGCGTTGAGCGTGTCCGACAAGTCGAGTGTGTAATCGGTGGACGCGGATGTCGGCGAATCGTAAGGCACGATGTTCTGGCGGTAAGTGCTGTCCAGCATGACAATGCGCGAAGTGATGTTTTTCAAGACGGGATTCAGAGAGCCCTGGCTAACCGGCACATTAATTGCATTTACGGCACCCAATCGTTCCTGTTTCATTTGTTCGTGTCCGTTACCGTCATCGAATATTTGAACCTTGTTGTCGCGGGAAGTGTACTGTTTGAACTCTTTGGAGCCGTCCTGTCGCAAATACTGATTTTTGAGCCAAACGTTTGCTTCATCCTCTTCATCCTGTTGCACCTCTTCTTCGGCGGCGTCGTCGGCATCGGCGTATTCGGATTCCAGGCGTTCACCGACTTGGGCAAAAAAGAAGGCGACGGACGGGTACTGGCGCATCATGAGTTGCACCTTGTCTTGAATGTCTTCCGCGGTTAAAGACCCGGATCCAGAATCTAGTTCCAATATTTCTAAAAGCTCGTCGTTTGTATAGTTGTCGACGTTTGTGTCGATATCAAATGTATTATTTGCCGAAGACATGAATAATTTACAAAAAGAATAAGAAGAATAAGAATGAAGAATGAATAATTGTTTTTTATTTTTACTATATAATCATATATAATCATATAAAATTAACACTAATATGATTTTGCAGAAAATAATAAACAATATAAATATAAATAATAATAAAATAATAATTTAGAACAACTTAGATATTATTTTATATATAGAATATTACAAATATTATAAAAAGTCACCGACACTATGGGATCATTAGAAATAAAGGAAAGAAATGGGATGGGATTTATAGTGGAAAACCTATTAAGCGGTTTCAATAATGACAATGGCTTTTACAATGAAATAAATAAATGCGAAAGAGAAGACACGGAACGCGAATGCAATGAATTCGATAAAAAATATGATGAAATTAAGCAAGGCATACTTCAAGTGTATAAAAAAATAAACCAGCGAAAAACCTACAATCATAAAACGAATGTTAAAAAAATTGATGCATTTTCGTACATGAATTACTCGAAAGTGAAAGAACAGTACCGAGAACTTTTGAAACTTTTATATGCAGAAACAGAAAAAGAAAAGAATCAAACGAAATATCGCGCCAAGTGGCACATCACCATGTTGTATCGCCTCTTGGGGTACACACGCGACGTTAGCGACGGGATGGGTGAGCGCGAACTGGCCTACATGCAAATATTTGAACTAGCGCGATATGATGCCGTCGCTGCAAGTTGTGCGGTTAAAACAATTATTT
>Ga0247840_10012072_pt1 | contig 10355 bp, 9 predicted proteins | sample LaCruzMarch2015__FD_192404 | JGI IMG/M metagenome (GOLD analysis project Ga0247840, IMG submission 192404) | Freshwater microbial communities from meromictic Lake La Cruz, Castile-La Mancha, Spain - LaCruzMarch2015_17m | ecosystem: Environmental > Aquatic > Freshwater > Lake | place: Spain...
AAGACCATGACGGTCTTCCAGGAATCGGCCGCCTTCGCCATGCCGGTTCCCGAGCCAAGCCAGGCATCCGCCACGGTGACCGGCCCATCCACGAAATACTGATGCGTCAGGGCGGTCGGGTGGGTGCTGTGGGCAATGTTCTTTAGTTTTGACAAAAGATTCGGCGGGACGAAGCTCCACGCCTCCGAGCCGTCGCCGGTATTGAAGGCGTGCATCTGCCCGTCATTCGCCCCCGCGACGATGAGGCGCTGTCCGTTGTCGGATGTTCGCTGATGGTTGTTCCTGTGGTTGGTGAATTCGTTGTTGGCGTCCCGGGCGTCAATGTAGAAGGCCGAGGGGGTTCCCACGGTAATGGGTGTAGAGCGAAAGACATCCCCCAGTTTCCATACTTTGCTGCTGGTCTGCTCCGGGTTGTAGGTGCTGTTTCCCCGGATGTAGCCGATGATCTGATCTCGCTGCACATTGCCGTCGGTTGTGCTGGCGCCAAGAAGGGCGGCGCTGACATTGGCCGTGGTAAAATTTACCAGCGATCCCGACAAATAGGTCTTGATGTTCCGGTTGGCGGCGGTGGGGTCGCCGGTGGTGGCATTCGCAAGAATTTCGCCCGCATCCCACGTGGCGCTCGCCGCAACGGCGCCAGCGCTGTCTATCGCGTATTTTTTCAGGTGTCCCTTCCAGAAGGGGTCGTCATCGGGTTCGAAAGAGCCCTCGTAGAGGTAGTTTTCATCCGAAGTCCGGGAAGACTGGACGGAGGCTTGGGAGAAGGAGTAGTTGGCCTGGCGAATGATGTCAATGGCCGTCTTGAGGGCTGTGGCCAATTGATCGGCATCGGCGGCCAGAAAGGCGTAACCGGATAGATCCGCGTAGCCAGGATCATTGGTGTTGGCCCTGAAATGTGCCGTTGTTGTGCTGGATGGATTATAGCAGGTGGCGGAAGCGGTGGCGCTGTCCGCCTCCTGGGTGCAAGCTCCGGCCGTGCCGGGCACAAATCCGGACACGCTTCCCGCATTGACCTGGTTCGGATTGTCCGTCCCGCCGTAATAGGCCATCCAGTTGAGGGTTTTCTCCAGATAGTCGGGCATCGAAGCTCCGAAACCGACGACAAAGACCTTGTACCCTGCATCGGCCAGGGCCTTGGCTCGGGCCACAGATTCCCGCCGCCTTTTGTATTGGTGTTCCCCACATTCAGGGTCAGAGGCCGGACCGCCACAGGCAAGGGTATCGGAACCGTCAGTAAGAAGGACGACAAATTTCTTACGGCAGGCTGCTGCTGTATCGGCCGCTTTGTGCGCATCGAGATAAACTTTTGCCTTCCGGAGGGCCGAAGCCAGAGGGGTGTATTGACTGGCGCTTTCCCCACCCACAGCGTACGAACCGGTGCTGTAAACCCCCGGGGCGGCGGCGGCAGCGGCGCAACTGGTATTGCTGTTGCAGAAGATCTGGCTGTATTTCGAGCCGATGTATCGGCGGCTTGACGCGTTGCTGCCCGGTATCTGAATGCAGCCGCTGGTGTAGTCATCGCTGGTATCGTCGGTATTGCAGCCTACGAAACGCATATAGCCAATGCGGACACCGAGGCTTGTTTCATCCGCCGCATTGATGATGTTGTCGTCGTTGTCGTCAAGGAGGTCGAAGATCGCCCGTTTGGCGATGTTCAAGCGGCTGCAGTTGGTCGTGTGACCCGTTCCCGAGGTGTTGTAAAAGGTGGTCCCCGAGCAGGAGGCGTTGCCGTAAAGGCTGCTGCCGCCCGCAGGGTTCCAAGTCATGCTTGTCGAGAGATCCAGCACAATCAGAGCGTCCGGCGATGTGGAGTTGGTGAAGAGGGCCTCTTCACCGGCTGCGGGTGCGACGGCGACGGCTTCACCGGTAAAGGCGAAAAGGCAAAGCAGCACGGAAATAGTGATCACGGCGAGAGATTTTAGTGATTTCATAAGGCCTCCCTATCTGGACATGGTGGAGATTTCAATAGGGCCGTAGCCCATCCCCACGTCGATTGTTACCGAGGTGTTGTAGTTCGTATTGGTGCCCGTCACGCTGCCGACGTAGCGCCGTTGCCCCCACTGCTGGCCGCCGCCGATCGAGTAGCCCTTCATCGGCGCATAGGCCGGGCCGGTCGCCGGCGGCGCCGGGGCGGTGAAACTGTAAACAGAGCCTGGAGCGTTGACGGTATCCACCGGGATATTTGAGGCGGCTGGCGGGCTGGCGGGATCGAAATTGGTCAACAACTGCTGAATCCCCGCTTCCGCGGCGATGGAAGCCTTTTTTTCACCCACGTTCCTGACGCTGACCCTCAGATCACCGGTTGATAACTGAATAATCAGCATCGCGAGAGCGAAAAGGATTGCGCAAGCCATGAGCGCGGTTGCGAGGGCAAAGCCCTTCTCAGAGGATTCTCTTTTTCTATTGGATTGCATGGTTCCTCGGTATGACGCTCGTTGAATAGATGAGACGCCTTCTCAAATTCGTATTGGGATCGACAGCCTCTGTTTCCACGGCGAGGGTGATGTCGATCCGGCGGATGTTGGGAATGCCTGCCGGAAGGCCGGCGCTGACGATCTCTGTTCCCGTCCCGTCATAATACCGGAACAAGGGGATGTTCAGGGTGTTGTTGATGACCCGGACGGCCCTTGTGTTTGCCGGGACGTCCCCCAGGAATGGCTGGCCGCCCGCGCAATCCGTTGCACGGGTGATGTATTGGTTGACCGTATCGTAATTGTAACGGATCACTTCGTTCGGGTTGGGATTACCCGAATAATTGCGCATGCAAATCGGATCGTTGTCCACTGTGCAGTCTTGATTGATGTCCATCTCCACGGTCAGCGTGTTTGCTGTCGCTTCCTGGATACCCCGGTAAGTCTGGCTGGGGGAAACGGTCAAACAATCGGATGTGAGCAGCCAGTTTCCCGTTGTAGTGTTTGGGTTATAGGAAGCCATGCCGATCTCCATGGCCATCAGGTCCAACACCGGTTTGACGTCCTGCTGCGCCGCCACTTTCTTTTCAATGGCGGACGAATTGCGCTGTGTGGCATTAACGGACATGTAGACGGCGCCCATGAGAACCATCGTGACGCCCATGGCAACCATCAATTCAACCAGCGTGAATCCTTTCATATTCTTCATTGGTTTGCACACCCCGCTGGGAACCGGAAACCTTCCTGTCTGGTTACGACCAAGGTATCCGAAATCCCTGAATGGCCGGGCCAGGCCACGAGTACGCTGACGCGCCAGGCATTTGTTGCTATGTTCGTGATCGTCGTGGTGATGTTAAACTGTGCGTCGCCCGGTTGAGCCGTCGTCTGACCGCTGGCGAAGACGGAACTCGTGCTACTTGCCGGCACGGTGTTGCATGGGTTCAGAATCCTGGCTTCCTGCGTCATCAATTGTTCGTACAATATCCCCGACGCCCGGCCCAAATAATCTGCCTTGGTTGCAGTCCTCCACGCCGGAGATATGAGGGCGAGGGTGCCCAATACGGCCACAACGGTAATAAAAATGGCTATGAGCACCTCCACCAGAGTAAACCCCCGGTTATTGCATCGTAAACGAGACATAGGCCCTGCCTGTAATATTGATCGTGATGGTGGCTGTCGAATTTTTGCTGTTTGTCAGGACGATCCTTCCGGTGTTTGATGATAATGTGCCGCGGGGAATAAAACTAACCCGGTCTAAGGTAAAATTGGTGTTGGAGATGATCAAGCCAGATCCAAAGCTCGTAAGTGTCTTGTCCTGCGTTTGCGTCGGTGCGCTACAGGAAGAAGTATTGATGGTGTAATTTGGCGAGCCGTCCGTAAATTGGATGCAGTAATTAATCCCTTCAGATACCGAGCGTTGCTTGCAGGATGCTATATCCGCCATGACCTCTCCTGCCGCCGTCCTCAAATTGAGATTGTTCTGGTAGCCCAGCCAGCCGTAAAGGGAAACGGCGCTCAGGATGCCGATGATGGCGATGACGATCATCATTTCTATGAGTGTAAAGCCCTTGTTCGACATGATCGGTACCTACGATAATTTTTCTTGATTGCAGATTAACGATGAATTATTGTGTTGTCAAGCACGATAGCATTATATTGCGTGAACTGCTTCACATTTTGCAGGTGATATTTATCACAGGGGCATGGACCATTGATTACACCAATTCATGTGCTGAAAAAGATTCCTTTATTTGCCTCGCTTCCGGATGCGGACCAGGAGAACCTAGTGAACCTTATCAGGCGAAAGGCCGTCCGAAAGGGGGAGCTTCTCTTCCGGCAGGGGGACGAGGGGACCGCGCTTTACATCATTGTTCAGGGGCGAATCAAGATTTCCGTTTCCCGCCGGACCGATACCGTGACACTGGCCATCCTTGGGCAGGGCGAATTTCTCGGGGAGATGGCCCTGCTGGATGATATGCCGCGTTCCGCTGATGCCATGGCCCTGGAGGATTCTCAACTTTACGCACTCAACCGAAAGGATTTTTTATCTTTTTTGAAAAGCAATGAAAAGGCGGTTCATGCCGTTCTCTCCTCTCTTTCGTTGCGGTTACGCAAAACGGACAATTTGTTGGCGGAGATGTGTTTTTTGAATTTGTCGGTCCGGTTGGTGAACAAACTTGTCGAACTGGCTGAACCGTTGACCGTGAATGAAACAGGGCCGCAAGGCCGCACCATCTTAATTTCCCAGCAGGAATTGGGGGATTTCCTCGGTGTTTCGCGGGAGAGCATCAACAAGGAGCTGAAAATACTCCGCAGCAAAGGCTATATATCAACAGCTCGCAATTCCATTCTTATTCATGATCTCGAACTTTTCAAAAAACATGTATCCTGATGGATGATAAGTCTGCTATACGCTGTTCCTTAAGAACGGTTTTAAGAAGGAGATCCGTACATGGAGCGTGAACAGGGCGTCGGCCTATCCCTGCTGAAAAAAGTCCAGACCCTGCTGGACATAAAGAGCGACGAGGTCAAAATAACGATCCTCGCCCTCGCCGTAACCTTTTGTCATGGCGTTTCCAACGTCTATCTCTTCACCACCTCCCATGCCCTTTTCCTGAAGGTGTTTGACGCCCAGGATCTGGCCTATACCTATATCGGCGGGGCCCTGTCGGTCCTGCTGGTCGGCAGCATGTACACCTGGCTGCAACACAGGGTTTCTCCCACGAAACTGGTCGTCTGGACCTTGATCTTCCTGCTGTTGACCCTGCTTGGGGCCAGGGTGTGGCTGTTTTTGGGCCAAGAGAAGGGACCGGCGGCCTTTTTGGCCGTGTGGGCGGTGGCCTATTCCACCCTGACTTATATGAGCATCTGGGGTCTGTTCGGCCAGCTCTTCGACACCCGCCAGGCCAAACGCCTTTTCGGTTTGATCGGGGCAGGTGAGTTCGCCGCCGACATCGTGGCGGGTTTCGTCACCCCGGTCGTGGTGTCGGCCATCGGCTCGATTAATCTGATCCTGATAGCTGCCTTGGGGCTTTTCGGTTCGGTGGTCTTCACCATCCTGATCTCCAGGGCCTTCAGCGGCATCGCGACCCCGGCCCTCTCCTCGTCCGCGGCCGTGGAAGAGACACCGGCGCCAAAGCTCGGCGAGATACTCAAGGACCATTATGCCCTTTCCCTGCACTTGATCTGGGGGCTTTCCCTCATGGTGTTCTATCTTATGGATATGGCCTTCAGCGACCAGGTGGAGCATCATTTCAAAGAGGCCATGGATCCCATGGCCAGCTTTCTTGGCGTGTTCTTTGCCGTGGGCAGCGCGGTGAACATGGTCTTCCAGACCTTCTTCACCGGCCGGGTTCTGGACAAGGTCGGGATTCTGAAGGCCCTTTTGCTGCTGCCCGGGGTGGTGCTGCTGGGCTGTGTCGCCATGTCCTCCGGATTGGCTTTTATCCCGCGATACGGCTTGGCTATGCTCGCCATGACGGTTGGTTGCAAGATGTTCGATTATATCCTGCGCAACGCCGTCCACGATCCGGCTTTTCAGGTTCTCTACCAGCCTCTGCCGCCTGCCAGACGTTTTGCGGTCCAATCTTCGGTTTTGACACGGGCAGAGCCGTTCGCGGCCCTGATTGGCGGTGGGCTGCTGTTGCTGGGGAAGCTCTATTTCGATATGGACGCGGCGAACGTTGCCCTGATCATGACCGCCATCCTCGGCGTCCAGATGGCGTTCACCTTTTCCCTCAAGGAGAAGTACCTGGGCATGCTCATGGAGGCCTTGAAAAAGCGTCGCTTCGGGTTTTCCGAAAGGCAGGTATGGGATGAAGCTGGTCAGCACTTGCTTCTGGGTTTTCTGAAGAGCGAGCGTCCGGGTGATGTCATCTACGCCCTGAGCCTGATGGAGAAGAACGCGCCTCACAATATCGCGGAGCACCTGCCGGATTTGCTCTTGCATCCCTCACCCGAGGTGCTCAAGGATGTCCTGGCGAGGCTCGAGCGGGCATGGGGAGACCTTGCCGAAAAGTGCCCCCCCCTTTCGCCACGGGTGCGGGCCATCATGATGGATGAGGCCATGGACCCCTCGGTGCGAACTGCTGCAGTACTGGCCTATGCCGCCATGGACGAGGCCGGCGCAGCGGATACCCTGGTTGACCTTTTATCCAGACCGGACAAGGATTTGGTCCGGGCAGCCATCATTGGCCTGCAAAAGCATTGCGGGATCGAGGGAATTATCGCCTCCGGGGAGCCGTTCATGGAGATGCTCAACTCCCCGGACCCCGGGGAGCGGGAGGCCGCGGCGCGCATCCTGGGAGAGGTAGGGGTTTCGTCCATGTACCGGCCCCTGCGTCGCCTGCTCCAGGACCCTTCTGCCGTGGTCCGATCGGCGGCCCTGGTGTCGGTGCGAAAACTCGGGAATCCCCGGCTGGCTCTGCAGCTTCTGCCTTTCCTGCACCGGCCGGATACCCGTCACCAGGCGATTCGCTCTCTGGCCGCGCTTGGAGAGGCCGCCCTGACGGACCTCGCCTGGGTCATCTCCGATTGCGATCAGCCCCGCGAGGTGCTGCTGGGCGTTCTGAAGGCCGTTTCCCTGATGCCTCAACCGGTCGCCGTCCCCTTTTTGCTGGAGCATCTTTTCCATCCGGATGCGGTTGCCCGCAGTCTCATCCTGAACAGACTGGAAAACCTGGGTTACCATCCGGAAAGCCCCGAAGACAAACAACTATTGAGCGGTCTGGCACAGCAGGAATCGTCCCTGGCGACCTGGTTTCTGAACTGTCTTAAAGCTGCAAAAAGTGCTGAGTGCATAGTGCCAAGTGCTGCAGGGGCGGGTTTCAAACCCGCCCCTGCTCACTCCTCAGTCCTCACTCCTCAGCACTATGCACTTTTCAGAAAGGCGCTGGAGGAGGAAAGTGATCGCTGCCGGGACCGCGTATTGGCTCTGGCTTCCCTGTTCGGGCCGGTCCAGATCAGAGAGGGCCTGCGCAGGGGCATTATCGGCAACGACAGGGCCCGCCACGCCTATGCCCTGGAGATGCTCGATTCTTTCTTGCCCGGTGATTTGAGGGAGCAGATTTTCCCGTTGCTTGAGGAGCTTCCCCAACATGAGCGTTTGGAGAAGCTATGCCGGGTGCATCCCGGTCTGGAGGTGGAGCCGTCCCGTGTTCTGGAAGAGGTGGCCGGCAAGGAGGATGTCTGGATATCACCCTGGCCGAAGACTGTTGCTCTATACCTGATGGAGAAGAGGAACCATGCTTAATATCGAGAAAGCTCTGATTCTGAATGAAGTGGATTTTTTTTCCGGTCTGACCGGCGCGTTGCTCTCTGAAATAGCGGCTGCGATGGAGGAGATGGATGTCCCGGCGGGACAGACCGTGACGGCCAAGGGCGAGCAGAGTTCGGCCATGTACATCGTTGCCTCCGGGCTGGTCCGGGTCCATGATGGGGAAAAGGTGATCCGGGAGCTTGCGGAACGCCGTTCGTTCGGAACCCGTTGCGTTCTGGACCCCCGGGAGCGTTCCAGTTCGGTTACGGCACTGGAGGATAGCCTGTTGCTGAAAATTGAGCACGAGCTCTTTTTTGAGTTCATCGCAGAGAGCCCGGAACTGGCCAAGAGGATCATCGGCTCGCTTTGCCGCAGGGTCGGCAACGATTCCCTCTACCCGGAATGAATGGGATAAAGATATGCTCAAAAAGGGATTATCCCCCAATAAATTCATGGCCTGGACCGGTCTTATTTTTTTGAAAGCGCTCGGCTGGCGTGTCGAGGGTGAAATTCCCGATATCAAGAAGTATGTTATGATTGCCGCTCCGCACACATCGAACTGGGATTTTCCCATCACTCTTGCGGTTACCTTTGCTTTAAAGATTAAAATCTACTGGATGGGCAAGGCCGTGATGTTCCGCTGGCCCTTTGGGGCGCTTCTCCGGTGGCTTGGAGGCATTCCCATCGACCGGCGAGGGACCCACAATGTGGTCGAACAGTCCATCCAGGCCTTCAAAGATCGGGACAATCTGATCATGGTCATCCCTCCTGAGGGGACGCGCAAAAAGGTCGGATACTGGAAAACGGGATTTTACCACATTGCCAATGGGGCCAACATTCCGATTGTGCTTGGATATCTCGACTATCGACGCAAAGCAGGCGGTATCGGTCCTACCATCTATCCCACGGGGTGTATCGAAGAAGACATGAAGGAGATCAAGACGTTCTACGCCACCATTACAGGCAAGCGTCAGGATCTGTTCGGCAATGCCACCCTCAAGTCTTAGAGATGACGTAATTATGACAACCAAAAGCGTACCTGTCGGCGAATTGAAAATCGGGACCTATATCATTCTGAATCTCGCTTGGTATGAGCATCCTTTTTTAAAAAATCAGTTTGCCATTTCATCTGAAGATGAGATCAAAAAGATCGTGGAACTGGGGTTGAAAACTGTCCATGTTGATCCGGCGAAGAGCATAATGTCCATTGCTCCAAAATCGCCTGCCGCTCCAGCGGCGAATGTAGAGAAGGAGACGGAGAAGCCGAGTCCCCCGGTTGTTCCACCTGAACTGCAGGAAGTCATACACGATAATCGTTTGCCACCGGCAACAAAAGCTAAAATGATCCAGCGGCATTCTATCACCATGATGAAGAATCTGCTCGAGCATCCCACCGCCGAAAATATCCAGGGCGTCAAAAAAGCAACCTCCAATCTGGTTGACCTGATTCTGAGGGATGACGAAACGACATCATTTCTTGTCAATATTACCGATCATGATTACTATACCTACACCCATTCGCTGAACGTCGGCGTTCTGTCCATTGCGCTTGCCAAAAACGTTTTCAGAAACTCAAATAATCATGACCTTCATGCCCTGGGGGCAGGATTCTTTCTTCATGACCTGGGGAAGGTAAATGTCGATCTGTGCATCATCAACAAACCTGGCAAGCTGACTGATGACGAGATGAAGGAGATGAGATCCCATCCCTCCCGGGGCTTTTTTCTTCTTCAGGAAGCGAAACAGATGACGAAAGAGTTGAAGATGATCGTGCTGCAGCACCATGAAAAGATGAACGGTGGAGGGTACCCGGCTGGGCTGAAAGGTGAAGATATTCATGTCTATGGAAGGATATGCGCCATTGCCGACATATTCGATGCCCTGACTTCCAAACGACCTTACAAACAGGTAATGTCTTCCTTTCAAGCTTTAAAAATTATGAGAGATGAAATGATTCCCAACCATCTGCAAAGGGATCTGTTTGAAAAGTTCATCTTGCTGTTCAAGGCCCCTTGAGGTGGAACACCTTGAAGTCCCATTATTTTGATTTGTAGTTATGGAGGTTGCTCATGGTTAAGAATAGAGACAATATACCCTCATGCCCCGGGGCTGCCATCGGGATGCGGATGCTCGTCACTCTGGAAGGCATTGGAACGTTTAACAGTACGCTTATCGGTATGGAGTATGGTCAATATCTGATTGTAAAATCGCCCATGATCCCCGAATTTCCGGTGAAATTTTTCCAGCAGAATTACTTTGTCGTGCGTTATATTTACGCCGGAGGCGCCTACGGCTTTCGCACAACCCTGGTCAGCATGATTAAAGAACCCGTGCGTCTTTTCGTTCTCGACTATCCTGACAAGATTGAAAGTCTCAACCTGAGAAAAGATGACCGGTATGACTGCCTGATCCCGGCTGTTGCAAAGCTACTCCGGGCAGATGATCCCACGCCTCTGGAATGGCAGGGAACCATAAATGATATCAGCGCTACCGGCTGTTGCTTTGAGCATGTGATCCCCGATGGTGTCAAACCTGCCGATGTGACTGTCGGAGATATTCTGGATTTCTCCATTAATTTTCCCAACGAGAATGCGACCTGGACACTGAATGCAGAAGTCCGGTCTCTGAATATCAACCAGCAAAAATTGATATTTGGACTCAAATACAAACCCAATCCCGATTTTTTC
>Ga0247840_10012075_pt1 | contig 10354 bp, 11 predicted proteins | sample LaCruzMarch2015__FD_192404 | JGI IMG/M metagenome (GOLD analysis project Ga0247840, IMG submission 192404) | Freshwater microbial communities from meromictic Lake La Cruz, Castile-La Mancha, Spain - LaCruzMarch2015_17m | ecosystem: Environmental > Aquatic > Freshwater > Lake | place: Spain...
AAATGGTCGAAGGTGAACCTATTGAGGCACTTATTACACTCCCATTTTCATCTACACGAATATTTACAGTTATTTTACCTTCAACATCGTTTTCATAACTTGGAGAAACCAGCGTGCCGTTGAGCGAGCGACCATTTAACGACCACGAGTTTCCACCCGAATTACCCGATCCTGCGGGATTTCCCTGACGGCTGTCGCCCGATGTTGTACCACTTCCTGAAGAGTTATTATTACCAAAAAGTCCGTTCATAGCATTGGCTTTATCAATGGCTTCTTGCTGTGCTTTTTTCTTTTCGTTGGCTATACGTATTTCTTCCAATCGCTGACGTTCGAGCGCTTCTTTTTCTTTTTTGTCTTTTTTCTTTTGCTCCGCAATTGCCAAGGAATTGGCATCTTGAGTCATAAGCTCTTGTTTGGTTGGTTTGGGAGTAGCTGGCGGTGGCGTTACGGGTTTTACTGTAGGTTGTTCGGTAGGCGTTTCGGTTTTGCCACTACCCATATCTACTTCGCCAAAACTCACCATAATGCCTTCGTCATCAGGCTCTTTAAGGCCAGGCATTACGATAAGAAACAGAAGCAAAATGAGTAATCCTGTTATAAGTATCGAACCAACTAAACCGTATATTTCCGACTTTTTCACTTGTTGTTTGATTTTGTAGCTATAACCAATTTAAGTTTGTGTTGATTGGCAATGTCGAGTACCTTAACCACTTCTTTGTAAGCAATCTCTTGGTCGGCATGCAATGCAATATATGTGCTTGAGTCTTTTGCAACTAAGCTCATAATGTGTGATTCGAGAGCTTCAAATGCAATAGCAACGGGTTGTTCAGAGCCTTCAGCTATAAAATAATTTCCTTGCGCATCGATAGAAACCTTTGCAATTATCGGTTTTGTAGTTGTCGAAGCTTTACTTTGAGGTAAGTTTATCTTAATGTCGTTTGGCGACGACATGGTTGATGAAATTACAAAGAAAATCAATAACAAAAATATTATATCGGTCATCGAAGACATCGAAAACGCTGCTTCAACTTTATTTCTTCTTTTTAATGCCATTTTTTTTAAAATTAGAAGGTAGAAATTATAAAAAATAGTTGGTTTATATGAACTTTATTACTTTACAAACTTTATAAACCTTATAACTATTTTCTTTACGCCGGTTCATTTAATAAATCTAAAAATTCCATAGTTCTAGCTTCGAGTATGCGTACAACAGAATCGATGCGAGATACTAAATAATTGTAAGCAAAATACGCAAGAATTCCTACAATAAGACCACCCACAGTAGTTACCATTGCTTGATACATACCTACCGATAAATCTCCAAGTTGAATAGCACCCCCAGAATTTTGAGACATACTAAAGAACACCATTACCATACCAGTTACTGTCCCCAAAAATCCCAACATAGGTGCACCTCCCGAAACAGATGCCATAATTACCAATCCCTTTTCAAGTTTTGCAATTTCGAGATTTCCAACATTTTCGATAGCTACCAACACATCACCCATTGGACGACCTAATCGGCTTATTCCTTTTTCAACCATACGTGCAGTTGGAGAATTTGTTTCGTGACAAAGTTTTTTTGCTGCATCAATTTTTCCATCGTAAATATAATCCTTGATTCTATTCATAAACGTTTTATCTTCTTTCGACGCTTGTTTGAGTGTTACCAGGCGTTCGATAAAAATATAAATTGCTAATGCAAACATAACCACCAAAACATGCATAATCGGACCACCATATTGGTACATTTCCCATAAATTCATTTCTTTTGCAATAGTTTCGGTTGTGGAAACAGCTGCATTTACGGCTGTATCAGCCACTTGAAGGATAAGCATTAAGTTCATAAATTAATATATTTTTTACGTTATAATTCTTGATTCTTGAATCTTGGTTCTAAAATCTGAGAAGTTTACAAATTTCATACCGAAAAATGTCAATGCAAAGTTACAAAATAAAAAAGTAGCTGCAAAAAAATTAGAATTTAAATTTTTTGCAGCTACTTAATAGTGCTATTTATGTCGAAGAAAATTATTTTGCAGTATTTTCTGCATCAGTAATCATTTTTTCGCTTGCATACATATATACTTCAACACGTCGGTTTGCAGCTCGTCCTTCTGCTGTAGTGTTATCAGCTACAGGTTCTGAAAAATCTTTTCCTTCAATCTTTTTAAATTGTGTTTGAACCACATTTTGAGTGGTTAAATAATCGGCAACTGATTGTGCACGTTCCAACGATAGTTTCTGATTAATTTCAAGTTTTCCGGTATTATCTGTATGCCCCATTATGGCAATATCCATAGTTGGGTTTTCGATTAGAATTTTTGCAAATTTATTAAGAGCATCTTTTGATGCTGCGTTCAAAGCACTTTTTCCGGTTTGAAATAAGATTCCCGAGTCAAAAGTAACTTTAATAGCTTTTAAATTATTAGCATCGCGGATGCTATCAACTTTTGCGCCTTCAATTTTTGCTGCCGCAGCAGCTGCTTTGTCCATTTTTTTGCCAATAATAGCACCTGTAGTTGCACCTACAGCAGTTCCAATACCTGCACCGATAGCAGCACTTTTGGCATCTTTACCAATTAGTGCGCCAACACCTGCACCAACTAATGCACCTGCACCACCACCTAACATACCACCTTTAAGCGATTTAGACATTGTGCTACAACCAGTTATAAAAAGTGTAGCTACTAAGAAAAACGAAATTAGTTTAGTTGTTTTCATAAAAAATTTTTTAATTGTAGTTTTTTTATTAATTGAGAATTGTTGTTTCTTTTTAATTTTAAAATATATAACGATATTTTATTGTAATTGTTTTTTATAGAATGCAATTGTTTTTTCAAGTCCAAAATAAAGTGCTTCTGCAATGAGAGCATGTCCTATTGATACTTCGTTAATCCAAGGAATTGTACGAATAAGATAATGTAAATTATCGAGGTTTAAATCATGACCGGCATTGAGTCCTAAACCACAACTTTTAGCCATTTTGGCGGCTTCTATAAAAGGTTCTATTGCAATTTCCGGATTTGTAGGATACAAAGAAGCAAAAGGCTCTGTGTATAGTTCAACACGGTCTGCACCTGCTTTGGCAGCATATTCAACCATTTTGGGGTCGGCATCTACAAAAATAGATACACGAATTCCTGCTTGTTGAAATTCTTCGGTAATTCTTGTTAAAAAATCTAAATTACGAACAGTATCCCAACCCGCATCTGATGTAATTGCATCGTGCGCATCCGGCACTAAAGTTACTTGGTGTGGTTTTATGGCTAATACAAGCTTTGTAAATTCTGCATTTGGATTGCCTTCAATATTAAATTCGGTAGTCAAAATGGGCTTTAAATCGTACACGTCGGCATACCGAATGTGGCGTTGGTCGGGTCGGGGATGAACAGTAATGCCATCGGCTCCAAATTTTTCGCAGTCCAATGCTACATTGCATACATTTGGTACATTGCCACCACGAGCATTCCGAATGGTTGCAATTTTATTAATATTTACACTTAATTTTGTCATTATACAAATAGCATTAATAGGCACAAAGATACTAAAAAAAATATTTAGAATTAAAATTGAACAGATAGGTTAGTTATTTTAATTCTAAACTATACATGCCGTTTTGTTCTAAATTAAAATTCATTTTTTTTAAATAATTGATATGGTGTTCGTTATCTGTCGATATTTCAATTCTATGAATTTTATTCTCTGCATAAAATGGTTTGTTGTGTTGGTACAAAAATTCACCCGGTTTTAAATCGCGGTAGGGGGCACTTACGTAATCGAGCACTACTGTTAAGGTGTTGTTATTTTTTATTCCAATAAAAATTCCTGCCATAACTTCGTCGCGTAATAAGCTGAAAATTAGAACATTTTCCTTCTCGTCGGATAAATTAACTAAGGTAAAGGCTGGAAAAAATTGTTTTATTTCATTTTTATTATAGTCAAGATAATAATTGAGGTAGCTATCCGAGAAATTAATTTTGAGCAGTTTAAAAGCCTCTTTTTTAGCATAAATTTTTATCAGATAATAAATATTGACACATACAATAAAACTATTCAGAAAGCCAACTGGCAGGGAGCCTATCATAAAGCCATAAAAAGCAAAGGCTATTCCGCCGACCAGATTTAACCACCTAAGTTTAATTATAGAGCTCATAGTGAGCGATATAGCAACAATTACCGAGCTGAGATATCCCAGCCATTCGAGCCATGAAATGTTAAATAACATAGTATGTGTTTTTTAGAGTTTTAGGGTGTAAAATTACAATAAATATATGGAATAATGCTTTTTGTATATTCAACAAAATATATGTTTGCGAATTTGAATTTCATTTTGTTCCTTTGCATAAGTTTTTTTATAAAAAAAGATACAAATGAAATTTGCCATTTTCGGAAATACTTACAGCGATTTAACCATCACATACTTAAATGTTTTGTTCGATTTTTTGAAAAAGCGCAAGGTGAATGTCCTGCTCGATAGTGATTTATACGATTTTTTGAACGAAAAAAAAAGTTGCTGTTTAGATGCGGTAGAAGTTTTAACCAACGATAATTTTAGTTGCGATTATGCGCTCAGCATTGGTGGCGATGGTACATTTTTGAATACAGCTGCTCATATTGGAGTAAAAAATATTCCAATATTAGGAATAAATATTGGTCGACTTGGCTTTCTGGCTGATGTGTCGGCCGAAAATATGCTCGAAGCAGTAAGTTCACTTTTAGCGGGTGAGCTAATAGTCGAAGAGCGCACTCTACTTACAGTTCGAAGTTCAGACGGAACGCAATTTGAATATCCCTATTCGCTCAACGAAATGTCGATTCTTAAGCAGGATAGTTCGTCGATGTTAAGCATACATACCACGCTCAATGGTGAGCCTGTTCATACTTATCAGGCCGATGGATTATTGGTGTCGACGCCAACAGGCTCTACAGCTTATTCGATGAGCGTTGGAGGCCCAATTGTAGTACCTCAGGCAAGTAATTTTATTCTTTCGCCCGTTGCTTCGCATAGTTTGAATGTGCGTCCGCTTATAGTTCCTGATACTTGGATTATTGATTTAGAGGTAAAAAGTCGTACAAAATGCTATCAGTTGGCTATGGATGGGCGAACCACTATTTTGAACGAAAGCACCCGACTTCGAATTACAAAAGCCGATTTTACCATTAAAGTTCTGAAACAGCCTAACCATACTTTTTTTGATAATCTGAAAAATAAACTGATGTGGGGAGTTGATAAACGCAATTAGAAGATTTATCAATACTAAAATTCGTTTACAATCTCAACAAATAGTTGGTGGTTTGGTGTTAAAAATATACTTTTACAAAACAAAAAAGCGCAGCACAAATGCAATCGAAAATTCCGCCATATATGTATCAAAAAAGCAATGTCATACAATTGATTTTGCTTACAGCGGCTTTTGCTTTACTTTTTATAAATATTTTTCAACCCTTCAATTCGCGCAATTGGTATCCAAACATTTCAGAGTTTAAATATTTCTTTTTCTCCAGTCTGATTATACTCACGGGTATGTTGGTGGTGGTGGTTAGTCGCTTAATTATGCTTCGATACACTCGTAATCGCGAATTGTTTGTCTGGCAGTTTGCTCTGCATGTTTTTGGCGAAGTAGTTTTTATGTCGCTCTTCTACACTATTTTTTCGCGTTACTTTCCGCGTATAGGTGCCGAGCGTGAGCTATTGGAAATTTTTGTTCAATCGTCGAAAAATACAGCCTGGGTGCTTTTATTGCCCTATTCCATATTGTGGTTGTTGTTTTCGTTACGCGAAAAAAACCGATTACTCGAAAAGATTTCCAAAACAGAATCAGAACCTGTGAGTATACGGCGAAATTTAATTGCATTCCCCGACGAGAAAGGCGAATTGAAGATTTCTATCGATCAGGAAAATTTGCTTTATGTAGATTCAGCTGATAATTATGCCACCATTCATTACCTCAACAAATCAAAATTATCGCATTATCTGATACGAAATTCGCTGAAGTGGATAGAAGAAAACCTAACCAACGAAACTTCATTGGTACGTTGTCATCGCTCGTTTATTGTAAATTTGGACAAGGTAAAAGTGCTTCGCAAAACTAAGGATGGCATTTTTTTGGAAATGGATGCCCTGAATACTCCCGATATTCCCGTTTCGAAAACCTATTACCAGCGTGTAATGGATAAGTTTTCGGAATATTCGGTGTGATGTGATGCCCCGATAGCTATCGGGGTGATGATGTGATAATGTGGTGATGTGATAATTTCCCACTTACTATCAACTATCTACTTTAAACTATAAACTGTAAAATATAAACTAACTACTAATCCTTCGGTTTGCAACAAACAACTGTAATATGAAAGCACGATTGTTTGCGCTCACGTACAGCCAATAGTTTGCATTCTTTACGCATTTCGAGCAGTGTTTTTGTTAACTCCTGAATAATTTCCCATTTGGGTACTATAGAGTCGTTATCTAAGTTTAAAAAATGCTTATACGAAATATCTACCGTTGTGGCAAAAAAATGTGCTGTCGTATCCGAAGCATTTCCATTATGGTGACTCAGCTTCTCCTGCGATTCTTTTGTACGAAGAATCGAAGTAAGAAAAAAACAATAATTACCCAACTCTTTTTCTTTTAGTTTGGTTTGAAAACGAATTGCAATCTCATCAATCATACTCACCGCCTCAGGAATTAAGTAGGGATGGGAGTGTTTCAATGTTTTCAGATGGTAGAGTCTGGAATCTTTTACTTCCACTAAATCGTAATTTTCAACCATCTTTTTATAGGTCGAATCAAATTCAGCATTGGTCTCAAAAGGCTTTTTCAAACCGTTTTTACGTGCATGAACCAATTGCACATCATTTTTATCACTTATAATGTCGGCAGGTTCAATGGGTGCACTTGCATTGGTAAGTTGATTACAATTTGTATAGTTGTTGGGAAGTGGTGGCTTTTCAATTTCTTTTGGCTTTTTGAAAATGAAATAAACTGTTACAAATAAAGCGAATACAATTCCTATCGATATGAAAATTTTTATGTGGGTGTTATATTTTGATGTCACTATTGTTTTTTTTGTTGGTTGAAAGTCTACAAAAATAACATTTTCAAGCTTATAAATAAAATTTAAGTAGCATTTATTTATCAACAATTGCTCTTAAATGCTGAATTGCAGCGGTTTGTTGGCGTGTTGAAAATTATTACAAGAATGGTTTTTTTATAAATGAAAAAAAATAAGTACTTTTGCAACTTAATTAAATATTTATCACATGAAACCAACATTATTTGTTTTAGCAGCAGGCATGGGAAGCCGTTACGGCGGATTGAAACAATTAGACGGATTAGGGCCGAATGGCGAAACTATTATGGATTATTCCATATACGATGCCATTAAAGCAGGATTTGGAAAAATTGTTTTTGTAATTCGTAAAAGCTTTGAAGCTGATTTTAAAGAGGTTGTAGTTAATAAATTCAAAAACCTTATTGATGTCGAAGTCGTTTTTCAGGATATCTCAAATGTGCCTGCAGGATGTACTTATATTGCCGAACGCGAAAAACCTTGGGGAACTAATCATGCTGTATTGATGGGTAAAGACGTAATTAAGGAGCCTTTTGCAGTTATTAATGCCGACGATTTTTACGGTCAGGAATCATTTGCTGTTTTAGCCGATTTTTTGCGTAGTGTGGAAGGTAAACAAAACGAATACTGTATGGTAGGTTACCATGTGGGTAATACACTTTCCGAAAGTGGCTCTGTAAGTCGTGGCGTTTGTGAAGTGAATGAAAATGGAAATCTGACGAATGTAGTAGAACGTACACATATTGAAGATAAAGGTGGTGCCATTATTTATCTCGACGAAAAAGGCGAAGAAGTGGCTATCCCTGCTAATACACCCGTTTCGATGAATATGTGGGGCTTTACAACCGATTACTTCGATTATTCTGAAAAGTTTTTTATTGAATTTCTTGCCGAAAACGGGAACAAGTTAAAATCGGAATTTTACATACCGCTGGCAGTAAACAACCTGATTGTGGAAGCTAAAGTGAGTTGTAAAGTACTTGATACAAATTCTAAATGGTTTGGTGTAACGTATGCCGAAGACCGTCCGCAAGTGGTGCTTAAAATCAACGAACTCATTCGCAAAGGCGTTTATCCAAAACAACTTTTTAAAAAATAATAAATAAATGGCAAAAATATTAGTTACCGGAGGTACCGGATATATAGGTTCTCATACTGTTGTTGAGTTACAAAACGAAGGTTTTGAAGTTGTTATTGTTGATAATTTATCGAATTCAAATATTGATGTTTTAAACGGTATCGAAAAGATTAGTGGTATACGCCCGGCATTCGAAAATATCGACTGTGTGGATTATGTAAGCATGGATCGTATGTTTGAGAAGTACCAGAACATTGATGCTATTATTCATTTTGCTGCCAACAAAGCTGTGGGCGAGTCGGTTGAAAAACCTTTAATGTACTACCGCAATAACTTGGTGTCGCTTATTAATATTTTGCAATTAATGCCAATACACAAGGTTCGTAGCATGGTTTTCTCCTCGTCGTGTACCGTTTACGGTCAGCCCGATGTATTGCCAGTTACCGAACAAGCTCCTATTAAATTGGCACAATCGCCTTATGGCAATACCAAGCAGATTGGCGAAGAAATTATACACGATACTTTGAGTGCGAATGCTGATTTGCAAAGTATTATCCTACGTTATTTTAATCCGATTGGTGCTCATGCTTCGGCCGAAATTGGTGAATTGCCTAACGGCGTTCCAAACAACTTGTTGCCTTTTGTAACGCAAACTGCCATTGGTCTTCGCAAACAATTATCGGTATTTGGTAACGACTACAACACTCCCGATGGATCATGTATTCGCGATTACATACATGTGGTGGATTTGGCCAGAGCACACGTTATAGCTGTAAAACGCATGTTGCAAAACGATACAAAATCACAAATCGAAACATTTAATTTGGGTACGGGACGCGGACTTTCGGTGTTGGAAATTATCGAAACATTTATGAAAGTTACTGGTGTGGATGTACCTTACAAAATTGTTGGTCGTCGTAGTGGTGATGTTGAAAAAGTGTGGGCTGACCCTTCTTATGCCAATATTGTGTTGGGCTGGACAGCTACCGAAACAGTTGAAGAGACCCTACGCAGTGCTTGGGCATGGGAACAAAATCTGGGAAGAAGTTTATAGTCAATAGTTTACAGTTTATAGTAAGAAAAGATAAGACTAGACAAGATTAAGAGCAGATGAGTAATTATCAGGATTTTAAGGATTTAATTGCTTACAAAAAAGCCTATCAACAGGCTTGCGAGATTTATAAATTATCTCTTGAATTTCCGAAAGAAGAAAGATACTCATTAACAGATCAAATTCGTCGTTCTTCTCGCTCAGTATGTGCAAATATTGCTGAGGCTTATCATAAACGAAAATACCATAAGCATTACTTAATGAAAATTACAGATTGTTTAGGCGAAAATAGTGAAACATCTGTTTGGCTGGATTTTGCACTTAGTTGCAATTATATAACGACAGATTTACATAAAAAGCAAATCGAAATAAACGAAGAAGTAGTAAATTATTGACTTTTATGCATAACAACCCCGATAAATTCGGTGTTTCACCATTATAAACTACTGATTATTAACTAAAAAAGTCTTACTATAAACTATAAACTGTAAACTATAAACTGTAAACTATAAACTGTAAACTATAAACTATATACTAATGCTTTATCCACTAAAATTTACTCCCATACTGAAAGATAAAATCTGGGGAGGCACGAAACTTAAAAACGTATTTGGCAAAGACGCTACTACCGATAAATTAGGTGAAAGCTGGGAACTATCGGGTATTGAAGGCGAAGAGTCGGTTGTTGTAAACGGATTTTTGGAAGGTAATAACCTGTCGGAACTGATTGAGATTTACATGGGCGATTTGGTGGGTGATAAGGTATACGATGCATTCGGCTTGTCTTTCCCTTTGTTGTTTAAACTGATAGATGCTAACGAAAACCTTTCTATACAAGTACATCCGGGCGACGAAGTGGCTGCCGAACGTCATAACTCATTCGGTAAAACCGAAATGTGGGTTGTACTGCAAGCCGACGAAAATGCGGAACTAATTATTGGCTTTACCAACGATTGTTCGAAAGAAGAATATTTAGATGCACTCGATACCGACAAAGTAGAAGACCTGCTACAACATGTGCCTATTAAAAGTGGTGATGTATTTTTTATACCTGCGGGTTTGGTACATGCCATTGGCAAAGGGGCAGTTGTTGCCGAAATTCAGCAAAGTAGCGATATTACATACCGCATTTACGACTTTAAACGGGTAGAT
>Ga0247840_10012078_pt1 | contig 10349 bp, 10 predicted proteins | sample LaCruzMarch2015__FD_192404 | JGI IMG/M metagenome (GOLD analysis project Ga0247840, IMG submission 192404) | Freshwater microbial communities from meromictic Lake La Cruz, Castile-La Mancha, Spain - LaCruzMarch2015_17m | ecosystem: Environmental > Aquatic > Freshwater > Lake | place: Spain...
TCGGTCAAATCGGTTTTGCTTTGCACGTCAATCAATCGCCCTTGCAACAAGTATTTGCCATCATCCGAAACATAAACCATGCTGCCGCCAATCGTGATTTCGAAAATGCCTTTTATTGGCGACGGTTTTACGGTATCGAGTTGCATCGTTGGCATCGATTTCGTGAGTTGTTCACGGATGGTTTTTTCGTCTGCTTGAGCATTTACAGCAAGTAACGCAAAAGTCGCGCTTAAAAGTAATTTTTTCATTTTTTAATTCCTTAAATTTTGGTGATGACCATTCAAATGTTGCCAAGAGGCAGGATCTTCAATTGGCTCAAGATGAGTATCAATATCAATGTTTTCAAAAATGGCGGTAATACGTTGTTCTATTAGTTCAACTAAATCATGACCTTGTTGGACTGTCCAACTGCCTGGAACTAAAATGTGAACGGACATAAAACGCCGCGCTCCCGAATAACGAGTCCGCAACGCATGATAAGTAACGCCATTTTTCGAAACGAATTGCGCCAGCACTTCAATAATTTCAGATTGTTCTTCAGGTGCTAATGCGCCATCCATCAAACCATGAATTGTACGTTGTATCAATTGCAGCCCTGTCCACACAATGTTTAATGCGACAAAAATAGCAATAATTGGATCGAGAATTTCCCAACCATTCAAACCAAAACTTTTAGCAATGGCTAATGTTTCTTCAAATGAATTGCCGACAAAAATTACGCCAATTCCAAATAAAACGCCAACGGTTGTCCAAACGTCAGTCATTAAATGTTTGCCGTCTGATTCCAACGTAATGGAGTTATTTTGTTTGCCAACTCGAATCAAAATGATTGCCACAACCAAATTGATAACTGTGGCTAAAATAGAAATAGCAATCCCAATATCAAGTTGTTGTAAAAATTGAGGATTTTTTAAGCGATCCCAAGCCGTAATTATAATGCTGACTGCGGCGAGTAAAATCATTACACCTTCTGCCCCACTCGAAAAGTATTCAATTTTTTCGTGTCCGTAAGGATGATCCTCATCGGGCGGTTTGGCGGCAATATAAAGCACAACAAGCATAATCATCGCGGCAACTAAATTGATAACGGATTCCATCGCGTCGGACAATAATCCGACAGAATCCGTCAGCCAATAAGCGTAACTTTTCAGCGCAATAGTTGCTAACGCGGCAACAATCGATAACCAGCCGTAACGCATCAAAGATTTTTGTTTAGTTCCCATAAATTTTTAGGTTCGTTTGTTATTGAAACAGCCGTCCAACATCCATAAACATTGCTACCGACATCAGCAATCCCAGTAGCACGATACCAATTTTTTGAAAAAAGAGCTGAATTTTTTCTGACACGGGCGAGCCTTTCAAACCTTCGAGCGCGAAGAAAAATAAATGTCCACCGTCTAAAACAGGAATCGGTAATAAATTCAACACGCCCAAACTCACGCTAATCAGCCCCATGAATTTCAGAAAATGTACCAATCCCATTTCAGCAGATTGTCCTGCATATTGCGCGATACTAATCGGACCACTCAAGTTTTCGAGCGATGCTTTACCGACAAACATTTGTCCCATCATTTTTAGCGTTGATGTTGAATAATGGTAAGTCGTCGAGAATGCAGCAGGAATCGCAGCAAGTGGCGAAAGTGAATAATTAACTTGAAACGATTTCAATAGATTTTCAGGGATTTGCACCGCCGCGCCAATTTTACCTTCGGCATTTGGCGTAAGCGTCAAACTCGATTGCACGCCATCGCGTTCAATCATTGTTGCAATCGATTGATTCGGATTTGCTTTGACAATATCGACCCATTGTTGCCATTCTTTCACGGCGGTTTCATTGGCGCGAAGAATCAAATCGCCTTGTTTCAAACCCGCTGATTTTGCCGCGCCATTATCAGAAATTTTGCCAATAATCGGCTGCAATGTGGGCGAAAATAATTTAAAACCCAATTTTGCATAAAGTGCGTCAGGATTTTGAGTTTCTGTTGTGTCAACGTGCAAGGTTTTAATGGTTTGCGTGTCGTCTCGATTTTTCACTTTAACGGCAATTTCACCGTCACCTTCCAACGCGGTTGAAACAATCGTAGACATCGCGTGCATCCACGTTGGCGTAGGTTCGTCATTAACAGAAAGAATTTCATCACCTTCTGAAAAACCTGCAATTCCCGCGAAAGATTCTGCGGTCGGCTGACCTATAATCGGTTTAATCCCAACTTCACCAATAACCAATACGCTCCAAAATAACGCAACCGCTAACACCAAATTAAAAATTGGCCCCGCCGCGACAATTGCAGTTCGCGCCAAAAGCGGTTGACGATTGAAGGCAAAAGGCAAATCCTCTTTAGTAACATCGCCTTCACGTTCATCGACCATTTTGACGTAGCCGCCCAATGGAATCATCGATAAAACATATTCGGTTGAATTGGAATTTTGTTGATAACGCCACAAAACATTACCAAAACCAATCGAAAAACGAATGACTTTTACGCCTGATTTTCGTGCAACCCAAAAATGTCCGAATTCATGCACGGCAACCAAAACACCAATGGCGACAATGAAATAAAATAACGTGTGTAAAAAACTCATGAATTTTTCAAACCTTGAATAGCTTGATTTGCAATAGTTCTAGCTTGCGTGTCTGTTGCTAAAATCGTTTCTAAATTGTCGGCGGTTTGCGGCGGAATCGCGTGCATTGTTTTTTCAATCACTACGGGAATATCCGTAAAACGAATTTGCTCATTTAAAAACGCTTCAACGGCAATTTCATTCGCCGCATTCAAAACCGTTGGCATCGTGCCGCCCGTTTGAATCGCTTCATAAGCCAATCGCAAACACGGAAAACGTTGTAAATCAGCGGGTTCAAAATCCATGTGTTTCACGGAAAAAATATCCAGCGGCGTTGCGCCTGATTCAAAACGTTCGGGATACGCCAGCGCGTGAGCAATCGGAATTCGCATATCGGGACAACCCATTTGCGCCAAAACCGTGCCGTCAACATAATCGACCATCGAATGAATCACGCTTTGAGGATGAATCACGACTTGAATTTGTTCAGGTTTCAGGTTGAACAACAAACAGGCTTCAATCATTTCTAAACCTTTATTCATCATGGTTGCCGAATCAACTGAAATCTTTTTGCCCATGTCCCAATTTGGATGAGCGACAGCCTGAGCGGGTGTAACTTGCGACAATTTGTCTAACGGCATCGTGCGAAACGGGCCACCCGAAGCGGTCAATAAAATCCGTCGCACGCCTTTTGCCGTCGCCCCCGTTTGATACGCTGACGGCATACATTGAAAAATCGCATTGTGTTCGCTGTCAATTGGCAAAAGTTGTGCGCCCGATTTTTCAACCGCATTCATAAAAATATCGCCCGACATGACGAGAGCTTCTTTATTAGCGAGCAAAATCGTTTTACCCGCTTCCGCCGCCGCCAACGTAGGCAACAATCCCGCCGCGCCCACAATTGCCGCCATTACAGAATCCACATTTGGCAAAGTCGCAACGTCAACTAACGCTTCTGCACCAATCAAAACGCGCAAATTCGCTAACGGTGAATTTTCAATTTTGGCTTTAAATTCTGCTGCTTTTTGTTCATCAACAATCACCACGACTTCGGGCGAATGCGCCAAACATTGTGCATAAAGCGCATCGATATTTTTGTTAGCGGTTAAAGCGATAACTTTGTATAAATTTGGATGCCGCGCCACCACGTCTAACGTGCTAACACCAATCGACCCTGTTGCGCCTAGAATGCAAATGCCTTTCATGAAAATAGTCCGACAGATTCTAAATAAATACCCGCATAAAACAGCGGAATCGCAGCACATAAACTGTCAACGCGATCCAAAATTCCACCGTGACCTGGCAATAATGAACCGCTGTCTTTTGCGCCAGCGCGACGTTTTACGACGCTAAAAAATAAATCGCCATAAATCGAAATCAACACTGTCAAAATTGAAAGCAAAATGAAATCGGCAATAATCATCGGTTCTTGGAACTGCATAATCAAAACCAAAATCCCCGCGCAAACTACCGAACTTCCTAATGCGCCATACATTCCTTCAACCGTTTTTCCTGGGCTAATTTCAGGCGATAATTTTGTTTTGCCCCATTTTTTGCCTGTGAAGTACGCAGCAATATCGGCTACCCAAATTAAAACAAGAAAGTACATTGTCATTTCTGAACCAAAGAAAGCGCGTAAGCGCGACAAAAACATCCAGCTCATGAGAAACACAAACCAGCCAATTAACGCTTGTTTGAATGGCGACAATTCGAGTTTTAATACGCCTTCGGGCGAATTACGAATCACCATCATCGTTAATACCCAAAATAAAACGGCAGGTAACGCGAGCCATTCCAAAATTCCCGATTGATTGCGAATGTCTTCTATGACGAATTTGAATTTTTCGGCTAAATAATCCATCAATGGAGCTAACGCCTCTAACAAATACGTCCACAAATGAATGAACAACATTGCGCCAATCAGCGACGCGAAAAAGAGACCGCGTTTTTTAATATTGGTGACTTTGGTGAGGTTTAACCATTCGTTTGCGCCGAGTAGCACAATGATGGCAATTAAAAGTGAAAAGTAACTCGAGGGAAGTTCAAACACCGCCAAAACCACCAACGTGGCGAGCAATGTTGCGGTGATAATGCGTTGTTTTAACATAGGATTTTTTAGAAAAAGATTTAAGGGGCGGCAAGCGCGGCAATTTGATCGCCCGTATGCCCAAAACGCCGTTGTCGGCTTTGAAAACTGGTAATGGCTTCTTGCAAAGCGGCTTGATTAAAATCGGGCCAAAGTGTCGGTGTGAAATAAAGTTCGGTGTACGCGAGTTGCCACAACATAAAATTACTGACGCGCTGTTCGCCACCCGTACGAATAAACAAATCAGGTTCAGGTAAATCAGCAAGCGACAAATGTTCGTTAATAACAGTTTCGTTAATGGCACAAGGCGATAATTCACCTGATGCGACACGTTGCGAAATGATTTTACAGGCTTGCGTCATATCCCAACGTCCGCCGTAATTTGCCGCAATGACTAAGGTTAAGGCGGTATTGTTTTTGGTTTTTTGTTCGCCTTCAGTCATTTTTTGCTGCAACGCGGAATCAAATGCCGTGCGGTCGCCAATGAAACGTAAGCGGATATTGTTTTTATGCAATTTGTCGATTTCGCTCTGCAAGGTCGTTAAAAATAACGCCATCAATATCGACACTTCGGTTTCGGGACGATTCCAATTTTCGCTGCTAAAAGCAAACAAACTCAACACTTCGCAAGTCGAATCAGCGGTGCAGAATTCAACAATTTTACGCACCGCTTTTACGCCAGCATGATGCCCAACAGCTCGCGGCAAAAAACGTTGCTGCGCCCAACGCCCATTGCCATCCATAATGATTGCAATGTGACGCGGCGCAGCTAAATTCAAACGTTCAGCAGGCATAGCAAATTACATCGACAACAAATCAGCTTCTTTAACTTCTAAGAGCTTTTCTATGTCTTTGATATGTTGATCGGTTAGTTTTTGGATTTTTTCTTCTGCGACTTTTGCATCATCTTCAGAACAGGTTTTGTCTTTCAATAAATTTTTGACTGACGTATTTGCATCACGACGAATATTACGAATCGCAATCCGACCATCTTCAGCCGCCGTTTTCACAATTTTCACCAAACCGCGACGACGTTCTTCAGTCAATGCAGGTAACGGAATTCGAATGGTCATGCCATTTGTCATTGGATTCAAACCTAAATCCGATTTCATAATGGCTTTTTCAATTGCTTGAACCATGCCTTTTTCCCACGGTGTCACGCTCAACATTCGCGCATCTTCCACGACAACATTAGCAACCTGTGAAAGCGCAGAATCGGTACCGTAATACGACACCACGATTTGGTCTAACAAACTCGGATGAGCGCGACCTGTACGAATTTTGGAAAATTCTTGTTTTAAAGAATCGATACTTTTGCCCATTCGGGTTGCTGCATCTTGTTGAATATCACTAATCATCATGGTTATTCTCGTTCAATAAGTGAGCCGATATTTTGCCCAGTCATAAGTTTCATCACTGCGCCTTGCTCAAAAATGTTCATGACGCGCATCGGCATATTGTTGTCGCGACATAACACTAACGCGGTGGTATCCATCACGTTTAAGCGTTGGTCTAAGGCTTCGTCGTAAGTCAGGCGTGCGTAAAATTTAGCGTTAGGGTCTTTGTTGGGATCGGCAGAATAAACGCCTTGTACTTTGGTGGCTTTAATCATCAGTTGCGCGTCGATTTCAATGGCACGAAGACTGGCAGCAGAGTCGGTAGTAAAAAACGGATTTCCCGTTCCAGCGGCAAAAATCACAACGCGCCCTTTTTCTAAATGACGAACTGCACGACGACGAATGTAATCTTCACAAACTTGATTGATTTTAATCGCAGACATGACGCGAACAGGTTGTCCTAAATGTTCGAGCGCATCTTGCATTCCTAGCGCGTTGATCACGGTGGCGAGCATTCCCATTTGATCGCCTGTGACGCGGTTTAAGCCTTCACCAACACTTTCGGCACCGCGAAAAATGTTACCACCGCCAATCACTAAACCGACTTCAACACCTAAATCACACAATTCCTTAATTTCAGTGGCAAGACGATGGACAATTTTCGGATCAATGCTGCCGCCACCCGATGAACTCATTAACGCTTCACCGCTTAACTTTAATAAAATTCTTTTGCAAATTAGCACGTCACGATTCCCCTAGCGAAAAGTATTACAGGAAAGGTTTCATAAGCGATTCAAGGCAAAAAATTTTTCGCCTTGAATTCGAAAAACCTGTTTAGCTCATTGCGTTAACTTGTGCCATTACTTCAGCTGCAAAATCTTCTTCTTTTTTCTCGATGCCTTCGCCCACTTCAAAACGGCTAAAACGAATGACTTTGTTGCCTTTTGATTCGGCTAATTTACCAACCGTTAATTTGTCATCTTTGATGAAGGCTTGACCGTTCAAAGTCACTTCAGCTAAGAATTTACTGATACGACCTTCAACCATTTTCGCAATAATTTCAGCGGGTTTTCCACTTTCAGCAGCTTGTGCCGAGAAAATTTCTTTTTCTTTTTCAATCAATTCTGGTGAAACTTGATCCGAAGAAACGCAAGTTGGTTTAGATGCTGCGATGTGCATCGCAATGTCTTTGCCTAAACCTGCATCATTTGCTGCTAATTCAACGATTACGCCGATTTTTGTACCGTGTAAATAGCAAGCTGTACCGCCGTCAGTTTTGTATTTTTCAAAACGACGAATCACGATGTTTTCGCCTAATTTTGAAATCAAACCACGACGAATTTCGTCAACCGTGATGCCATCTTCTAAAGGCATTGCTAATAATTGTTCTTCATTTTCGATGCCGTCATTGTTCAACAATGCGTGTGCAACACTGTTCACAAACCCGACAAAATCTTCTGCTTTCGCAACGAAATCGGTTTGGCAGTTCACGTCAACAATGGCTACGTTTTTGCCGCATTCACTTACTTTCACGCCAATGATGCCTTCGGCTGCAATGGTATTTGATTTTTTGTCAGCTTTCGCTAAACCTGCTTTACGCATATTTTCGATTGCCAATTCCATATCGCCTGCCGCTTCGACTAAGGCTTTTTTGCATTCCATCATGCCCGAACTAGTGCGCTCGCGTAATTCTTTTACCATTGATGCGTTGATTTCTATACTCATTTTGTTCTCTCTTTTACTGGTATTTACTGTAAAAACGCCCCCAAAAGGAGGCGTTCTTGTTGTTCAAACATTAGCCTTGAAAGCCTAATGCGAAAAGTTTTTATGCGGCGGTTTCTTCGATAAAATCGTCAGAATCTGCTTTTGCTGAAAAACCCAACACTGCATTTTTCGCGTCTAATACTGCCGACGCAGCGGTTTCGCAATACAATTTAATGGCACGAATTGAGTCGTCGTTACCAGGAATAATGTAATCAATGTTGTCAGGTGAGTTATTTGAATCGACGATGCCGACAACAGGAACGCCTAATTTAATAGCTTCTGCGATGGCATTTTTTTCGTAGCCAACGTCCAACACGAAAATCACGTCTGGAACACCTTTCATGTCTTTAATGCCGCCTAGGCTGCGTTCTAATTTTTCTAACTCACGTTCCATACCTAATGCTTCTTTTTTGCCGAAACGGTTATATAACGTGCCATCTGCTTTCATTGCTTCAAGTTCTTTCAAACGAGCAATCGATTTTTTAATGGTTTTGAAGTTTGTTAACATGCCGCCTAACCAGCGGTGATTAACGTAAGGCATACCGCATAATGCAGCTTGTTCTGCAACAACTTTACGCGCGGCTTTTTTTGTGCCTACGAATAAGACAGTCCCTTTATTTGCGGACATTTGACCTAAATAATTCATTGCGTCGTTGAACAAAGGAAGCGTTTTATCCAAATTGATGATATGGATTTTGCTACGCGAACCAAATAAATAGTTCGCCATTTTTGGATTCCAATAGCGTGTTTGGTGTCCAAAATGTACGCCCGCTTCGAGCATTTCACGCATAGTTACTGCTGCCATTGATTTCTCCTAAATTTTAAGTGGAACTGGCTGTCCCATTGGGTTACGCCACCGATTACCCCGATTGAAAAACTTGTGAATTTTCACGAAGCACCCTTTCAAACGTGACGATAAACGTGAGGATTGTTACAAAATTGAACGCGGATTTATATCATGATTCACGTTTTGCAACAAGGCTGGACTCGTTTTGAATTGTTTGCGCGGCAAAATGTGAACTGTCAAAAGAGCTATCAAAACAAGCATTTCTACAATCGTGTGTTTGACAGCTCGCTATTTTGGACAAAAATGGGAATTTTATGCCGCTACGCCGACCAATGAAATTAACTCATCAATCGCGTAAGACTTATCGGAGAATTGCAAAATTTCCACATTCGTTAACGTGTCGTCGCCTTCGTTAATCGTGGCATCTTCGCCGATATAATTGACGGTATAACTACCTGCCGCATCTGCGTTCGGCGTAATTTGATAATCGCTTTGTGCGCCGTTGAAAATCACTGTGTCGTTACCGTCGCTGCCATCAATTACGTCATTGCCTTCGCCGCCTTCAATCGTGTCATTGCCACCTTCACCGTTAATGGTGTCGTCGCCCGCTTTTCCGTCGAAATTGTTCGCAACTTTTCCAGCATCAATTTCGCGTAACAGATTACTGAACTCGTCGCCTGTGCCGTCAATCGCTTTTACACCTGATAACGTTAAAATCTCGACGTAACTACTGCTCAATTCAAAGCTAACGCTGGCGATAATTTCATCTTTTTCACCGCCCGTTTCTGTTTCGATGATTTTGTCTTCGGTGTTGTTCATGTAATAAGTGTCATCATCGTCACCACCAATTAGCACATCAACACCTAAACCACCGTCTAAATTGTCCGCTCCCGCGCCGCCCACTAATTTGTCGTTACCTTTGCCACCGACAAGTTTGTTATCACCGATATTGCCTGTAATCGTGTTGTTCAATTCGTTGCCTGTGCCATTGTTATTGGCGATTCCGCTCAAAATCAAATTATCGAAATTCGCTTTTAACGTGTAAGAAAACGTACTTTCAATGGTATCGGTTCCTTCGGATTTTAATTCGGTAACAAGGTCTTTGCTGTTGTCGATAAAATAATAATCGTCTCCTACACCACCTATCATAGTGTCAACTCCTACACCACCTTTAAGCGTGTCATTGCCTTTTTCGCCTGTTAATTTATCGTTATTTTTACCGCCATCTAGCAGGTCATTTCCACTGCCTGCCAGCAATGTGTCGTTGCCATCACTACCGAATAACGTGTCATTTCCATTACCACCGCTGAGTACATCATTACCTAAGCCACCGTCTAAGAAATCATCACCCGCCACGCCATTTAGCGTGTCCGCATTGGCTTGCCCTGCTAAATAATCGTTTTTTGCACCACCAAGAAGACTGTCCTTACCTGAGGTTCCGAGTTTGATTATGCCATTTGCTACTGTGACTGCGTCGCTAATTTTCGATTCCGCAAACTTTAAATCGTCGATGTAATTCACGCTGACGCTGATTTTTTTGCCGTCATCGAGTTTGGTGAGTTTGTACGTTTCAGCATTTGCCCCATCAATCGCTTTTCCCGCGCGTAACCATTGGTAATTGAAATTACCTAGACCGTCTTCGTCTTCTAAAGTGTTGGTAATTTTTAAAACTGCCCCGACTTTCGGGACAGTGACTTGAATTTTTACATCACCCGTTGGCTTGTGATTTTCAAGTTTTTCTGGATTGGGTATAACGTCGTTGATGTTAAAGGTTGCCGAGCCACCATTTGCCAAGGTGAAAGTCAGATTTTCT
>Ga0247840_10012083_pt1 | contig 10344 bp, 13 predicted proteins | sample LaCruzMarch2015__FD_192404 | JGI IMG/M metagenome (GOLD analysis project Ga0247840, IMG submission 192404) | Freshwater microbial communities from meromictic Lake La Cruz, Castile-La Mancha, Spain - LaCruzMarch2015_17m | ecosystem: Environmental > Aquatic > Freshwater > Lake | place: Spain...
GGCATAGCGAATCTCCAGTGCGTTGGGGTGGAAGTCGGTGGTCGCGGCGGTGCTGTGGGTGGCGCTCGCCGCTTCCGGTCTCTTTGATTCAAGATCGGGGCCAACCGGCGTCAACTCGGGGGAAGCGTACTAAAGCCTTTGTTAAATAGAAAGATCACGATCGTGGTCGCGCCCGGCACGCGTCCTTCCCGCCACCGCCCGGGCCGTGACTGAGCAAAAACCCGCGCACGTTTTGCGGTGACCTGCGTCAGGTTGCTCAGAGGGTGTCGTCGGGCCTGGACATTGACGCATCGCGCAGCACCCACAAGAAGGCCGCTTGCTCCGCGTATTGGGCCGTGAGGCCTGGAATGATCGGCATGAGGGTTCCCGGGCGCCTCAGCCGGCCTCAATGCGCACTGTCTCGATCCGTGCTCCCGCCGCGTGTGCGGCGCCGGCAAGGTTCAGTAGCGCGTTGATGTCGGCATCGTCCGCACCACTGACTTTTATGGCATCGTGGCGAATACTCGACGGGGTCTCGCACACGATGTCCCCCATGTCGTCCAATTCCTCGGCTTCGTGGTAGTCCTGACTGAAACCGCCCAATACCAACAGGTGGTCCCAGATATTGAGGCCCTCGGCGAAGCCGGTTCGGGCCGCGGTCGGCAGCGCTGGGCATCGGTCAATCGTCGAATCGCGCCAGCCATTCCTGCGTGTTGTCATGGCCGCCAACCCCGTCCCACCGTTCAATCCTGCCGGTCTTGACCCGCAACGAGCGCAGCGCACGGCCGACGGCATGGTAAGCGTCCAAGGTATCCCCCCGATTGACATCGCCGAACGATGGGTGTGCGCCGGCCTGCACCAGCAGGCCGTGAGCGAGTACATGGCAACTGATGGCCTCGGTGCGCAGCGGCTCCAGGACGGCCGGGCATCTAAGCTGCGCGACAAGCTCCGATCCGAGCAACGTCAGCCAGTTGACCCCGGCAATTCCCTGTGCGGCGTATTGATGGAACCAGCCGGGATTGCTCGCCTCGAGGCCGCGGTAGCGGCGACTGATGGCATAGACTGCGAATTCTTCAAACGACGATGGATAACCCGAGGCGATGTTGATGCCGACGCCGGCGATGCCATGGAGGAAGTGGAGCTTACTCGTCGCGTCGGTCAGCAACGCGGTTACATCCAAATCAGTATACAGGATGGATTCAAGGGGCAAGCAGAGGGTGATGGAGCCCGCCCCGAGATACATGCTGAAAAAGCGGAAAGAGCGGTCCGATATATCCTCCTTCGTGCTGCCGCTTTCCAACTCCAAGCCCCAGATACTGCGCCCCTCGTCATGCTGTTGCGACCAGTACGGCAACATTTCAAACACGTCTGGCTTGATCTTTTTTGGTCGGTGCTTGCCATCGACGTCGAAAAAGCGCACCGAATCGCGAATCAGCGGCAGGATCGTCTGGTAGAAGTGATTCACACCGATCGCCTCCTGCCTGAAGTGCGAAAAATAGATGTCACAGCGAAAGCAAAGGCGAATGTCGCACGCGCCATCACTGCCATACTGGTCGACCTGGTTGCGGATTGCCTCGATCGTTTCGTGCTTCATGGTCGCTCGCTCACGCTGATGATTGCGTCGACACACTTACATAGTCTTTATTGATTCCACTTCCCTCATGTAGGGTAGCCGACTCGACTTCGCCGACAGTCCCGGGCTCGTCGCCGGTGCTGACGGCGAACTCCGAACCCTTGACCGCCGCCGGCTGACCGCCCGAAACGCGAAGATGTGCTCCTCGCTGGCCCAGGCCGGGGGATGTAGCGGGCGCTCCGGTCGCCGCGGGTCTCACGGCGGCCGTGGCCCCCGCTGCCGACCCGTCGGCGGATCAGGTCTTGGGGGCGCGCCAGTCGCCGTCCCCGGAGGTGCCGGCGCCTGGACCCGATAACGGCGGGCCGTCGCCACGGCCACGCTCGGGTCGAGTCGGCGCAACGCCTGCTCGAGTTCGTCGGTACGGGCGGGGTCCTCGGCGACTGCGAGCAGGCCTTGTTGTATCCATTCCGGGCGGTGCGCAAGGTGGCCGACGACGACCGCGGCAAATGCGGCGCCGCGGTCCCGAATGTCGAGCCCAGCGTCCTGCCCTTGACCCGCGTGTACCCCGATTCGCAGGGCATCGAGGAAGGCGTCGAGTCGCAGGTCGCTCGCAACCAGATCGGCGAGCCGACCCGCCGGGCTGCGGCTGGCCTGATCGCGCAGGTGCCAGGCGAACGGGGTATCGTTGCACAGTTGACGCCAGATGGCAGCCGGGTAGCCCGCGTGTGCGTTCGTCATTTTGGATCCTTTACCATCAACAAGTCCGAAGTAGACCGGAAATCGCCACTAAGCCCGGTAGCGTGAACCGGCCGTTGACGTCGCTCACTCATGTGTCTTGAATGATTTCTGGAATCATCGCGTCCGGGTCATGCAGCGCCCGATCTCGGTATGACCATCGGCGTGACGGCACGCCGTCGGCTACGGATCCGACCGGTGGGGTTCGTGCGTTGCCAACGCGTCGCGCAACCCTTCCAGGTTATCGACTTGCTGCTGCATGAGGCGCGCCCGCAGCAAATCGGTTGGGGACACACCCCCGATGATCGTCTCCCAGCGGGTGCCGTCGAAGACCGTCGCGCTGTCGGGTCCGGCAACCAGCAGCGCATCCTCGGTGGCATCCAGATAGCCGAACGACGATGGTCGCCGGTCCTGTCCGTAGTCCAGGCCGCGCCAACGCTCCCCGTCGAGTACGAATAGAAAGCCGTGCGTGACGGCATAGAGTCGGCCCTGGAACCAGGCGATCCGCTCGACATTGAAGGGCTGCGGTTCCGCAACAACCCGGCGCCACTGCTCGTCGCGGCCGACCAGTACCTCACCCGCGAAGCCGACGATATAGACCAAGCCGTCGGCGGCACAGCAGAGCCGCTCCATACGCCAGTTGCACGGCGGATCGAGCGTCCGCCAATGCGTGCCGTCGTAGTGCCAAAGATCGCCTTGCTCGCCGCAGGCATAAATGTCTTGTTCGGAAAACCCGTCGATGTCCTCAAAGCCGACCGCCGACATCGTGTGACCGCCGCGACGATAGTCCGCAACCGCTTCCTCGCTGATAGTGCGCCAGCGATTCGGGGCCTCCCGTAGCGCCACGTCGCGTTCAAACGAGACCGCGTAATACCGCTCACCGATGAGGCGCACCTTGCGCACCGGTACCAAGACCGCTGCCGGCACGAGCCCCTCGAAGCCGTTGTTGCCGGCGAAGCCGAAAAACAACGTCCGTCCACTGCTGTCGACCACCAGCGCCTCGCGCCGGCCGGCGACGATGCCACCGCAGATGCTATTGGCGCTGTCGAAGTCGCCATCGGCCAGTTCCAGTGCGCCCCAACTCTGCCGTGCGCGGTTATGAACGATGACGCGTACCGGCGGCGGCCGGTCGGCGTGCTGCCGGGCAGCGCGGCTGTCGTCCCAATGGGCCACCAGCACGATCGTATGGCGGTCGACGAGTCCGGCATTGGTGATGAGATAGTTTTCGAGGAGTTGCGGCTGCGTATTGTTGCTCATGGTGCGTTACTCGCAATCAATCGATCGTGCCGGTCGTGGTAACATCCACCTCGCCGGGAACCAGCGGCTTGCCATTCTGATCCACCGCCCTGGGCTTACAGGCCTTATCGCCATAGTATTTCTCGAGCTGCGCCTTGATACACTTGGAGTCGCAATGATTGCCGAAGGTCTTTTCGTGTGCCTCGGCAGCCACATCGATCGCACAGGCCATGCTGAAACCACCGTGACAAGAAGGGATTCTCTTTCCCAGTTTCCGCTTCGCGATATCGGTGGTGTTGCGATGTATAGTCCCATGGGTACCGACGTTCTGCGTTGCACCCTCCACGCACACAGTCGGTGCTGAGCCCTCGTCATAGCTGCCATTGCAGAGGTCGCCGGCACCCCGCTGTCCGCCGGATTGCAGCCAGGCATCCAGAATCAGGTGATGGCCGGTTTGACCTGGGCAGCAGCCGCGCGAGTCGTCCATGCCGAGTAGATCGCCGAGGGTTTGCTTCCCGCTGGACTCGGCATCGGCGTCGATCGCGGGTTCTTTGCGCTTGTTCTTGGACGTGAGGACACACTTGCGGGCCTTCAGGCATTTGTCCTCCAATGCCGGTTTGCCTTTCTTCTGCCGGCGTCGGTTTATGTCCCGGCGGGCGTCTTTGAATCTCTCGTCCTCTTTCTTGGAGGGTTTGCAGGCCCGCTCGACATCGCGAAAATCCTTGCAGCACGCGTGACTGCCGGAACCCTTTTCGCACCTGCCGACGTCGGCCTGATCGACATAGACCCAGGCTGCGGTATTGCCTGGAACCGAGCCGTGGTTATGTGTCATGAGATCCAGATGGCGGCAGACATTGAGCCCCTCGACCTTGACGTCCATCGACCAGGAGGCGAAATACGCCTTGCCCTGAATGGTCCCGGTAATCACCCCCATGGGAAAGGCGCGGGTCGCCGGCTCGTTGCCGGTGGAGGTCTTGAAGCAGCTCTTGTTCTTTTGCGCCACCGGTTTGCCCGAAATGAACACGGTGGTGCTCGCGTTGGCCAGGTCCTTGGCATAGGCGGTATTGGGATAGGGGATGACGATGGGACCGGCCGGCGGCCCGGGCGGGCTCCAGCAGGGGTCGGGAAAGCAGGCGACGGACTTGCCGTCGGCAGCTTGGCAGGCGACTTCCATGCCGTTGGCAAAGACTTCGTTGGACATCAGCAGACCTCGGATCGGTAGTCGAGGACAAAGGCGCCGCGCCGGGGGCCGTCGCCGCTGAGGGTGAAGAGGATCTTGGGGCCTGGGGCGTAGCCCTTGCGTGTGGCCCAGAAGGCGTTGGCGACCATGACCGCGCCCACCGCGGCCCCAACGTGGCCAACGTGCTCGGCGGGGTGCCACAGGTCATGCGCAGGCTTGGGGCGCTGGAAGGTGCGTTGCAGGGCGAGTGCGTCCTCGGTGAAAAACCACTGTTCGCCGGTGATCGCGGTGATCCGAAAATCGGTCTCGTGGGCGCCGATGCCGGCCTCGGCAGTGGCCTGCTCGATGGCGGCGACCAGACCGTCGGCCCGGGTTACCTCGCCGCTCTCGACCGGTGCCGGTTCCTGGCCGAAGCCGATGCCGGTGCAGAGCAACTGCGGCGCGGCCTCGGCGTCGGGTAGCGTCAGCAGCAGCGCGGCGGCGGCTTCCCCCGGGATGAAGCCGTCGGCAGTGCCCGCGGTGAGCAGCCGAAAACCGTCGCCGACGCCGTTCCCGCCGTAGCGCGCAATGCACGGCGCGGTCAGGAGACTGTCGACGGCGCCGAGGAGGACGGCCTGACAGTGGCGCTCGACCAGCAAGCGCCGGGCCTGTATGAGGGCGTCGGCGAATCCGCTCGGACCGCGGGAGAGGTAGTGCCGCTGCGGTCCCAGGTGCACCGCGGCGGGACCGCTGAAGGTGGCGTTCAGGGCGGCATTGAGCCGCTCGATGCGATCCGGGGCGGTACCGGCGTCGTCGGCCAGACAGAGCAGGACCACGGGTAGTGCGGACGGCTGCCCTCCAGCCATCGCCTCCGCCATGGCAGGGGCCAACATACCGGCGAGGCGCGAGGGACCGCGGGCCTCGCAGTCGGGATCGAAAGGGGCACCGACGAGCGGGGTGCGGCTGGCGGGAACGCAGTAGTCGGTCGTTTGGAAGCAGTCGTAGCCCAGGCGCATGGCACCGGCGTTGGCCTCGGCACCGCGGCCCAGGCCGCTGACCATGCCGACGGCGCGGATCGCGATGGCTTGGCTCATGGAGCGGCCTCCGCGGCGCCCCGGCGGGCGGCGAAGGCACACAGCCGGGTCAGCGGCACATAGGGCTTGCCCATCATCCGGGCGCGCTCCCAGCCGGGTGTCGGCTGACCCACGAGCAGGGTCGCGATCTCCTTGGTGCCGAAGCGCAGCGGGATCGAGGCGCGCCAGACCAGGGTGAAGGTGCCGGCATCCGGAAGCAGGGTCAGGGTGTCGATCACCGGGGCCAGCGATTGGCGCTCGCCGTTGCGGCGGATCACGGCCATGGGGACTGCGATGTGCGGCAGCCGGAAGCGCAGGGGACCCGCAGGGTGCAGGTTGATCAGTTCCACCGGTTCGCCACCCGCAAGGTATGGAATCTGTTGGTCCGGCGGCGCGCACTGATAGAAGCGCGTGTCGAAGTCGTCGGGCAGGTAGGGCATCTTGTGCGCCCGCCAGTGGGCGTCGTAGGTGCCGCCATAGCCGGCGCGCGGCCACCAGTGGCGCGCGACCAGCCCGCAACCCAGGGCCGGGTAATCGTCCAGCGGTTGCGTCAGCGCCCGTCCCGGCAGTTCGAGGTTGGGCAGCGGCAGTCCGGCGCGTTGTGCGCGGCGCCGGTGAGGGGCATAACCGCGGCCGATGGGATTGGCCGGCCACGTGGTGAGGCCGCCGTCCGGGTCGGTATCGGTCCCGCCGAAGGCGCGTTCCCAGATCAGGGGCATGCTTGTGAAGGGTCGTGGGGGCGAGGGGCGGAGCCGCAAGCGGTCGTAGGGGTCAACTCACGAAACGGAAAAAATCGTACGTTAAGGCCAGATTCGCACACGTTAAGAGCGCCTAGCCTTCCCTGTCACCTAAACGACCGATTGTGTGACACCCCGCAGCAACCGGATTTGACCTTCTGAAATAGTCACTTAACCCGTCACTTAGTCTAAGACACGCAAAGGGGTGCGAAGGTGTAGGGGCCGGTCGATGCCTGTCGGCGCTCCAGGGGCCGGCACAGCTACACCCTAGCCGCAGCGCATCAGGGGGCCGCCTTAGCATCCGAAACAGGTACTTAGAGCCTTAACGTACGATTTTTTCCGTTTCGTGAGGTGACCCCTATACGGTCAGCGTAAGGCGCGGCGTACCCAAGGTGTGACCGCAACGGTCGGTGCGCGGGGGTCACACCTGAATGAAGGCGGCGATCCGCGGGTCGGTGCGCAGGCGTGCCAACTCGGACTCGGTGGGCAGTTGCGGCCGGTCGCGCTCGCGGTTGACCATGCAGAGAAATCCGAGTGGTGAGTCGGGGTCGGCGCGCAGTTGGTGCCAGGTCCAAGGGGGGATGCGCACCAGGTCGTGCGGTCCCAATGGATAGATTTCCCAGCCCACCAGGCAGGCGCCGCGGCCGGTCAGGATCAGGACGCCGTGGGCGTGGCCGTGGTGCTCCAGCGTGGAGTGGCCGCCGGCGCCGATCTCAAAATAGCGCAGTTCACAGGCGAGGGTGTCCTCGCCGAGCAAGACCTGGCGGGTGATGCCCTTGAAGGGTGCGCTGCCGCTGGGCTTGTAGTCGAGCAGGTCGATTCCTGCCCATCGTTGGCCGGGTTGCGAGCGAAGGACCGGGGAATCGGTCACGGGTGTCTCGTCTGTCAAAGTGGGTTGGGTCGGGGCATCCGGCCGGCCGGTGCCGGTTGGCGTAAGTAACAAGGGTTGCGATTATCGCGCGTCACCAACGGGATGGCCAGTTTTCCGCAGCGCGGTGGGCGCGGACGGCCTTAGATCATGATCCCGGCTGCCGCGGGTCGCTGGTCCGCACAGTGCCCTGCCTGACCAGACGGCACCCCTGGTCTGGGCTTCAAATATCCCTAGGTCATAACCAGTTTTTGAGATCGTAAGGAGGCGCTCACCCGAAGGTGCGCCGGTTGTCAGACCCCGAGTAGAAATCTTCAATCACCTTGCGCAGCGGTACGGGAACGCGGCGCCAGGCTTGCACGCCGATGTCTTTGGGAACCCCGTAGAGGACTTCCGCCAACCCGCCGGCAATCGCCGCGAGGGTGTCGGCATCGCCTCCCAGTGAGACCGCGTTGCGTAGCGCGTCTTCAAAATCAGTGGCTGCCAGCGTGCAGGTGAGCGCTTCGGGCACGCAACCCTGGGCGGTCTCGTTGTACTGATGAACCGCGCGAATCTCATCCACGCTGCGGGAGAAATCGTAGGCGTAGGTGGCCGCGAGGTCCGCCCGGATCTGGCCGGGCGTCTGTCCCTGTCGCGGCAGCCAGATGGCGTGGGCGGTGGCGAGCGCCCCTTTGATGCCTTCCGGGTGGTTATGCGTGATCGCGGTCACCCGCATGGCCATCTCCAGACACTGGTCCAGCGACGCGGCCAGCCCGCCCGCGGGGGAGACCCGCATTGCGCCGCCGTTGCCATAGCTGTTGTAAGGCGGCTGCACCGTGGGCGCCGCCAGCCAAAAGATGAATTTCTTTCCGTACCCGGCAACCTGAGGCGCGGGCAGCACCCGCCGGCCCCACTCGCGCAGGGTTTCGGCGGGGTCCTTGTCGTTCATCAGGGCGTCGGCCACCGCGACGGTCATGATGCTGTCATCGGTGACGCCATTGCGTTCACCGAACAAGGGAAATTGCTTGCTTTTGATGCGTCTGAACTCCCATGGGGAGCCCACGATGTCACCGATGATCGCGCCGTACATGGATCGCCTCTGGTCAGTGTAGCGGCCGACGAACATCGCGTTCTTCGGCCCAGATGAACTGCAAACGGCCGAAGGTCCTGGCGCCCTCATACCGGCAACCCCGCGGCCAGCACCTGGCCATGCAGTTCCTGAGTCCGCCCCGGCGCCAACTGGCCGTGCAGGAAGGAGCGGATCTCCGCCGGGCGGACGTTGAGCAGGTCCGCGAGCGCCCGGGTGTTGTAGCCGTAGCGGGTCAAGGTCGCCTCCAGAGCATCGATGTCGGCGGCGCTATCTGTTCACGGTCTTCGGCTTCGGTTGCAACCTCGGCGCGAGCCAGACCGCGCGGTACGCCCCCGCGAGCATCAACCGGCACAGCCTGCACCGCATCAACGCCCAGCACATCGACGCCGGCAAGCTGGAGGCCGCGGTCGCCGATGTCGTCAACGAATACATGCGTTTCGAGCTGCCGCGGTGCTGGGGCGACGCCCAGGTCGCCATTGCCGACGGCACCCAGATGGAGCTGCGCGAGAACAACCTCCTGGGCGAGCGCCATATTCGCTACGGCGGCTTCGGTGGCATCGCCTACCATCACATCTCGGCGACCTACATCGCGCTGTTAAGCAAGTTCATCGCCTGCGGCGTCTGGGAGGCGGTGTACATCCTTGATGCCCTCCTGGAGCAGCGCTCCGACCTGCGGCCCGACACGCTGCACGCCGACACCCAGGGTCAGAGCGAACCGGTCTTCGGCCTGGCACACCGGCTCGGGATCAACCTGTTTCCGCGGATGCGCAACTGGCACGACGTGACCTTCTACCGCCCGGAGCCGGGCGGCGTCTACCGGCATATCGATGCCCTGTTCGGCCGGTCCATCGATTGGGCGCGGATCGAGACCCACTGGCAGGACATGATGCAGGTGGTGCTGTCGATCCAGGCCGGCACGATTCTGCCCTCGACCTTGCTGCGCAAGCTCGGCAGCCATAGCCGACAGAACAAGCTCAACCGGGCCTTCCGGGAACTCGGCCGCGTCATGCGGACACTGTTCCTGTTGCGCTACATCTCCGAGGCGGACCTGCGCCGCAGCATCCGCGCCGAGACCACCAAGGTCGAGTCCTAAAACGACTTCCTGGACTGGATCGGGTTCGGCGGCCCGGTCCTCAAGAGCGGCGACCCGATCGAGCAGGCCAAGCAGGTCAAGTACATGGACCTCGTGGCCAACGCCATCATGCTGCACAACGTCAGCGACCTGACCAATGTCCTCGCCGACATGGCCGCCGCGGGCTGGCACTTGACCAGGGACTTGGTCGCGCGACTCAGCCCCTACATGCGCGAGCATCTGCGCCGCTGCGGGCGGTACGTGCTCGACATGGACGACCTGCCGCCGCCGTTGGTGCTGCGGTTACTTGGGATCGCTGAAGAAGGCACAGGCTGAGATTACTAAAATTTACACGTATCCTGATCAGACCCGATCAAGGCCCGCGCGCAGGTCCACGAGGGCTCGCCGACATCGCGGCTTAGCGCGTGCGCGACTTCGACGCCGAGCGCATCATCCGCTAGGGAGAGGAGCAATTAGCGGCCCGGGATGCCTGCGCATAACCGACAGCCCCGAGCAGGGTCTCGTCGACATCGGGTACTTCATCTTCATCGACACGGAAGTCATCATCGTGCGCGCGATGTCCGGGCGCTGACCTTCGATGAGGGCACGCAGTGACCCTACGAGCGCTCGCCGTAGCTGCGGCCGGCCAGGCACGTTGCGGGAGCCACTGTGCGTCCCTGCCCCCGCCCTCGGACGTCACACCAAGTGTGTTCTACGCCATCTACAAACACTACACGGCGCACACCCGCCGGGCGGTCATCTTGCCGCCCGCGGCGCGTCGCCAGGTCCGCCGGCGGACCGGCGGGCTTACCGAGGTTTTCTGTTCCGTTGCACCCGAGACCC
>Ga0247840_10012085_pt1 | contig 10343 bp, 9 predicted proteins | sample LaCruzMarch2015__FD_192404 | JGI IMG/M metagenome (GOLD analysis project Ga0247840, IMG submission 192404) | Freshwater microbial communities from meromictic Lake La Cruz, Castile-La Mancha, Spain - LaCruzMarch2015_17m | ecosystem: Environmental > Aquatic > Freshwater > Lake | place: Spain...
TTTATAATTTTATATTTTAATTGTACGCCAAAAAGCACTTTTTGAATTGGCTTGCTTTGCTATGCCCAAAAATGTGGTGCATTTTTCAAATAAAAACAGTGGCGCACTTCTGAGGTAGTATTAACAAGAGGATTACGGAATGGATTGCATAGCACTTCGATGTTGGGATGAGATGGAACAATATTTTGGTGTATCACCTTGTGTTTTACTAAGTGAGTTAAATGACAGAGGAATTGTTGCGGCTTGTGAGCTTGATATATGCAATGCAATTCCTATGTTTGCCTTACAGCTTGCATCAGAAAAGCCTTCAATGTGTCTTGACTGGAATAATAACTATGGTGACGACGAAAATAAATGCATATTATTCCATTGTGGACCTGTGGCGCAAAGGCTTATGACTGGCAAGGGCGAAGTTACTGACCACAAGATGTTTGCTAAATCATATGGTGAGGGCTGTGGTTGGGGCTGTAATGAAGGTAGGATAGCGGCGTTCCAAATGACTTTTGCAAGTTCCAAAACAGATAATGGAAAGCTTATTTTCTATACAGGGCAAGGTGAATTTACAAATGATGAGATAGAAAAAGGTTTCTTCGGTTGTGGTGGTGTTGCAAAAATTGCTGACCTTCAAAAGAAATTGGTTAAAATTGGAAAGAATGGTTATAGACATCATGTATCAGTGACAAGTGGTCATGTTGAAAAAGCAGTATTGGAAGCATTTTCTACATATTTAAAATATGACATACAAGAATTAGAGGGGTAATGTTATGAAGGGAACTTTTTTGCAATATGGTGCAGGTAATATTGGACGTGGTTTTTTAGGACAACTTTTTAGTCAAGCAGGCTATGAGGTATGTTTTGTTGATGTAAATAAAGAGATAATTGAAGCATTAAATACTAATAAGAGATACCCTATTAATATTGTTTCATCTGATAAAAATGAAGAAATTTGGATCGAAAATGTTCGAGGTGTAGATGGCACAAATATTTTAGAAGTAGAAAAAGAAATTGCCAATGCTGATTATATGGCAACTGCTGTTGGCGTAAATATACTACCTAAAATAGTTCCTGCGTTAAGTGCAGGACTGAAATATAGATGGAAAAATGGAAACACTAAACCGTTAAACATTATAATTTGTGAAAACTTAATAGATGCGGATAAATATCTACATTCATTACTTATGAATACATTCAATGAAGAAGAAAAAATATTGTTTGAAAAGACTGTGGCACTTGTTGAAGCATCAATAGGTAGAATGGTACCTGTAATGACAGATGAAATGAAAAACGATAATATTTTAAGGGTATGTGTTGAAAGGTATTGCGAATTACCTGTTGATGGAGCAACCTTTATAGGTGAACTTCCTGATATGCCTCAACTTCACCCATTTTCTCCATTTGAATATTACATAAGGCGTAAACTGTTTATACATAATATGGGTCATGCAATGGCGGCGTATTTGGGTAATCTGTGTGGTTGTGAATACATATGGCAGGCAATCGAAAATCCTTATATTAAGCTTATTACTGAGCGTGCTATGCTTGAATCCGCTATGTGTTTATCGGAAAATTATGGTATTGCGCTTTCTGAAATCCAACAGCATATATTTGATTTGCAGCATAGGTTTGCTAATAAAGCCCTTGGTGATACTGTATTAAGAGTGGGGCGTGATACAGCAAGAAAGCTATCTGCAAATGACCGTTTTTGCGGCGCTGTAAGCCTGTGTGAGGATATGGGAATATCCACAGCGTACATCTCTATAGGTATAGCGGCAGGCTTTTGTTTTAATGATGATAGCGATGGCACGCAAAAAGTTTTAAATAGTTTAAAAGAAGATGGGATCGAATTTATATTGGATAATATATGTAAAATAGATGACAAAAGCAGAAAATATATATATAATTATTATGATTTGATTAAAAACGGTGCAAGCTTAAAGGAAATCCTATTTGCGGCAGAGTGTAATCATAGCATGACTTACGCAAATAGAAAAATAATATAAGGAAGTGTTGAAATGAATAAATACTTAGGACATGAATCGCAAATTTTTGGTGTGGAGGAGCACAGGCTCGTGGGAGGTAAAGGCGATGGAATGAGGTTGTTGCAGGTCAGAAATGGCAAAGGTTTGGAATTTACGATATCTCTTGACCGCTGTGCCGACATATCAAGGCTTTCGATTGATTCTCACAATGTGGGATATTTTGCTCCCTGTGGTTATGTTTCACCAAAATATTATGATGGGCAGGGTATAGGCTTTTTGAAATCATTTACAGCAGGCTTTTTAACTACCTGCGGGTTAACTGCTGTAGGTTCCGCCTGCGAGGATAATGGTGAAAGCCTTCCTCTTCATGGGACGATATCCAATACACCATCCGAAAACCATTTTTATACTATAACAGAAGACGAAATCCAGATCAAAGCGGTAATAAGACAGGCGAGCCTTTTTGGGGAGCAATTGCTTTTGTCAAGGGAATATATTTGTTCACTCAAAGAAAATACTTTGAAAATAATTGACACCATTAAAAATATAGGCTGCAGAACATCACCATTTATGATGCTTTATCACTTTAATATAGGATATCCTATGCTAAGTGAAAATTCTAAGGTTTTTATACCGTCAGACTCAGTTATTCCCCGTAATGAACACGCCGCAAAGTCAATTGACGACTGTCTTAAAATGGAGTTTCCACAAGCTGAATTTGAAGAGCAGTGTTATTATCACGATGTAAAAGCTTCGGTAGGAATCTTTAATCCCGATATAGAAAAAGGACTTATTATGCGTTTTGATAAAACAGAGTTGGAATACTTTGCAGAGTGGAAAATGATGGGTGAGCATGAATATGTCCTCGGACTGGAACCTGGAAACTGTACACCTGACGGAAGAGATGTTATGCGTAAAAACGGAAAGCTAAAATTTATTGAGCCTAATCAGGAATATACCCATAATATTGAATTGGTTTTTAAAAATGGAGAATTATATAATGGGACAACTTCTGAAATTTAATGAAAACAATATTAACATTGTCTTTGAAATTACTGAAGAAAATAAATTGTGGTTATTACACCTATCAAATGATGATTTTGATTTTGCAAGTATAAGTGGAAAGGAAATACAATATTTACTGGAATGTTAAATAGATAGTAATATGAAAGTTGAATTATTAAGCAATGAGTATTGGTGGGGAGGTAGCGTTAACGAAGGTGTCAATCAGCCATGGGTTTTATTGTGATGCTGTGGGTATGTCCAAATATATCACCTGATAGCGATGTTTATCGTGAATTGCGAAATACAGATATGATAGTTCACGATGAAAAAGGAGAAATAGCAATTAGAAATTGGTGGGATGGATACAGTGCTATTCTTGACATGACCAATCCTAATGCACAAGAGTGGTTTTCTGACAAGTTAAATAAGTTGATGTATGAATATGGTATCGATGGATTTAAGTTTGATGCAGGAGATAATTATTTTTATAATGATGATGATAAAATATTTAAACCTTCATTTAGAAATGATCATACTAAAGCATTTTGTGAATTTGCAATGAGATACAAGTTTAATGAACTACGATGTGGTTGGAATATGGGTGGTAAGCCTGTTGTTATGAGATTGTCTGATAAATTACATAGTTGGAATAATAATGGTTTGAATACGCTTATTCCTAACTCGTTGGTTCAAGGAATATTGGGGTATGCTTATAATTGTCCTGATATGATTGGAGGAGGAGATTATGTAAATTTTGGTCTAAACAGCGATAAGTTAGATCAAGAACTGATTGTTAGATATGCGCAATGTTCTGCATTACTTCCTATGATGCAATTTTCAGTGGCACCTTGGAGAGTGTTGCAAGAAGATAAATTTGATATGGTCAAAAAAGCAACATTGCTACATACTAAGTTTGGAACAAAGATACTTGAAATAGCAGAAAATTCTTCTAAAACAGGGGAACCAATAACACGTTTAATGGAATATGAATTTCCAAATGAAGGATTAGAATATATGGATGAGCCTAGCACTAAACGAAGTGATGAACAGAATGAATGTAGCGGAAGTAGAAACAATAATTAAGAGCGGAGATGCGATTGAAGCCAACAGAATGTTGAGAAAATATATGTTTGGTATGTCGCAGAAGGATAAAAGAGGATATTATATGAATCATACAGGACATACTTTTAAAATTGAGCGATTAAAATGCAATTACACAGTTAACCCTATGGGCGTTGAAACAACTATGCCGTTGTTAAGCTGGGTAATGCATTCGAAACAAAGAAAACAGGGACAAACAGCATATAGAATATTAGTTGCTACAAGTCTTGGAAAATTGAACGAAGAACAAGCTGACTTGTGGGACTCAGGACTTGTAGCATCAGATCAATCTGCAAATATTGAATATAAAGGAAGCTCGTTAAGTTCAAGATTACGTTGCTATTGGATGGTTTGTGTTAAAGGAAAAGATAGCGATAGTTGTGTCTGGAGTGAGCCTGCATTTTTTGAAATGGGTTTATTGAATGAAAGTGATTGGAAGGCAAAGTGGATAGCGGCAAGCTCCTGTGGTACGGATATTAAAAAAGCGACACCCGCACCTTTATTTAGGAAACCATTTTTATTAGAGAAAGAAATTTCAAAAGCGAGGGTTTATGTTTGTGGTCTTGGATACTACGAGCTTTATATTAATGGTAATAAAATAGGTGATGAAGTATTAGCACCACCATTTACAACCTACAATAAAACAGTTATGTATAATATCTTTGATGTTACAGGAGAACTAATAAAAGGGAAAAATGCAATTGGCATGATACTTGGAAACGGATGGTATAATTCTTTTGAGAGTGATAGTTGGGAGTTTCAGCAGTCTTCATGGAGGCATCACCCTAAGCTTATTGTGCAACTTGAGATTACTTTTAAAGATGGAGATTTATTAACTATAATAAGTGATACAAGTTGGAAGACTGCAGATAGCCCAATTATTTTTAATGGATTAAGAAATGGTGAGTACTATGATTCAAGACTAGAGACACTTGATTGGAGTGCCCCTGTATTTGATGATGATGCATGGACTAAATCGCTAATAGTAAGTTCCCCTGGAGGAGTTCTAAAGTCGGCACAGTTACCGCCTATGCGAGTTATGAAAACTATGAAGCCTGTTAGCATAAGAGAAGTCAAACCTGATGTATGGGTATATGATTTAGGTCAATGTATTGCTGGCTGGGCACAAATTAGCATAAGTGGTACTGCGGGGACTGAGATTGTGCTAAAATATGCTGAAAAGTTGAATGATGATGGGACAATCGACCAAGCTAATATTGATTGGCTTGTTAATAGTGGTGAGTTTCAAACTGATAAGTATATATTAAAAGGGCAAGGCATTGAGGTGTGGGAACCTCGTTTCACATATCATGGGTTTCAGTATATTCAAATAACAGGATTTAATGGAGTTTTGACAATTGAAAATCTTTGTGGAAGATTAGTTCATACAGATTTAGAGGTAGCTGGAGAGTTTGAATGTTCAAATGAGTTAATTAATAAAATACAAACTTGTGCACGTTGGTCAACGCTTGATAATTACCACGGAATCCCCACAGACTGTCCACACAGAGAAAAAAATGGATGGACTGGAGACGCCTCGCTCTCATCTGAGCAAGTGCTTATTAATTTTGATCCAGTAACAGCATATACAAAATGGATGTATGATTTTAAGGATGCTCAAAGGTTTAGTGGTCAGGTTCCTGGTATCGTTCCAACAGGTGGGTGGGGGTTTAATTGGGGAAACGGCCCTGCTTTTGATAGTGCGATGTTTCTGATCCCTTGGAACACTTATGTTTATACAGGAAACATATCAATCCTTAATGATATGTATGCGAACATGAGACAATATGTAAATTACCTTGAAACTATGTCGATTGACTATTTAGTCGATTTTGGACTAGGTGACTGGTGTCCTCCTCGAGGGGAAAATGATTCTTACACTTGCTTACCTGTAATCACTAATACGGCATATTTTTATGTAGAAACTAAAATCGTTGCTAAGATTGCTACGTTGCTTGGAAAAGTTGAAGATGAAAGAAAATATACGGTTTTGGCTGAAAGTATCCGAAATGAATTTCGCCGTAACTTTTTTGATGAGCAAACATATGTGGTAAAAGGTAATTCTCAAAGTTCTATATCGTGTGCATTATATCAAGGGCTAATTAATGATGACGAAAAATCATCTGTGCTGAATAAACTTGTTGAACAGGTAGAGTTAATGGACAGACATATAGATTGTGGGATTTTTGGTACACAATATATTGTGCATGCTCTAACCGAATTAGGTAGAGCAGATTTGGTATATGATATAGCTACGCAAACTACTTTTCCAAGCTGGGGATATTGGATTACTTTAGGCGCTAATACATTGTGGGAAAAGTGGAATGGTGATGCATCAAGATGCCATCATATGTTCAGCGATATAAGTGCATGGTTTTATAAAGGTTTGGCTGGCATAAATCCTGATCCTGAAGAACCAGGATTTAAGCATATAATAATAAAACCAAATGTTGTTAAGGATTTGAAATGGGTAAAAGCATGGCATCAATCTGTATATGGAATGATTACTTGCAATTGGAAGTATCAGGACGAGTATTTTGATATTGAGATTGTAATTCCTGCTGGATGTACAGCGACTGTTCATTTGCCAACTTCTACACCTGATTACATTTTCGAAGGAAAATTATCTATTTATGATTGTCAATGTGCAGATATAAAAATCGATAGTATAATGGAAGAAAAAAATAAAGTAATTATTAATATAGAATCTGGCGAATATCATTTTAGTACGAAGTTTAAACTTATGAGTGAAAATAATATACTAGGCAATTAAATGGCAAAAAACAGAGATGGGGGGAAGAAATATGAAAATAGCAATTGGAAAGTCTGACGATAAGATTGAATATAAATTATTATTTTGGAGTGTATTCGATTCATTGTTCCTAAACTACCAGCAAAAATAATAAGCACAAATATAAGGGAAGTTGACTTTTCAACTTCCCTTATATAAAATAGTATAAAATAAAAAAAGGAGATATGTATGAGAAAAGCATATTTGATTTGTAATGCACATTTAGACCCAGTATGGCAATGGAGTTGGGAAGAAGGTGCTGCTGAGGCAGTTCCCACTTTCCGTGTTGCCTGCGAGTTTTGCGAGAAATATGAGGGGTTTGTATTTAACCATAATGAGGTAATTTTATATGAATGGGTGGAGGAATATGAGCCGCAACTTTTTGCACGTATACAAAAATTAGTCAAAGAAGGTAAATGGCATATATTTGGAGGCTGGTACATTCAGCCAGATTGTACAATGCCAAGTGGTGAGTCTATCGTTAGGCAAATTTTAACGGGAAGAAAATATTTTCAAGAAAAGTTTGGCGTTTCGCCAACTACTGCAATGAATGTAGACCCGTTTGGGCACAGCAGAGGGCTGGTGCAGATATTAAACAAGTCAGGGTTTGATTCTTATGTAATTATGCGTCCTACTAATATGACCCCTGGTGATTTTATATGGACTGGATATGATGATAGTTCAGTTTTAGTACATAAAACTTACGGAGGATATAATTCTTTAAAAGGCAAATCTGCTGAGAAAATAAAGGATCTTTTAGAAAAACACCCAGATGAGAAAGACATAATGATATATTGGGGAATAGGAAATCACGGTGGCGGTCCATCAGAGGTGGATTTAAATAGCATAAATGAATTACAAAAACAATTAAATGATGTGGAACTTATACATACAGTGCCGGAAGATTATTTTAAAACGGTAGATAGATCTAAACTTCCGACAATAAATAACAGTTTAGTACATACTATGGTTGGTTGTTATACATCTATGTATAAAGTAAAAAGTATGCATGCTAAACTTGAAAACCAACTTTTTATGACGGAAAAAATGGCATCTGCCGCAAGTCTTAGTGGGCTTATGGAATATCCAACCGAGGATTTTGCAAGTGTTACGCGTGATTTATTGTTTTCGGAGTTTCACGATATATTGCCAGGCAGTTCTGTTAAAGTGGCAGAGGAAGATTGTTTGAGGTTAATGTCCCATGGTTTAGAAAAACTCTCTCGTATTAGAGCAAAGGCGTTTTTTGCATTGTCTAGTGGACAACCACGCCCGCAAAATGGCGAGATACCTATTTTGGTATATAATCCGCACCCGTATGAGGTGGATACAGTTGTTGAGTGTGAGTTTCAGTTGGAGGACCAAAATTATGCAATGGATGAAATTACAATTGCTCGTGTTTATAATAATGGCGTTGAGGTTTCTGCACAATTGGAAAAAGAGGCAGGCAGTTTAAATTTAGATTGGCGTAAAAAGATAGTATTTAATGCAAGACTTAAACCATCACAAATGAATAGATTTGATTGTCGCCTTGAAAAAGTAGTTTCACAGGTAGATAGGCTTAACAAATATTTAACTTATGGTGATGTTTATAAAAAGAAGTTGTTTGATGAAACGGGCACACACATTTGCCTTAAAACTGGCGTTGTTGAAATTGCTATTAGCAAAAATACAGGGCTTATGGATACTTACATAGTAAATGGTGTTAACTATTTAGAACAAAATTCGTTTAGTGCAGATGTTTATTTTTCTGGTTCTGACCCATGGGGTATGAACGATTCATGTTATCCTAAAAAACTTGGAAGCTTTAAACTTATGTCAGATAATGATGCACGAAAATTCTCTAATATCGAAGATAATTCCGTTGGTGCAATTCGTATTATAGAACAAGGGGACACACGTATATTAGTGCAGGCAATTTTTGAATATAAATCATCATTTATGATTATGGATTATAAATTACCAGTTTCGGGAACGGAAATTGAATGTGACATACGAATGTTATGGAACGAGAAGGATTCTATGGTTAAACTTTCTTTTAAATCCGCATTTAAAAACAGTGTTGCAATGGGGCAACAAATGTTCGGCAGGGAAGTGCTTTCTAATGATGGAAATGAATTTGTTTCACAACGATGGTCTGCGGTTGTTTCGGAAAATAAAGATGTTCTTGCGATCTATAAAAATGGATTGTATGGTGGAAGTTTTAAAGATGGGGAATATATGCTTAACTTGCTACACAGCCCAGGTTATACTGCGCACCCAATTGAAACACGGTTAATTATTCCAAAAGATAGGGAAGTTGAAAGGATAGATTTAGGTGAGCACACATTTAGTATTAAAATTTGTGGTGGTGATAAAAAATTATTAGGAGAACTTGATAAAAACTCACAAATTTTTAATGAAAAACCTTTTGCACTATCATTTTTCACAGGCGGTAATGGAATAAAACCACAGCCTGCACTAATTATCTCTAATTGTGAAATTGTAATGTCTGCATTTTGTATTGCTAATAACGGAAGTGATTACATAATCCGCTTATATGAAACAGCAGGCAGGGAGAATACCACGGAAATTTATTTGTTTGGCATTACAAAAACCATATCATTCGGCAAATGTGAGATAGTAACACTTCGATATAATGTGACCAAAAACACCCTTGAAAAGTGTAGCATTGATGAAAAATAATTTAGGACTTAACTTTTTTTAATAAGTTTACAATGTATTTATAAAATAAAAATTAGAGGAGAAATTTATGCGTTTTCGCCAAGTTCACTTTGACTTTCACACATCAGAAGCAATTAAAGGTATAGGTTCTAAATATTCAAAGGCTAAGTTTAGAAATGCTTAAATTGGGGCATGTTGACTCAATTACTGTGTTTTCAAAGTGCCACCACGGTTGGGCATACTACCCAAGTGAGGCGGAGGATAAAACAACTTGGGTGCAGGATTTTATGACTCCTTGTTACCATATTTTTCTGTTTTAACAAACCTTATCTCGATATATTAATAGCTCAAATTGAGGAAGTTTGTGAGCACTATGATGCTGATGGGATTTTCTTAGAAATAGTGGGTGATAGCGAAATGATGAAAGTGTGAAAAATAACGCAAACATAGAGGATTTTGATGATAAGTTCGAAGAAATATCAAATGAGATAAAGATCCTGAAAGCAACATTAATTGCACAAGAGAAAAAAGAAATAACCTTAGGAAATACGAACTCACGAATAGCTGAGATATTCCAAATTCTCGAAAATGAAAATCTGAATCTAATAGAGTATGATGAGATACTTGTTAGACAACTAATTGAAAATGTAACGGTCCTAGATAAAGACAAAATCAGAATAGAGTTCAAAGGTGGATTTCAAATAGAACAGATGCTTGAATAAATGGGTTTGTAGAAAAGATAGCAAGTTTCAAAAATGCTTGAAAAATTTGTAAATGTGTGCTATGCTAATAGTGTTATATTTGAA
>Ga0247840_10012089_pt1 | contig 10340 bp, 9 predicted proteins | sample LaCruzMarch2015__FD_192404 | JGI IMG/M metagenome (GOLD analysis project Ga0247840, IMG submission 192404) | Freshwater microbial communities from meromictic Lake La Cruz, Castile-La Mancha, Spain - LaCruzMarch2015_17m | ecosystem: Environmental > Aquatic > Freshwater > Lake | place: Spain...
CCATTAATTTTGCAACTCAAAAAGAAGTCGATTTATGCATGGAACATATCCGAATTAGACATAGAAAAAGACAAGCGGATATAGATAGGTATTATGTTAAAATCTAATTTAGTAAAGTAGAATTAGAATTCTGATGAGAAATGGAATCGGATATTTTTAAAATCGTTTTGTGCCATTTGTAGAACGTAACCCGAATCGGCCAAAAACACATCACGACCTTCTTTATCAACTGCCATGTATTGTGCTTTTCGCTTTTTGAAGTTATCTAACTCAACTGCATCATCGCTTTCAATCCAACAAGCTTTATAGAGCGAAATAGGCTCCCAACGGCATTGAGCACCATATTCGTGCAATAAACGATACTGAATTACTTCGAACTGCAACTGACCGACAGTACCAATAATTTTACGGTTATTATACTGATTGTGAAATAACTGCGCTACACCTTCGTCCATCAACTGATTTATACCTTTGTCCAACTGTTTGGTTTTCATTGGGTCGGCATTTTCGATATATTTAAACATTTCGGGCGAAAAACTCGGGATTCCTTTGAAATGTAGGTTTTCACCTCCTGTAAGTGTATCGCCAATTTTAAAAGTTCCTGTGTCGGGTAAACCTACAATATCACCGGCGTAGGCCTCATCAACCGTTTCTTTTTTCTGAGCCATAAAAGCAGTGGGCGACGAAAAACGCATCATTTTATTATGACGGACGTGCTTGTAGTTCACATTTCGTTCAAACTTGCCGGAGCATATTTTTATAAAAGCAATACAACTTCGGTGGTTCGGGTCCATGTTTGCATGAATTTTAAACACAAAACCCGAAAAAGCTTCCTCGTACGGATTTACTTCGCGCTCCTGAGTCATTATGGAACGTGGCGAGGGAGCTATTTCTACAAAGCAATCCAACAATTCCTTTACTCCAAAAGTATTCAGCGCACTTCCAAAAAAAACGGGCGCCAACTGTCCGGCCAAATATTTTTCAGTATCAAATTCGTCGTAAACACCATGAATCAACTCCATATCCTCGCGCAGCTTGGCTGCATCGCGTTCGCCAACCAATTCGTCCAACTCAGGGCTATCTACTTCAACCTTGATTGATTCGCTGATAGTTTGTTTGTTTGGCGTATACAATTCGAGATTATCTTTGTAAATATTATACACCCCTTTGAATGCAAATCCCTGATTGATAGGCCAGCTCAACGGACGAACATTGATTCCGAGTTCAGCTTCGAGTTCGTCTAACAAGTCGAAAGCATCTTTTCCTTCGCGGTCCATTTTGTTTACAAAAATCATTACCGGCGTGTTACGCATACGGCAAACACTCATCAGTTTACGCGTTTGAGCTTCCACCCCTTTGGCTGTGTCCACCACAATAATTACGCTATCTACTGCCGTAAGCGTCCGATAGGTATCTTCGGCAAAATCCTGGTGACCGGGTGTATCGAGAATATTAATTTTATAATCGCGGTACTCAAAACCCATAACCGACGTTGCAACCGATATTCCACGCTGCTTTTCAATTTCCATCCAATCGGATGTGGCTGTTTTTTTTATTTTGTTCGACTTTACGGCACCTGCCACATGTATAGCTCCCCCGAAAAGCAATAATTTTTCGGTTAGCGTGGTTTTACCCGCATCGGGGTGACTGATAATGGCAAACGTGCGCCTGCGTTGTATTTCTGTATCTAAAGACATTATATTATTAATTTTATACCAACTATAAACTATTAACTCTTAAGAAACAAACTGCCCCAAACCCCTAAAGGGGCTTAAAGAAAGACCATTCGGGACTAATTCACATCCCCTTTAGGGGCTTGGGGCAGTATTATATTTGTTTCATTTAATTTTTAGATTGGGATTTCCAATCTGTAATGCTATAAACTACCAACTTATTTCTTGTTTGTTGTTTAATTTCAAATATTTATTGGCTGCCGAAAAATGCCCGCAACCGATAAAACCCCGATAAGCCGAAAGAGGCGAAGGGTGAACCGATTTAAGAATCAGGTTTCGGGAAGCATCCACTGCCGATGCTTTTTGCTGAGCAAAGTTTCCCCAAAGCATATACGCAATACCACTTCGTTTTTCGTTCAATGTACGTATTACCGCATCGGTAAACGTTTCCCAGCCTTTGCCCTGATGTGAGCCCGCTTTGTGCGCTTCAACCGTTAATGATGCATTCAGCAACAATACGCCTTGCTCCGCCCAGCGGGTTAAATTTCCACTTTTGGGCATGGGTAGTTGTAAATCGCGCTCTATTTCTTTAAAAATATTGAGCAACGATGGTGGAAAATCTATTCCATCATTCACCGAAAAACATAATCCATGTGCCTGACCTACATTATGATACGGATCCTGACCAATAATTACCACCTTCACTTTATCGAACGGACAGCAATCGAACGCTTTAAAAATATTCTTACCTTCCGGAAAAACTTGCTTTGTAGCGTATTCGTTTCGTACAAAAGCAGTAAGTTTCACAAAATAATCCTTTTCGAATTCATTTTGCAAAGCCTCTTTCCACGATTGTTCTATTTTTACATCCATGCCACCGCCTTTTTCAACTGCTCCATCCCCTGTTCCAGAATCATACGTGAGCAAGCTACGTTTAAGCGCAAATGATACTCGCCACCGTCACCAAAAATGGTTCCCTTATTAAGTCCTAAACCGGCTTTGTGCGCAAAAAACTGATGCAATTCGTCGGTTTCCATGCCTAAGCCTTTGCAATCGAGCCAAACGAGGAACGACGCTTCGGGTATCATAGGAACTACCTGAGGTACATTATTTTTCAGAAAATCAGCCACATAATCAATATTTTTCTGCACATATTCGAGCATTTCCACACGCCATGCTTCACCATGTTCATAAGCTGCAACAGCTCCAATATAGGCAAAGATATTTCCGGCATTCATTTCCGAAGCTTCGAGGTGTTCAGCAAATTTATGACGTAATTCAGCATTTGGAATAATATAACCCGAACTGATAAGTCCCGGCATATTAAACACTTTTGTAGGTGCCATAAATGTAACTGTATGTTGTTCAGCCCATTCGGATACAGCTGCAAAAGGAGTATGAGGCGTTTTTCCAGGCAATACCATGTCGGCATGTATTTCGTCCGAAATAACGGTTATGTTGTGTTTTTCGCAAATTTCGGCTACTTGCACCAACTCTTCGCGCGTCCAGACTCTTCCTCCGGGATTGTGCGGATTGCAAAGAATAAACAACTTTGTTTTATCGGTAATTTTGGATTCGAAATCAACTAAATCCATCGTATATTTTCCGTCGGTTTCTACCAACTGATTATTAACCACCACTCTGTGATTATTTTTTATCACATTAAAAAACGGGTAATACACAGGCGATTGCACCATTACCTCGTCGCCGAAAGCCGTTAAGCTCTGTACGGCAAATGATAAGCCGGGAACAATTCCGGGTAAAAAACCTATCCACTCACGCTTTACAGGCCAGTTGTGATGGTCGGTAATCCACTTTTGCATAAGTGGGTAAAACTCCTTTGGAGTCATTGAATAACCCAAAACAGGATGTTGTAACCGTTCCTGTATGGCATTTAAAATAAATTCGGGCGTACGAAAATCCATATCGGCAACCCAAAGTGGCAGTAAATCGTCCGTTCCAAAAAGCGCATTACATCGCTCCAACTTCACCGCATTTGTTCCTTTGCGGTCAATTATCTCATCAAAATTATACATATTATTCAAAAATTTCTTTAATAGGTTTACCTACAGCTGCATTTGGTAATGGTATATTTAGCAATCGCGAAAGTGTTGGCGCAATGTCGATTACCTGATACGCAGTATTAATAATGGATGGTTTTATTTTCCAACCATAAAAAACAAGTGGAGTGTACGACGTGATGGCATTGGACTCACCCACCGGACGGAAATCGCTATCCAATTCCAACCAACCGGGCATCAAAGTAATAATTACATCGCCCATGCTGTTTTTGTGTGTTGAGTTACGCAGTCGGGCAATTTCGGAATTCGAATCGCCACCCATAGCCAGCACTTGCTGAGCAGGATAGGCAGCCTGAATACCTTCGAACTCGGGCATAAAACCTGCAACCACTTTTTGAACTTCCGAAAAATTCAGTTTTTTCTCTTCAATTTTTTGCTTGTTGAGATAAATATTTTTTCCATAATAACCACTTATCCATTTTTCCTGTCCGTACATAGCCATTAAATAGGTGTTAAGAAGCGCCATAGAACGGTTGGCACTAAAATAACCTGCCGGAATGCTGTTTTCGCCTAATTCCTTGGGCGAATGAATATCCGTTTGATTTGCAAACAGAAAAATCAGCGTTTTGTCTAAACCCACTTTGACATCAATTTTTTGAAGCAAGTTCTGAATCTCTTTGTCTAAACGCAGATACATATCCTCTTTTTCGGCCGATTGAAGTGAAAAAACCTTCTCGTTGGGTGTACGAACCGTAAACTGAAGCATCAGCATATCGGTGATATTATCCTGCCCGAGTTTTTCATCATTTACTATCCGAATACCCAAATCGGCTACCAACGAATTGGCCGAAGGGGTGTTTTTAAGCCATGTAACATTGGTATTCTTGGTTTTTGTATCTGTTGGTCGGATATTGAAATCTGTTTTTTTCGAATCGTTAGTTGCTGACAAATAAGTATTTATAGCATACATTGGTCTCCAGTCGCGCGACGAAATAGTTTTAAACGTTCCGCTAACATTCATATTGTCAGCCGACTTACACAAACCATCTTTGTAGTATCCGGTAGTTACCCATTTGTGTTTCACATCATCTAACCATGCCACACTTTTAGCGGTATGTCCACCGAGCATAATCGCTTCACCGGCATTTATAGCAACTGCGTAGCTTTTAGCACTTTGCGGATACGTCATCATCAATTCATCAACAATGGTACTCGAAAGCAATTTGAATGCCGAATTGGTTTCGGATGTGCCGATACCAATTTCCTGTTCATCGTATATATAAGGGCGCACTTTGTCGGCTTCGCGGCTATAGTAATTATTTCCGGTAATGCCATGATAATAAGGTACACTACCAGTCATAGCAGTTGCAATGTCCGATACATTTCCGCCCGAAACAATATTATAATTTACATTTTTCAGCTTTGCCCCCTCTCCCACTATCTTTTTAAATCCGGCCGGATCGAAATAGCTCCAAAGCATATCCAAATGCTTTTGCTGCAAGCCATCCACCATTATTCCCACCACCAAACGTGGCGGTTCAACAGTAGCCTGACCCAACGCAACGCATTGAATTACAACGAGAAAATAAGCCAATATTTTAATTTTCATTTCCCAATTATCAATTACCATTAATCACTAACTATAAACTATTGACTATAAACTATTGACTATAAACTATCCTTCACCCACTTATCCATAGCAGCAGCCGCTTTGCGACCATCGCCCATGGCCAGAATTACTGTAGCGCCACCACGAACTATATCGCCACCGGCAAACACAATAGACACAGCACTTTGCATGGTATCGTTATCCACCACAATGGTTCCCCATTTGGTAATTTCCAATCCCATAACTGATTGCGGAATAAGCGGATTTGGCGAAACGCCCACACTTACAATCGCTTCGTCAATTTCGATGGTTTCGGTTTTGCCCGGAACTTCAATCGGTGAGCGGCGACCTGAAGCATCCGGTTGTCCCAACTCCATAACCTGCAAAATTACGTGCGTTACACGACCTTGTTCGTTGCCGATAAATTCAATCGGATTGCGCAGCGTCATAAACTCAATTCCCTCTTCCTTGGCATGATGCACTTCTTCGAGGCGGGCAGGCATTTCTTCCTCAGAACGGCGATAAGCAATTATTGCTCTGTCGGCTCCCAAACGTTTGGCAGTACGCACAGAGTCCATGGCCGTATTTCCGCCACCCACAACCAATACTTTTTTGCCCAAAAACACAGGCGTATCCGAAGCCGAATTGGCTGCATCCATTAAGTTTACACGTGTCAGGTATTCGTTGCTCGACATTACTCCTACCAAATTTTCGCCTTTAATATTCATAAAGCGAGGCAATCCGGCTCCACTACCTACAAAAACACCCTTACAACCTTCGGCTTGTAATTCTTCGATGGTTATAGTACGCCCAATAATACAATTCGTTACGAATTTTACACCAATGGCACGTAAATTATCAATTTCCACATCCACAAAAGCATTTGGCAAACGGAATTCGGGAATACCGTATTTGAGCACTCCACCAATTTCGTGCAGCGCTTCGTAAACCGTAACATCGTAACCAAATTTAGCCATATCGCCGGCAAACGACAATCCGGCAGGACCCGAACCAACTACGGCTATTTTCATGCCGTTCGGCTCGGCAATTACCGGAATAGAAATATTACCGCTTTCGCGCTCGTAATCGGCTGCAAAACGCTCTAAATGACCAATAGCAACCGATTCCTTATTCAGTTTAAGGTGTACACAGCGCGCTTCGCATTGTTTTTCCTGCGGACATACACGTCCACAAACGGCAGGTAAAGCCGAGGTTTCTTTCAGCGTTCGGGCAGCTTCGAGAAACTCCCCTTTTTCGATGTATTTTATAAAAGTAGGAATATGAATACCTACGGGGCAACCTTCCATACAGGTTGGATTGGCGCAATCGAGACAGCGTTTAGCTTCCTCCATGGCCATTTCGGGCGATAAACCATTGTTTACCTCGAGGTTATTGGTACAACGCACTTTCGGGTCTTGCGCCGGCATTTGTACGCGGGGCAGATTGGTACGGTCTTTTGCTTTTATTGTGTTACGCAATTCGGCGCGCCAGGGCTGCGATCTTTCTTCTGTGATGTTCATTTTTGTTTCGGGTTTCTCGTTTCGTGTTTCAGGTTTTCTACCTTCTAATTTCTACCTTCTTACTTTTCTGAAGCGCATTTCATTTTCTCCATATCTTCACGCTCAATATCTCTGTAACCGCCAAGGCGCATCAACATTTCGTCGAAATCAACCTGATGGGCATCAAATTCGGGACCGTCGACACATACAAATTTAGTTTTTCCGCCAACAGTTACACGGCAAGCACCACACATTCCTGTTCCGTCAACCATAATGGTATTGAGCGATGCAAGCGTTGGCACTTCGTATTTTTTGGTCAATAAACTTACGAATTTCATCATTATAGCAGGGCCAATGGTAACACACAAATCCACTTTTTCGCGGTTTATAACCGACTCTACACCATTTGTTACCAATCCTTTAACACCATACGAGCCATCGTCGGTCATTACAATTACCTCGTCGGACAGTCCCTGCATTTGATCTTCGAGAATTATCAAATCCTTTGTGCGGGCAGCTAAAACGGTAATAACTTTATTACCGGCCTTTTTCAAAGCATCTACAATGGGCAACATAGGCGCAGTACCTACACCACCACAAGCACAAACCACGGTACCGAAATTTTCGATATGCGTAGCTTTTCCGAGCGGTCCCACCATATCGGTAATAAAATCACCTTCGTTGAGGTTACATAGTTTGGTCGACGACACACCCATTCGTTGAATAACGAGCGTAATGGTACCCTTTTGCAAATCGGCACCGGCAATGGTAAGCGGAATGCGTTCGCCTTTTTCGCCCACTTTTACCATCACAAAATGTCCTGCCTTGCGCGATTTAGCTATCAGAGGCGCTTCCACTTCGAACATAATTACATTTTCCGAAAAATGAACCTTACGAATAATTTTGTTCATAATATTGTGTGAATTTTTTAACGTGCAAAATTACAAAAAAAATCGCTAATTAAGGCTTTAAATTTTAGAAGATAAGATTTAAAAAAAAAATCGTACAAACTGCCTCATTTACAGGAGAACCCGAACCAAAGATGGCAGCAAAAACGGCTTTGTAAAGATAATCGTAATCTTGCGCCGGAATAACTCCACCGGCATTAACAAACACTTATCATGTTCGTAGCGCGTTGCTCGTACACAAGTTTTTGTGCCAACGATTCGCCATTCCGGCAAGCTTGAATCAGTTTTTTCACATCGGTTCTGCAATTTCATTCCATAGAATACTGCTTAAAAACGTTGCATAAAATGAATTATTAAAAGAATAAATAATTGTATCTTTGCCACACAAAATAAAAAAAACTGTTATAAATAAATTTAGGAAATGAAACCAACACTAACACAATTAATAACCGAGGGCAAAACATTAGTTTCTGATGGAGCTTGGGGAACTTTTTTACAAGCTAAAGGTTTAAAACCGGGCGAATGTCCCGAATTGTGGAATATCGAAAATCCGGAAGCTGTGCTCGACATTGCCCGTGGGTACATTGCTGTAGGAGCCGACACCATAGAAACAAACAGCTTTGGCGGAAATTATTTCAAATTGAAAAATTTTGGACTTGAAGGTCGGGGTTATGAAATTAACAAACGAGCTGCCGAATTATCGCGTGAAGCTGCCGGAATAGATAAATACGTACTCGGCTCCATTGGGCCAACAGGTAAAATACTGATGATGGGCGATGTAACCGAAGAAGAACTTTACGATGCTTTTAAAGAGCAAGCAGTTGCATTGTACGATGGTGGAGCCGATGCATTGGTAATTGAAACCATGACCGCCATTGACGAAGCCGAAATTGCAGTGCGCGCCGCTCGTGAAAACACGCCTTGCGAAGTTATTTGCACCATGACTTTCGACTATCTGACTACAGGCGAATATCGCACCATGATGGGTGTTTCTCCCGCCGAAATGGTTACAGCACTTACCGCAGCCGGGGCACATATTGTGGGTGCAAACTGTAGTAACGGTATGGAAGGAATGATTCGTATTACCGAAGAAATCAGGTTAGAAAATCAGGAAATTCCAATTTTAATACATGCCAATGCCGGAATGCCCGAACTACACGACAACTGTACAGTCTTTCCTGAATCGCCTGAAATGATGGCCGGATTTGCTCAAAAATTAGCAAAAGCTGGTGCAAATATTATTGGCGGTTGCTGCGGTACAACTCCTGCACATATTCATAAACTTGTAGAAGTTTTGAAGAAATAATCAAAAAAAAATTATCAAAAAAAAGACGGACTTATCTCAAATCGAGACAAGTCCGTCTTAATGTTTCTACAATTGTATAAAATATATTTTCAGTTTCTAATTTTTCTTTCTTCCCAAATTTTTGGATTTCTACTGGTGTGAAAAACAGCAAAAATGATAATTGTTTTTTGACTTGAGTCTATCTTATAATGAACCATGAAAGGAAATTTCTTAATTATCATGCAACGAACATCGGCATAGCGGTTTGAATATATAAACGGTGTTTTTTTAAGAGAGTTTATTTGGGATGTAATTTGCTTTAAAAAACTTACACCTATGCCCTGTGCTTGCCCATTATACCATTCGATAATTTCTTGTATATCAAGTAAAGCTTCTTGATCAATCTTAAGATTATAAAGCACTCAAATCAACATTTAATAGTTTTAACTGCTGAATCCCAATCCAATAATCTTTCTGGCTTTTCTTTACTTTTTTGTATTCTGCCCAAAACTATTTCTTGATGTTCAATTGGTATTTCCATATTTTCTGCCCATAAGCTTTCGCTCAATTTCAATTTTTCAGAAGGTGATAGCCTTTTTACAATTTCGACTAATTGCTGAAAATTCAAATCTATATTCAACTGTACTGTGTTCATAATGTAGATATATAATTTTGTGTACTGCAAAGTTCGTAAAAATAACTGAATATCCAACAATTAGGTAAGTATTTTTTGTTTATAACAAAAAAACGGACTCACCTCAAATCGAGACAAGTCCGTTTTTCATAAATAGTAAATGATAAATGACTAAATAGTCAATCCATTTTATTCTTCCAACAAAATATCCAAAATAGTACAAGCTGCTTTGGTAACAGGACTTCCCGGGCCAAAAATAGCTGCAACACCGGCTTTGTAAAGATAATCGTAATCTTGCGCTGGAATAACTCCACCTGCAATAACGATAATATCTTCGCGACCCAGTTTTTTCAATTCGTCCATAACTTGTGGAATCAAGGTTTTGTGACCAGCTGCCAATGACGAAACGCCTAACACGTGAACGTCGTTTTCAACCGCTTGTTTAGCTGCTTCTGCAGGAGTTTGAAAAAGTGGTCCCATGTCAACATCGAAACCGCAGTCAGCATAACCGGTTGCTACTACTTTCGCACCACGGTCGTGACCATCCTGACCCATTTTTGCAATCATAATGCGGGGACGACGACCTTCTTTCTGGGCAAATTTCTCTGTAAGCTCGCAAGCACGTTGGAAATTTGCATCGTTTTTAGTTTCTGATGAATACACGCCTGAAATTGTTCTAATGGTTGCTTTATAACGACCTGCAACTGCTTC
>Ga0247840_10012094_pt1 | contig 10335 bp, 11 predicted proteins | sample LaCruzMarch2015__FD_192404 | JGI IMG/M metagenome (GOLD analysis project Ga0247840, IMG submission 192404) | Freshwater microbial communities from meromictic Lake La Cruz, Castile-La Mancha, Spain - LaCruzMarch2015_17m | ecosystem: Environmental > Aquatic > Freshwater > Lake | place: Spain...
TGTCGTTGCCTCCGTATTCACCGGAGTTAAATCCCGTTGAACAGATTTGGCAATGGCTTCGCCAGCATTTTCTCTCAAATAGGGCCTTTGAGAGCTACGAAGCGATCGTAAATGCCTGCTGCGAGGCTTGGAATGCGTTCGTCGGAACCGACAACCTTGTTCAGTCATTATGTTCGAGAGATTGGTTTTTTTTGTAAACTTATTAAGTGCGATTGGTATCAGAGGCTACCGGCCATGAAGCGAAAACGCTTCACCGGCTTCTTGAATATTCTATCCAGAAAGGCGGGTTCCAGAAAAACGAGGATCATCCTTTGCGCTGCGATCTGCTCGTGGTCGATGAGGCCTCGATGATCGACTTGATCTTGATGCATCACTTGCTCAAGGCGGTTCCGAAGGCAGCTACACTCATCCTGGTCGTCGACGTGGATCAACTCCCATCTGTCGGCGCAGGGAATGTTCTCAAAGACATTATCCCCTCCGGAATCATTCCCGTGGTCAAGTTGAACGAGATATTCAGGCAGGCGCAAGAATCATCGATCATCGTCAACGCGCACAAGATCAACAGCGGCCTGATGCCTGACCTTCAAACACGAAAAGAGCTTGACGATTTCTATTTCGTCCAAGAGGAAGAACCAGAGAAGGCACTCCAGCGGATCATACAGTTGGTCAAAGAGCGAATCCCGGCCAGATTTGGATTGGACCCGATAGACCAGGTCCAGGTGCTCACGCCGATGAATCGCGGCACTGTAGGCACATCCAACCTGAACACAGCGCTCCAAGAAGCCTTGAACCCGGTCAAGGATGGCATCACACGAGGCGGCCGCTCTTTCCGCGTTGGTGACAAGGTCATGCAGATCAGGAACGACTACGACCGCGAAGTGTTCAACGGCGACATCGGCAGAATCACTGCCATCGACGACGGAGCGCAGGAGATCACCGTCACCATCGACGGCCGCCCAGTCGCTTACGATTTTTCGGACCTGGACGAGTTAGTACTGGCGTATGGCGTCTCGATCCATAAGTCGCAGGGGTCAGAATATCCCGCAGTCGTGATTCCGATCATGACGCAGCATTACGTGATGCTCCAGAGGAACCTACTCTACACCGGAGTCACGCGCGGCAAAAAGCTCGTCGTCATCGTCGGTTCCAAGAAAGCACTGGCGATTGCTGTGAAAAACAACAAGACGATCTACAGGAACACCTACCTGGCGCAGCGGCTCGCAGGGTAACGTTGAGAAGTGCCGGAGTCAAAATGCACCGCCCGGCGGGCCGGGATGAAAGTGCACAGAAAGGCCAGAATGAAACTGCACAGGCTGGCTGGAGTAATTATGTACCACCCAGAAGCGAAAGAAGCGACATCATCCCCGACGCAGCCCGGCAGGGTCTGTTGCGTGAGCGGCGTTAACAATAGGGTATACACCGTTGAGAACTTGCCGAGCCATCATCCGGATCAAGGTTCCAGAAAATATTTGAAGCCCGTCAAAAAGTGCTGGATTGGCATGCACGGGCCAATCTGGGAGGCCGCAAGCGAAACCTTGCCGAGAACAAGCCGGGGCTCCGCAGGAAACAACCTATTTTCGCGAGAGCATGGCGGGGGGAGGAGGATTCACAATCCTTGGGGTGTCAACGCTGTTTTCAGGTCTGAGCTCCTGCCAGTTCGCGAGATAGCTTCAAGAAAAATAATAACGGCCAAGGCCGGCATCCCGACCCTGGCCGCTCACTCTTTATTATAATTCCCACCGCATAGGCGGGTAATGTTTTCAAATCACTTTCTACAAAGATCTAGCTGAGGTAGAACGGGAACTTAATGTCTCTAATGAAATCGATAATCATGCCGTCCAGCGACTTGTAGTCGCGATAGTGCAGGAACCAGTGATGGAACTGGAACGTGATCTCGATATTTTTCTTAATGGATCGAATGGTGCTTTTCGTAAATAAATGGCCATATTGCTGGCGTAATTCGTTGAGGACCAACTCGACTTCGTGAAGGATCGTCGTGCTACTATGGAATTTGAAGAACATGTCCGCAATGCCGTAGCTATCGACAACGTGCGAGAAGAAGTCATCAATATTCTTGTTGCTGAAGATGTTCAACGCTGCAAATGAGTCAGAGTGGACAAGATTCTGTCCGGTACGTCTTCTCGCGATCTCTGCGGCAATGAAATCGGCCTCCTCAGCGTAAATGGTCTCCAGCAATTCACGCGGCGCGTCAACCAAGCTTGGGTACACATCTAGGCCTGCGCCGTTGGGTACATAGAGAGGAAGCCCCTTGTTCATGCGCACCGTGTGAGTGTAGTTTATCGAGTCGTAGGTCAGCTTCACGCCAACCTGTCTTTCGAGATAGCGGGAGAAAAGATGCTCCAGCAGCGCGATCTGGAAACGATCGTATCCGATATACATACCTAAAAAATGGAGCGTGAACGGTCTCGAGTAGTCCTGGGCCGTCAAGTAATCGAGAAAGCAACGGTACGCCAGCGGAGTAAATGGGCTGAAGCTGATCCCCGTCGCTCCTCTCAATGCAACCATGCCGCCTATTGCGCGGTTCTGCACGATATCGTTGAGCCCCAATGAGCCATAAATATCGTCCCATATCAAGTACTGCGACAACATCTTGAAATGCCAGACAAAATAATACTTCGCCCGCACTTCAGGGTAGTCCAACAGAATAGCTCGCGCAGTCGTGAGAGATATTCTATTGAATTCATAGATGTTCTGCTTGGTGTTTAGCGACTCGTACGCCTTGCTCAAGGGGATGTCCAAGCTGAATATCGAATGATACTCGCTTCTCTCGTGCACCGCGTAGACGTTGTAGCAGGCGATAAAGCGAGAGATGTCCTCCGGGCTTACGAAACCCGCGATGATCGAATACCCGCCGGAATCAGTGAAAATTTCACCGTCGACCGGCGTTACATAGGAGTTCGAGTACCCCTGGATGTTATCGATCACCTTGGCCAGCGTGTGCGTGTTGAACCCCTTTTGGCGCAGTCCCTCGATGAGAGAGTACAGGCAAAGGTTCGTTTCGAAGGATTGCGGGATTGAAATCAACGCGTCCCGGCGATGGTTTTCCGGCTACGTGTAAGTAAAACATAACAGCTCCTTGGTTGAGGGTTGAAGAAAGGGTCGTGCTGAGGCGAATAGCGCCGATACTGTTTGCCAATTCGCGACCAGCTTGACCCCAGCCACTTCAAATTCGAAATCATGGTGCGGGGGCAGTCTACGTTGCATCTGCCCCCGCTTCCCTTCATTTTCTAGATCAGCCATTCGTAGATGGTCAGGATCGTGTCGAGATCGACCTTCACCTCAGAGATGAGGTAGCGGTCGTCCCCGACGTTTCCGATCGACAGAACCTGACCATCTTCGATCATCTTGAACCAAGCCATGGTCAAGTGGCTCGAGCACGGCGTCACACCGTTGAGCAGTCGAACCATGCCTGGGTTGAAAAAAAACGATGACCCTTGCCCATAGACCGAGACAGCTTCAAGCTGCCCGCGGTATATGTCGGCCGATACGTTGGCGGCTTTTCGGGTATAAGCCTTCAGGGTGGTTGGGTTTTCGACTTTGACTGGAGCGCCCATGATGCTGTCTATCGCAGGAGGCGAGACGTATTGATTCGCGTACGGGCTGCACTGGACGTCAAACATCACGTTGCCGGTAAACACGCCGTAGGAGTTGGGCGTGTGACCTTCGTAGGTCACCACTTTCTGCTTCGATCTTACGCCCTTGAGCTTTCTCACCGTCTCGGAGTCGAGATGAAGATTGAGATTGACCGAGTCGCCGATTCGCGCGCGCAGATCGACGTGGAGGGTGGCATGCGTGTATGGAACCGTCATGCTGATGGCCGAGTTGTTGATGCTGGCGTGCGTGAGCTTGAAGGCCTTGAAGAGGATTTCGAGGATGCGCGTGAGCGACGCAAACTGTGCAGCATCGAACTCAGCGATGACCTTGGCCTGGCTGACCATGCCAGTGATAGGGTTGTTGATGTGCATGTGTTGAACTCCTTGCCGAGGCCGACCGTTTGGCCGGCCCCGGCGGGTAAAAGTGATTGTTATTCAGTGGTTGCGGTGCCTTCAGGTGCGGAAGCGGAGACGTCTGTCGCCTTCTCGCTCAGGCGCGCGGCGGCCGTCGGGGTGAGACGTACGCCAATCCAGTAACGCACGCGATCGATTCGACGTTGCTTGAGGCCCTTCTGGCGTATCAATTGTCCGAAGGTGTTCTTGCCGGCCGGCTCCACGCACGATGCCTTGGCCCACGCGAGATACGCGTCGTGCATCGCTCCAACGGGGACACGGCCTGCCGGGTCTTCGTCGGTGCAGTCTTCAAGAAACGCTTCCGTCGTGTCCATCAACTCGCGGAATCCTTCGCAGGCCTCGGTCACGCAGTCGGGCTCAACAAGGGAGCCTTTGGCCTGCCAACGCTGGAAGCCCGCAAAGGCCCAGGCCAGGATGCCGTCGCACTCTGCCTTCAGCTTATTGGGCAGCTCCTTGTCCATCTGCTCTGACGCGAAGGATGCGTCGAAGGGGACGATACGCAGGCGTCTATATATGCCATCGTCCGCGCCGCTGACTTCAGGATTCACGTTTACGGCGAGAAAGAACTTCGCTTCCGGCAGGAATTCGAAAAACTCCTTGCCCAGGAACCGGGCCGTAATACGGTCGCCGCCGGTCAGGCGCTTGGTCAAGGCTTCGTCGAGCTTTTTGCCCATGTTGATTTCGACCGCCGCGACGAAGCGGGCTCCCTTCAAGCGAGCGAGATCGTTGCGGATTGCTCGGGATTCGCTTTTGACGAACGTGTGGGCCGGGGTGGTCTTTGCGTAAGTACCCAGGACATCGAAGAAAACGTCGATCAACGTCGATTTGCCGTTGGCACCTCTCCCGACCAAGACGAACATCACTTGCTCCTGGACGGACCCGCTAAGCGAGTAGCCCATAGCTTCCTGCATATAGAGTTCAAGCCCCTTGCGGCGAAGCGCGATCTGGCTGATAAAGGCTCGAAAACGCGGACAGGCCGCCTTCGGATCGAAGTTTGCCTTGGTAATTCGCGTGATCAAATCCTCGGCGCGGTGCTTACGGAGTTCGCCTGTGCGCAGGTCAAGCGTGCCGTTCGCGCAATTAAGGAGCCAACGGTCCGTGTCGAAATCCCCGGCGCGCACTGCGAAAGCCGGCATGGATTTCGTGATCTCGAGTAGGGCCTTTACTCTGCCGTTCGAGGCGGTGGTGTTCGCTCAGGCCATAGCCTCAGCGGCCGTGATCGGTTCACCTTCAACCGTGAGAAGCGATTCTGTCGCGCGCGCCTCAGCATAACGGCGTGCTATAACGCGACGATAGAGGCGATGAACCTCTCTGCGGTCTTTGCGCCAGCGCTTCCCGTCAAACGTAAGCCAGCAGCCTTCGTCCTGGTTGAAAAGCAAGCGCTCACCTGCGAGTTCCGCGAGGATCTCAGAGTTGTCGACGTCGGTAAGGGGCTGAATGACCAGCAATTCTGGCGGAGCGTCAGCTGCTGCCGTCGTCGGGTTTGGGGTGGTGTGGTTGCCGTCGTCCAAGCCACTTTCTGAGGCCCGAGCCTCTGCCTGGTCCACTTCCTCTGGGGCAGAGGGGGGCTGCTCCGGCGGTTGGTTTGGCCACGCGTTTTGCGCGGCAGTGTCGTGAAGGAGATTGCCAAAATCAGTTTCCATGAGTTGTTCCTCCTGGCTCTTCGCCCAGGTTGCTCGTTGCCCGACCCGAGGCCGGGGAGGAGGCGTTTTTGCCGCCCTCAATAGGAGAAGGGCGACTTTTTTTGTAGCCTTGCGACTTTCCAGGTGGCGGGTGAAAAAAAATGCAAACAAATTTTTCTCGCAGCTGTAGGCGCGCGAAACGGCTAAGCGTTACAAGGGTAATGTGCTGCTTTTATTGAAAATGGAGAGTCGGTGCCCAACGATGAGTTTTTTGCTGGTTAGAGGGGCATGCTTCTGGAGGCCGTAGAGAACGGGGGGCGACTGCTCAGAAAAATACCCCCGCAGAATGCCACGATTGTCACAGATCTTTGCTTTCACCCTGATATTATGGGCTTTTTGATGGATAGGTGGCGACTTTTTTTGCCCACGTAGACTGATTTCTATAGATGGGGACAAGTGTACCCTGTGAGGAGGTCAGTCTGGCGCTATGGGGCTTGTTGGGAGGGCTAACGAGGAGGCTAGTTGGAAGGGGGGAAGAGAGGGCTTGTTTTTAGCTTGGGAGGCTGCTTCAGCGCTCACCAGAATTGACCCACCCCTACTCATCAAAATTGACCCACCTGGCCTTTGCTCGCAAAATTGACCCAGGCATTACTCCCTCAAATTGACCCACTGGAATTGCTCGTCCATTTTGACAACGGACGCTCACGATACTCTTTTCCCTTCAAAACATCCTTTCGCCCTGATCCTTTAATGTTTTTTGGCGATTGCCTTGAACAGACTCGTTGTTCTCTGTATTGGCATTGGATAAATATCCAAATTCGGCTCTTCCACCTCAATGTCGAGCAAGTCTTCGCGTCGCGTCAGATGCAACGCGCCTGGTTCTTGCGTCTTTCTGCCGCGTTGCCCAAGGATGTTCGCAATGTACTCGCAGGAAAATGCGTTGAAAGCGAAGGCGTCGTCTATCGCTCGCGCCACGGCGTCCACGCCATACGTCTCGCTGGAACACACTGGAGTCAATTAGTGTTCGCAATAGCATTTGACCTGCGGCTCCGACTTCGATTCGTCCGTGACCAAAAAGCCAAAGTATTTTGCTCAGCGCTTCGCCGGCCCGGGGAATGTCGGAAGCATCCGAGACGTGCGCGAGCAGTCGCAGGCCTCCAGCGCCGCGTAATTCCTGATCGCCGTTGAAGATGTGACTCGACGCGCTAGGCCGGATCAGGTGCGGCGCGTGCTCCAGTGCAGGCACGATGCCGTACATGGTCGTTCTGAACTCGGCTTCGTTCAGCCGATGCGCTCCGGGTGCAACATCGAAGTCGAGCATAAGCAGGCCCGGACCAGACGCAAAACTGAACCAATCGCGGCCACGCGCTACGGTCGGGTTAGGGTCGGACTTGTAGCGCACCAGGTCTTTCTTTCCCACGACTCTGGCCTTGTCGTGCCGGCAAACGCCATAGGACAGGGCGTTGTTGGGCTTGATCGTTTGTAGCAGCGCGCCCACGTCGGTGATGTTGTCGAAGGACAGCGTTTCGACCGTGCCAAGTGATAGTTGACCGCCCTTCAGTTTTTCGAGGTTGCCGTTTTTGTCAAGTCGGAAGCCCTTTGACAAACGGTCTGGACGCTCGGAGGTGAAACGCGACAGCATGATGCGCGTGCTTTTTTCTGCGAGGTTAATGGCATTCATCTCGCTACCTCCCGCTTGACAATTCGGCAAAGTGTTGCCATAATAGCCTTGGTTCTGGACGATTTTCGGAAGCGTCGCGTGACTCTGGCTAGGGGTGCGCGGCGCTTTGTGTATTTGTGGTGCATGGTTAGGCCACATCGCCCATGCCGCGCTCTACAATCTCCAGAACGTCGCGCTCACGCCATGCAGTGCAGCGCGTAGACAGTTTAACTGGCTGAGAATAGCGGCCTTCTTTTACACGAAGCCACCAAGTGGACTTTGAAACGGGGACGATTTCGAGGCACTGCCTTAGACGAAGCAGGCGCTCAGGGCGGGGAGATACAGACGTGTTTTGCAAGGTAGGACGCCTCCGAACCTTGAATGTTCGGCTAATCCTTCCTCAGACTCAAAAAAGCGGGCGCAATTGCAGAAGATAAAACGCAATTGCGGATTCTAGGCGGTTAACTCCCTAGCTTCTTGGAGTATTTTTTTTATGGTGTTTTCAGAAATCGGAAGGGGATTACCCCTATTTGCGGGGGTTTCTTCGGTCTTCCGTGCAAGCTTGGCGATTGCTCCATGCTCAGCGGGGTCAATCTTCGCAAGTTTTAGCAAAGCAACTATCAGTTTGAGATATGAATCTCGTTCTTTCTTTCCTAGATGTTTTGTGTTGCTTTGCGCCTTCAGCTCTGCAATATGGTTCGCTTCTGTGGCATTCGAAGACGTTGACAATATTGTTTTCTCTTTTAACAGCGGAATATCAACGTGAATAGTGAATCTATATTTTGATTCAAAATCAAGAACATCTTCGACAGAAAAAAACATGAACATATTAATGAAATATTCCCAAGTGTGTTCCTTTGCGGATGGCCGCGAAAAGGGATTGGACAAAAGACCTCTTATTTTTTCTTCAGGGCTTGGAAGCGTCGGGAGGGGTGAATAAAGAGGCCTTGCATTTCCGCCATATGCCGAGATGGCTATGCGTGCTTTAAACTCGCGGAGGTATTGAGTCTCACCGTCGATGAGAACACCTATTTTGCCATTGTTCTCGTTCTTTAATTCTAGAGGTGTTAACTCGCCTGAAGCCAAAGCATCAACAACAATTGATGCGTGTTGATTGTACGCGTATATACCCCATCTTTCCCTCAAGTCACTGCCAAGCACGTAGCGCTTTTGCGGTGTCTCCATTTTAGACCTCCCTGTGGCTATCCCTGACAAATGATTTCCCGGCCAGGCCGCGCAGGGTCGCGGCTTTTCGAATGGCCTATTCTAGGCCGGGAAAATGTAGGTCTACTTCAATCCCGCGTCCTTCAGGATCGCATGCAGCGTACCGGGCGGGATGTCGCGGTTGTGCATGGGGACTACGACCAGAGCGCCGTCTTCCTGGCGGCGGTACAGCGCATGGCTTCCCCGTTGCCTGGCGAAGACGAAGCCGGCCCGGGCGAGGATCGCCACAAGCTCTTTCGGCTTCATTGCGCGGCGCTCGCGCTGGTGGGTTCTTCATCCACCATACCGGAATCAATCAGCTCGCCAACGTACAGCGCGACCGCCTCTTTCAGGTTATCCAGAGCCTCTTGCCGCGTCGCTCCGTGGGTGTGGCAGCCTTTTAGTTCGGGACACCAGGCATGGTACTCGTCCGCGTCTCTCTCGATCTTGAATCTTAGCATACGTTCTCCATTGGTGGGGTCTACTCGTTCGCAGCCTTGCTATGCAGCGGGATGACCTTGCCGCCGGCCTTGAGCGCGTCGAGGTAGTCGGCCCAGGCCTGCATCATGCGCCGGCGCTCGGGCAGGTGTTCGGCGAAGTTGTACGCGGCTCGGATGGAATTACGTTCCGCGTGGGCAAGTTGTCTCTCGATGGCGTCGCGGCTCCAGCCCATTTCATTCAAGAGCGTGCTGGCCATGGATCGGAAGCCGTGGCCGGTCATCTCGTCCTTGGCGTAGCCCATGCGGCGTAATGCCCCATTGACGGTGTTCTCGGACATGGGCCGGGTGGCGCTTCGTGTGCTCGGAAAGACGTAGAGGTCCGCGCCCGTCAGGGGGTGAATGTCACGCAGGATGGCCACGGATTGCTTGCTCAGGGGGATGATATGTTGCTCGCGCATCTTCATCTTTGGGCCGGGAATGCGCCATTCGGCGTGGTCAAGGTCGATTTCCTGCCATTCAGCGTGGCGCAGTTCACCCGGGCGGACGAACACCAGCGGGGCCAGGCGCAGGGCGCAGAGGGTGATAAACGCGCCCTTGTAGCCGTCTATGGCGCGGAGTAGGGCGGCGATGCCCTTGGGGTCAGTGATCGTGGCGTGATGCTTCTCGCCAGATGGAGGCAGTGCGCAGCGAAGGTCTGCGGCAACGTCGCGCTCGGCTCTACCTGTGGCCACAGCGTAGCGAAAGACTTGCCCGCAGTTCTGCATGATTCTGTGGGCCGTCTCGATCGTACCGCGTGATTCGATGCGACGTAAGACTGCCAAGAGTTCCGGGGCGGTGATGTCCTTGATTGGCCGCGCGCCCATCCAGGGGAACACGTCCAGTTCAAAACGGCGCATGGTCCGCGCGGCGTGCGATGGGGTCCAGTTCGGCTGGAATTTGGCGAACCATTCGCGGGCGACGCGCTCGAAGGTTTCGCACTCGGTGGCGACTTCTGCTTTTTCTGATTTTCGTACTGATGAGGGGTCGAGGCCTTGGGCAATAAACCGATGCGCCTCGTCGCGCCTGGCTCTCGCTTCTTTCAAAGACACTTGAGGGTAAACGCCAAGGGAAAGCATGTTTTCTTTTTTTTGAATCATGTAGCGCAGCCGCCACCTCTTTCCTCCTTTTGGGGAGATTTCGAGATAGAGGCCGCGCTCGTCCCTGAGTCGGATAACTTTTGGGGCAGGCTTGGCATTGCGTATTGTAGTATCTGTCAGGGGCATTTCGGGTAACCTCCATCGACCGCCAAAGCTAGAGCTGCAATAGTTTGCTAGAGTTATCCGACAAGCAAATCTACTAACGGCCTGTTACCCGGATGTTACCGGATGTCAAGGGACAGCTAC
>Ga0247840_10012097_pt1 | contig 10331 bp, 5 predicted proteins | sample LaCruzMarch2015__FD_192404 | JGI IMG/M metagenome (GOLD analysis project Ga0247840, IMG submission 192404) | Freshwater microbial communities from meromictic Lake La Cruz, Castile-La Mancha, Spain - LaCruzMarch2015_17m | ecosystem: Environmental > Aquatic > Freshwater > Lake | place: Spain...
TTCAACGCATTATCACAATGGTGTAGCGGCCAATATTACCAATGTAGGTTCGGTGTTCTTGGGAAATTACAGCCCCGAAAGTGCCGGCGATTATGCTTCGGGAACAAATCATACGCTTCCAACAAACGGTTATGCAAAAGCGTATAGTGGTGTAAATCTGGATAGTTTTGTACGTAAAATTACATTCCAGCAACTATCAAAAGAAGGACTTACAAACCTCAGCAACGCTATTATATTAATGGCCGAAAACGAAGAATTACAAGCACATAGCAATGCTGTAAAAATTCGCATTGACAATGAACAACAAGAACGGGTAAAAGCGGAACGGAGATAAATAATTATTTCATGTTTCGCGTTTTGCGTTTCACGTTAAAAAATACAGAAAACACGAAACAAGGAACACGAAACGAGAAACGAAAAATATGATTAACGAATTATTGCGCGAAAACATTAAAAACATGCAGCCTTACTCTTGTGCACGCGATGAGTTTAAAGGCGAAGCTTCGGTGTATTTGGATGCAAACGAAAATCCATACAACGGACCCTACAACCGTTATCCCGACCCGCTTCAATTGGAAGTAAAAAAGGCTATTTCGAAAGTTAAAAATGTGCCTGTGGCGAATATATTTCTGGGCAACGGTAGCGACGAGCCTATCGATTTGTTGTATCGTGCTTTTTGCGAACCGCGCCGCGACAATGTGGTAGCCATTGAACCTACTTACGGCATGTACAAAGTGTGTGCAGCGGTTAATGATGTGGAATATCGCAAAGTATTGTTGAATGATAGTTTTGATATTGAAGCATTTAAGTTGATTGATTCGGCTAACTTAAATACAAAAATTATTTGGCTTTGCTCACCCAATAATCCAACCGGAAACAGCCTGAATGCCGATGAAATTCTGAAAGTATTGCAATGGTTCAGAGGAATAGTGGTGGTGGATGAGGCTTATATTGATTTTTCGACAAAACAAAGTTTTACATCCTACATTGCACAATATCCAAATTTAGTAGTATTACAAACACTCTCCAAAGCGTGGGGAAATGCCGCTATCCGACTTGGAATGGCTTTTGCCTCGGTAGAAGTGATTGACGTATTGAATAAAATTAAATACCCTTACAACATTAATATCCTCACGCAAGAGCACGCCAAAAAAGTATTGACGAACGCCCCGCAAACAGCCAAATGGGTCGAAAATATTATTGCCGAACGCAAGCAACTCATCAAAAAACTTAAAGAATTAGATTTGGTAAAACACATTTACCCTACCGATGCCAACTTTGTATTGATAAAAGTTGATAATGCCAATATCACCTATAACTGGTTAGTAAACAAAGGCATTATCGTCCGCAACCGTAGCACTGTATCGCTTTGTGGCAACAGCTTGCGCATTACAGTAGGCACACCTGCCGAAACTGACGAATTAATTGCTGCACTGAAAGAATTTGGGGCGGTGTTTAAATAAGATTACTGATTATTTTCTATTGCTCTGACTCCGATTTTTGTGTATTATTGGCAATGGCAACAAACGTTTTTATAGGATTGATTTGATCCAACTATTTAAAACAACCTTACTTTTGACTATATTCATTATTTGTTGTTCCTTGAAAGAAACTTGCTATTTAAGCTACAAATGATTTTTATTTACAGAAGGTACAACCTGTCAGGTTTTATCTTCTGACAGGTTTAAAATATCTATTAGAATTAATAGGTTTATCCTAAATGTTTATCTACATCAGCCTTAGCTTTGCGTTGTTCCAACTCATTAGCTACGGATTTTGGCACACATTTTTTATTTACGGGGTTAAAATATGTGGATAATGATTTAGCTAAAACGATTGCTACTGGTATACCTACAAGCGTTACAAATAATGCTGCGATTTGAAACACAACTGCAATAGCCAAAATCAACCCGAGCGGGAAGTACAAAATCCGAACTATAAATCCGAATGATTTCCAAAGCTGGTTTTCGTCCTTTTTTTGATTCAGATCACTACCATCGACCATAGCACTCGAAAATGGAGCTAACAAAAATTTAGAGAGTTGAATTAACCCAAGCCCAATGGGGGCTCCGATTACCGTAATCACTAATAAACTACCTAACAAAAATGCACCTAAAGCAGACACAAAACCCATAAAAGGGATGTGCCAGAGAATGTTACCTAATGTTCTCATAATAAATGATGTTTGTTTTTTTCCTACTCATAAGGCTTTTCGGATTTCGCCCCGTTTTTTAAAGTGGTTTCTGGACTCCACTTAAAATTTATTCAAACAAAAAACCATCACAATTACATTAGAAATGTAATTGTGATGGTTTTAATATATTGTTAACGTAAATTTCATAAAAAATCACGCTTTAAAGTTAACAATGATTTTTTATGAAAGCCAAATCTGCCTATTTGATTAATTTTAAAACAAAGATTACACAATGATAATCAAACAAATATAGGCAGCGTAAATCAATTTTTCGGTCAAAAATCATGAAGCGCCAAAATTACACAAAATATTTTACAAAACAACAATATATAGTAATTATTTATATAAATATTTAATTATTGTCCGCAATTGCAGCACTGTAGCGCATTTAATATCCATGCATTGCATGGATGCGCAAACCTCCCCATACCTGCCGAACCACGAAGTGGTTCAACTCCACCATCATTTCTCCCCCTCCACAATCTTAATCTCCTCCTCCGTCAACCCATACAACTCATAAACCAATCGGTCGATTTCGGATTCGAGGGAAGTGGTGGATTTGCTTTCAGATTTATAGCTAATGATTTTATTCACAATTTCAATAATACTTTCTTCCTCTAAATCTGTAGGTGTAGGTATTGGTATTTGTTCCAAAAAAGCTTTTTTGTATCTTATTTTTCCAACCAATTCTCCACCCATATAAAATGATTTAAAGAAAAAAGTTACAGCTTTTGAATTCAATAAAGCTGTAAGGTACTTTAATTTTTCTCCAGTGATAAAAAATACGGTTGCTTCAGGATAATAGCCTTTCTCATCGTAATAAAATTGTGGCTCACTAACAATTTCTGAAAAAATAATCTTCGGTTTTTCAAATTCGCCAATATAGGAGCAAGCTCTTAATTCCCACCAGTAATCACCTTTATCATCACGTTTTTCAGCTCTTTTTTTGTATGGAAATAAATGTTCGGCAACAGCAGGATGATTGTTTTTAAACCATTCCCATGCATCTGCATCATCAAAATTACCATACCTCGGCATTGGCTCAAAAACAACATCGTTTCTACCTGATTTTGTTTTAATAGTGTAACCTTTAGGGATATTCAAAATCCATAAATCTTTAAATTCGGCATAATACTTTCTTGTATCCCTACCTCTCAATATTGGCTTTAAAAACTTACTACTATTATAATCATTTTCTATTATATGTTTTCGTTTTTCGCCATTAATAATAAATGCTTCATTTAAACCTGTCAATATACCTCTTGAAAACAAAATATCACTTGTTGTATTATTGCCAATATTATTTTCATTTTCAATAATTAGCATTCTTTTTTTTCCATCAATTATGAATGCTTCATTCAATGCAGTTTTTAGCCCAAAATTAATTTTTACACTCCAATTTTTCAAGCGTACATGATTTGATTCAATTTTTTGTTTTAAATCTGAAAGGTTGTTTTTTATAACATTCCAGGTATTCTCATCTAATTGTAAATTCTCAATTTTATTTGTCTTAATAAACTCACTAAAAGAATTTGTATTGTTGAAAAAATCATTATTTTCAAAACGAATAGCTGATAACCTGTTGTTATTCAAACATTTTAGTGAAATAATAATATTTGTATGCACCACTGCATTTTCAAAAATCAAGTTCTGTCCAAAGTCAATTAGAATTAATAGGTCTGAATTTTCAAGTATAAATTTTCGCAATGTCAAACCATAATTTGCTCTCATCCATTTGTTTGAGATAATTAAACTCTGAATTCCTTCCGTTTTTAGAATGCTTAAACCTAATTCATAAAATAATGCATAAATATCTCCTGTTTGAATATAAGTTTTGTATTTGTCAGCTATTGTTCTTAAATCTTCGTTTGAGCTTAATGAGAAATACGGCGGATTCCCTATCACCACATCAAATCCTATAAAATCACCCTCATCATTCAGCACTTCGGGGAATTCGAAACGCCATTCAAAGGCATTTTCATAGATTTTATTGGCTTCAATATCGTCGCGTTCATTTTCGAGCTTATCTAATTTTGCTACAGCAGTTTCAAATTCCTTGATTAGTTTTTTATCTGTTTTTTCGCCCCATTGTTTGCTGTTATTTATTTTGGCAGCCAAATTATCCACTGTTCCACGTACCGTACTTATCCGCTTTTTAAACGGGTTATCAATATTCGTTCTGAAATCGGATTTAATGCTGGCTATCAGCTTTTCCATTTCCCGTTTTTGCTCTTTATTTTCGGCATTGCGGTACAAATCTATTGCCGAACGGTAGCTTACAATGCTGTATTTGCTGCTGCGCAGCGCTTGTTTCAAATCGGCATCCAGTGCAAAACGGCTAATCAGTGAATTTCCGCATTTTATATTTATGTCGATATTGGGGAGGGTTTCCAATTCGCGTTGTAGAGACGCGGCATGCCAGGTCTCTACGGGAGAAACACGGTAATACGCATTTTTCAGCAATTCAATCCACAAGCGCAGGCGGCATATTTTTACCGAATTGGGATTTACGTCCACACCAAAAAGGCAATTTTCGATAATGGTTTGCTTTTCGTGGAAAAGGGTTTCCTGCACGCGCTGACTTTCACGGCTCAGTGGGTTGTATTCAAATAGCAGTCCATCATCGTCGGTTACTACCAATTCGTCGTTTTCTACTTGTACGGTATATTCTTTCAGGCGTTTTCCTTCTCTATCCTGCAAAATGCGCAGTTCGCATTTTATCGCAATCAGTTCGTTGAGTGCCGATACCAGAAAGTGCCCCGAACCTACCGCAGGGTCGCACATTTTCAGACTGTTAATCAGCGCGTTAGCTTCGGTTCGGTCTTCGATGTGGTCGTATAGTTCGCCAAACTCTTTACAATTCCACCCTTTGGCATCGTTGAATTTTTGCACCACAGCCCGGCGAATGGTTTCGCGGCACATATACATGGTAATAAAGCCCGGTGTAAAGAACGAACCGTCCTTGTATCCGTTTATTTTCTCGAATATCAATCCCAGCACCGAAGCATTTATCAACCGTTTGTTGTCTTCCTGAATTTCTTCGCTACCCTCGCTGCTAAAGTCGTAGGCATTCAGAAACTCAAAAATATATTCCACAGCCGACAGTTCGCCTGTTCGCTTTTTACCTGTACTATCTTTAATGACCGTATTGGTGAGTAGTGGTATTTTAGCGTCGGCAAGCTGACTTATAAACAAGCAAGCATGTTCAATATCGGTGGGTTCGAACAGCGAACTATTCAAGTACGGCACATGTGCAAATTTTTGGCTTACATTTTCGTTTCGCTCTTCCGTTTTCTTTGCCAATACCTGAAAAAACAAGGTGTTAAGGTCATCAAATCCCCTAACTTTATTAGTATTCAGAAAAGCGAAAGAAGCATCACCTTTATGATATTTTATAAGTTGGGCTTCGAGCAGTTTCAGAAACAAAATGCGGTTTACCCAAGTAATACTCAACTCCAGGGCTACATTAAATAAGCGCTCGTCGGTCGTATTTCCAAACTGCGAAGGCTTATCAAGCCGCGCTATTTTGTCGAGGTTATCCAACTGTACAATAGCACTTTCGAGCAGCGAACCGGCATTGCGGTCAGCGTTCGGTTTTCGTTGTATCAGTTTTTTGCCACCTTCTTTGGTTTCGGTCAAGCCTATTATGTGAAGTAATTCGCTGTAAAAAGTTTTGTCCAAACTGTTGCTATCATTGGCAAAAGGCTGTTTCAGCAAATGCTGTGGCGAAAGCAGTTTATAAAGCGCAATAAGCAGATTATCGTCCTTGGGGTTATTGTTGCGCAGCGGTTTTTCGTAATCGCGAATGTCGAAATATGCAAAACTCACTTCCTGTTTTATAGCTTCTATGGCAGGAGCTGCAATTTGAGTATAGAAAAAATCGGTGTTTGCACCTCCGGCCCGTTTCTCTTCAAAATCGATAAATTGCTTTACCAACGCTTTGTTTTGTGCAAAAAGCTTTTCGAATAAATGTGCATCAAACACAAACCACTCGTAAATATTGGTGGCTATTAAATGCTTTATTTCTAAGTTCTTATGGGTAATGCGTTCGCGCAGGTAATACAAAACTAATTCCTGAAAAGCCTTGGTGTTTAAGTTGTTAGATCTAAGCATTTCGGCTTTATTGGCAGGCTTTTTTGCTTCAATAATTACGCCTACTGTGCTTGTAGCAGCTAAGCCGTTGTGTATTACCAAATCTTTCCGGTCCTTGGTATTTATATAATGGCTGGAGCCGTAAAAGGTATTTTGAAGGAACTTCGAAACCTCATTTTTATGAAACTCTTCCGATTCCGATTCGTTGATAGTGTCAATCATTCGAATCAGATTGGTTTTAAACAATTCAATTTCGGGTCGGGTTGGTTTTAATTTCAAAAATGCCTTGTTGAGAGCCAAACGGGGTTTCAGTAATTTGAGTTCCATAGTAATTTGATATTTAATCGCAAAAATACAAAGAATTCTTGACTTATTTTTCCCGTACCCAAACAATTTATTTTTCTGTATGTAATCCGCTACTTTGGGGGGAATGAAATTGGTTAATTAAATGAAGCAGTTAAGCAAGTGTTATTCGTTCGCAATAATATTTCGTATTGGTAATAATAAGGATTGTGAACTAATCTGTTATCTTGAAAAATTAGTAACCATCTTACTCATTTCGTTTTAAATGTAGTTAAATTGAATAATTTTTAGCAAATAATATTGCAATATTATATTCGATAAACAATACATTTGTTTATCGAAACGGACAACCCAATCTTTATGAAACGAATATTACTTTTTATTCATTTGTTAAGTTCTTGTTTTTTTATCCAATCACAAACTTTAGAAGGAAAGGTTACTTCTTCAAGCGGCGAAGTAATTCCTTATGCAACAATATTTATTTACGAATTATCACAAGGTATTGTTGCTAATGATTTAGGTCATTTTCAAACAAAAATACAAAGTGGCATTTATAATTGCGAAGTTCGCTCAATTGGATACGAAACACAAAACATGAAAATATCCATTTTAACTGGTATAAATGAGATTGAATTCAAACTGAAAGATAAACCACTGAAATTAAATGAACTAACTGTTAATCCATCCATAGAGAATCCCGCAAAACGAGTTATGTTACAAGCCATTGCTCATGCTCCTTTATTTTTGTATCAGGTGAGCGCTTACACTGCCAACAATTATATGAAAGGGAGTGCCAAAATTGATAAAATTCCCGATTTGGTAAAAATGATGTTGCAGGACAAAAAGATAGAATCACTTATAGGTAGGCTATTAGTTTTGGAGTCGCAAAGTGAGGTTTCGTTTAAATCGCCATCCACTTATTCGCAAAAAGTGTTGGCTTTTAAAAGTTCTATTCCTAAAGAAATGACTCCTAAAGGTGGTATAAGAACCAGTACATCAAGCATATATCAGTCCGATTTTATGGGATATATATCGCCCTTGTCGCCGCAAGCCTTTCAGCATTACCGGTTTAAGCTGCTTGATATGTTTACGAGTGGGAATCTTCAAATAAACAAGATTTCGGTAATACCTAAAGTTAAAAGCGACAAGCTATTGGAAGGGTATATTTATATTGTTGAGCACGATTGGAATGTGTTTCATCTTGACCTTTCGGCAAATGATATGGGTACAACTACTCGTTATAAAATCAATTATAGCGAAGTAAAACCAAAGGTTTTTTTGCCTGTAAGCTACGAAATGAATACTACTATTGGTACAGCTGGGGTAAAGGGAAGTGCTAAGTTTTACTCCTCAATTCAATATTTAAATGTAAACTTAAATAGCTCTTCCAAATTATTCAAAAGTAATGTCAATACTAAATTGGCTAATGAACAGCTAAACAAAACGAACGATGTAATACTAAAAAAAATAGCAGTATTAAATTCAAAGAAAAAATTGTCTACCGGAAATGCTAAAAACATCACCAAATTACTAACAAAAGCTTTGGAACCTCAAGAAGTTATGATTGAACGAAAATCGTTGGAAGTAATTCAAACAGAAAAAGTTAAACTGGACGTTGATTCGTTGGCCGAAACACGTGACTCTGTTTTTTGGGAAAATATCAGAAAAGTACCTTTGCAAAAAGAGGAAGCGCTAAGTTTTTTGGATAAAGACACTTTCCCTCCATCCCAAAAAGTGAGTACTTCCAGCAATACTATTACCGTATCATTGGGCTCAAAATCTTCTAAAGCAACTAATTGGTTGTTTGGCGCAAATGCTAAACTAAGCGATAAGGTTGATTTGAAATATGATGGATTTCTACGAGGGGTTTTGAAAGAATATAATTTTGTGGATGGCTTTTGGATTGGTCAAAAAGCGAATTTGAATATAAAAACTTCTAAAACAAATAATTTAACTTTTTCACCAGCTATTTATTTAACTACGGCACGTAAAGCATTGAACTACAACCTGAATACTAATTTTAATTACGCTCCTTTATCCAATGGGAATTTGAACTTAAACTTTGGTCAAACAACATCTGATATTCAAGGCGAAATGGGGAATTCACGCTTTTTTAATTCAATTTCTTCCCTGTTATTTGGCGATAATGTAATACGTTTCTATCAAAAACAGTTTTTCAATATCGAAAATAAAATTGATATTATAAATGGCATGTCGTTTAATACGACGCTATTTTACGAAAACAGAAAATTACCCAAAAACTACACAAATTTCCACTTTTGGGGAAATACACCACTGCAAAACTATCCGGATGATGCTTATAAACAAGCTTTTCCAACAAATTCTGCCACTGTGGCTACATTCCTATTACAATATACTCCTGCCAATAAATTTAAAATTCAGGATGGTAAAAAAATCTATTTAAATTCTAAATTTCCAACCTTTGGTCTGGAGTATAAAAAAGCAATCTCGGTTTTTGAACAAACAGAACAAGCTTCGTTTGATAGGCTGAAATTGTCGATTAAGCAATCCATAAAAATATCCTCGTTCGATTGGATAAATTATAACATACAAGCTGGCAGCTACTTATCAGATAAAAAACTATATTCTACTGATTTTAATTATGTTGCAACAAGTAGTCTGATGATTTCCAACCATTCGTTCGACAATTCGTTTCAGTTTCTTCCCAATTACACTTTCAGCAATAAAAACTGGATAGAGGTTCATTTCAATTTGAATTCTGAATACTTAATTCTTAAGAGTTTGCCTTTTTTGCAAAGCCAAAAATTCAACGAGTCAGTGCATTTAAGTATGCTATGGAGCGAGCACACCCCTAATAGCTATCTGGAAACCGGTTATTCAATTGGATTTAACAAACTTGGAAGAGTGGGCGTTTTTGCTGGTTTCGATGGTTTAAAATTTGAAAAAGCGGGTTTGAAATTTTCGCTTACTTTGCTAAAGTAACGAAAAAAACAACTCTTAAATAATCAGTTAACCTTTTGGGGGTAAATTTCTTACTTATTTTTCCCGTACCCGAACAATTTATTTTTCTGTATATAATCCGCTACTTTTTGGGGAATATAATCGGTTATTTTGGGGTCGGCATTTTCGATTAATTCGCTAATGTATGCCGAAGTTATTTTGAGGTTTTTGGTAGATATTCCTTTCAGAATCAGGATTTTTTTTGTTTCAATGAGGTATTTCCAAAGTAGTCTGTTTTCGCTCGCAAAATGGGTATCTTCGGGGTAAATAACTTCGCCTGTTGTGGTGTCGGTATAGGGGTAAAGATACATTTTCACGTTGTTCTGAAACAGCGTGCCCATGGCTTCGAGCAGTCCGCCGCGCAAGTCGGTGTACTGACTGCCGTCCAATATTTTATCGAAAGTTGGCAGGCCTACCACAATGCGGAGTTTTATCATTTTGAATTGTGCAAAATAATCCACTAATTTAAAATAGCGGTAGAAGTTGGATACCATTACGTTTTGCCCCATCATAATCAGCAATTCTACCCGACTCAGAAAATCTTTTTCGTCGAGTTTTTCGTCGAACATCAGGTTTTTGAGCGAAATTTCGCAAAATGCTATCGTGTTGTCTGGTTTATAATCTTCGTCGCGTTTAAAAATGGACAGGCTATCGTCGATAAATTCCAATCCAAGATTATTAATCGGGCGGAAAAAACCACGCATCAATAGCACATTCTTTTTGTAAAGCATATCGCTTGGCTGCTGTATATGTCCCTATT
>Ga0247840_10012099_pt1 | contig 10330 bp, 9 predicted proteins | sample LaCruzMarch2015__FD_192404 | JGI IMG/M metagenome (GOLD analysis project Ga0247840, IMG submission 192404) | Freshwater microbial communities from meromictic Lake La Cruz, Castile-La Mancha, Spain - LaCruzMarch2015_17m | ecosystem: Environmental > Aquatic > Freshwater > Lake | place: Spain...
GAACATATTTTGAAAAATCCTTTTTACTATGGATATTTTTCCTACCGAGGCGAGGTGCATCAAGGTTCGCATAAACCAATGATTGCAAAGAAACTTTTTGACAAGATACAGATTGCACTTGTTCAAAATGGAAAACCCCGCAAAAAGCGAGGACCAAAGAATTTTCAGTATTTAGGTTTTGCTACTTGTGGAATTTGTGGCTATGCCATAACTGCAGAAAGACATATCAAAAAAAGTGGTTTGAAATTTGTTTATTATCGTTGCACTCACAAGAGCAAAACTACCATTTGCACTGAAAATCGCTTTTTGCGGGAAGAAGTTTTAACTGAACAAGTGAAAAACCTTTGTCAAAAAGTTTCTTTGCCTGATGAGTGGCGGGGAAAGTTTTTAGAAAAATTGGAAAATGAAAATATGGAATCCCGCCACACATCAGACCTTTTCGTTCAAAATCTCCGCAATAGTATTTCCGCCATTAAAGAAAAGTTAGAACGACTAACTGACGCATATTTATCTGAAGCGTTAGAACTTGCAGAATATCAAGAGCGAAAAAATATTTTAATGGCGGAAAAGAAAACGATTGAAGAGAAATTATCGGATTTTGAACGAAAAGGTAATCATTGGCTCGAACTCATGCGAAACTGGATTATTGAAGCCAACCAAGCCGTAAATCTCTATAAACAAGAAAATCCCTCAAGGATGAGAGATTTTCTTGTTTCCATCGGCTCGAACCGCCGACTTTCGGCGGGAATTCTTTTGGCGGAATTCAAAACCCCCTGGAATTTCTTGGCGGAAACCAATGCCGAGGGGCGAAGCCCCGAGGCAATTTCTTCGGCAAATTCGGAATGGTGGACCCTAACGGGCTCGAACCGTTTACCTCCTCATTGCAAATGAGGCGCTCTACCAGATGAGCTAAGGGCCCAGAATCCTGGACCGAAGAAAATATTAACATAGATTATATTTTTTTTCCATAGGCTCTATCCTTTTGACTTTGTATCTAAAATCACTTAAACTCAATACAGAAACTTGTTATTTATTTTTTTGTAAAGAAAGGGTCAAAATGAATCTCAAACCAATAACTAGAGACACCTTGGAGATGGTTGTCAGACTCCTTGGTGAAGAACACTCTGATCCTGATCAGAGAGATGTCAGCGCCCTTAGAGTTAGGAAAAAATTAGGTATCTTTTTACCTACCTCCAATGACTTCCCGGACATCAAAAGAATAGAAGATCTCAAGAACATTGAGGAAGCCATGTCTCTTTACAGAGAACTTTTTATGCATCAGCATGACATTTTGGAGAGGCTTTTCTTCAAGAAACTAGCAGATCTGATTCAAGCTCAAAAACAATAAACAGTTTGCGATGCGCGCCGATACTTATCGGCGCGCTTTTTTTATCTTTTCTCTAAAGCCAGAGTAATCAAGTGATCTAAAAATTGTGGGAATGAACACCCAATAGCTTTTAATGATTTTGGTAAAAGAGATTCGCTTGTAAGTCCTGGTAATGTATTAACTTCAAGTATATAGATTCCTCTTTTGGGATGAATAATAAAATCGGAACGAGAATAATGTTTTAGTCCTAAAGCTTTATGTGCATCAGATGCCATTTTTTGAATTGTTTCTTTTTCTTCCTGACTAAAATTACCAGGGCAGATTTCTTCACTTTTACCACCATATTTTGCATTATAATCAAAAAATTCAGAATCACTTGGTTTTTTAATTTCTATGGGCAATAAAGAATAAACTTCTTTGCCTCTGAAATGATCTACCACTCCGCATGTAGCTTCCCTTCCTTTAATAAATTCTTCAATGAGTACCGTGTCTGAATATTTAAAAGCTTCGGAAATAGCTTTTTCTATTCCTGAAATAGTGCTTGCTATGGATACACCGAAAGAAGATCCGCCATTGTTGGGTTTGATAACTACAGGTATGGGAAAAGATTTAAATAATCTCACAGAAAAATCATGGATTTCTTCCCCAAGTCTTATTGTTTTATGTAGTGGAGTTTTTATTCCGTGCTGTTTAAAAACATCTTTTGATAATTGCTTATTCATACCAATAGCAGAAGCTAACGCTCCTGAACCAGTAAAAGATACACGATGATGTTCCAAAAGCTGCTGAACTTTTCCATCTTCTCCATAAGCACCATGCATAGCATTGAATACCACACCAACATCAGCAAAAACTTTTTCAGGTTTAACAGGAAAACCCTCTATGTGCCAACATCCATTTCTGTCTATAAAAACATCTATAGGAATATATTTGTCAGGGAGATTGTCTATAACAGACTTCCCTGTTTTTAAAGAGACTTCGTGTTCAGAGCTAGGTCCTCCACGCAAAATAGCTACTTTAATTCGTTGCATGTATTTTATTATAACATCTCTAAATTAAAAGAAAAAACCACAACAGGTTTTCCTGTGGTGGTTTTAGAGAATGAACAGTGTCACTCAGTTGTTTTTCCTCTTTTATATTGAACTTGCTTGTCTGTTGAGAAATACTTGGTTGAAGTTCCATGAAAAATTCCTGAGTTGAAGCCAGCTACATGAACAGCTTTAACAAACTCATCTTCAGAGACTTCAGTCCATCCTTCATCACCATACACTTTTTCGTTGAGCCAGAACTTTCTTTTCACAAGAACACCTCCTTGTTTATTGGTCTAATAAAATATTAGTTTATCTATTAAGCCTTGTCAATCAATTCAATCTGGAACGAATTTTTCTATGATAACCAACAGCAAACCTATGCGCTTCATTATTAGCCAACAAAATATCATTGGAATATTTGGAAGTTATTATTTTATCACCCAAAACAGCTTTTGGTCTGTGTCTTTCATCTTTTAATACCGATACTACTTTTATTTTTTTGTGATTTTTTAAAATCTCCCGAGCCATGTTTATTTGTGCTTTCCCCCCATCTACAACTATTATTTCAGGCATTGGCCATTCTTCATGTCTCAATCTTCTTTCTAAAATTTCTTTTAATCCTGCTATATCATTCTGCTTACTTTCTCTTATTTTAAATTTTCTGTAGTCACTCTTTTTTAGTTCCCCATTTTCTATTACAACCATTACACCAACATTTGCGGTTCCACTGATATGAGCAACATCATAAGCTTCAATTCTAAGTTTTTCTTGTTTATTTAATTTTAAATCCTCAGACTTTAAAAGTGAAATATCTTGAATATGATTTAATGCGAAAATTGTTCTTTTAATTTTACCTGCCTTTTCAAATTCTTGATTTTTAGCAAATTTTTTCATTTCCCTTTCAAGGTTTTTGACTATCTGTGTTTTTTTGCCTTCAAAAAATAGTTTTATGTTTTTAATGATGTAGGAATATTCTTTTTTTGAAATAGCACCAATACAAGTGCCAGGACAAAGTCCTATTTGATAATTAAAACAAGGTTTGTCTTGTCCTATTTTACCCGAAACACTTTCTTTATTATTTAGACCCGTTTTATTTACCAGTTTTTCTGATTCAAAATTATTCTTTTTTGATTTTAAATTTTTATGAGAAATTGTAACGGGCAAGCACCTATCTCTAAAGGGAAATATTTTACGAACGATTCCCAATGCTTCTTTAAGCTGAGTTCCGTTTGTGTATGGACCATAATAAGTTGAGAGTTCTAAGTTTAAAGTTGAAAGTTTTTTATTCTTAAAATCAATAGTTTTTCCTCGTTCAATCAAAACTCTGGGAAAATCTTCTTTTGTTATTACTACATAGTTATAGCTCCTATCATCTTTTTCTTTTGTGTTGTATTTTGGCTGATGTTTTTTAATCAGTTCTGCTTCCAATATAAGAGCCTCCAAAACTGAATCCGTTTTTATGTAATCCAACTTATTGGCTTTAAAAATCATATCTATTATAAGCGGGCCTCTCGTTGCGATTAAATCATTAGAAAAATAGCTCTTAACTCTATCATTAAGAGATGTTGCTTTTCCAATATACAAAATATCTTCCTTATCTTTAAAGAAATATACTCCGGGTGTATCTGGAATATTAAGTTTTTTTACATCTTGACTTTGCATATTAATAATGATTCTATACTATCAGAAGTTCCAAACAATTCAACAAGATAAGGGGACTAACAAAATGAGACCTACTTGCTCAGAAATGCTTTTGGGAAGTGTCTTTTATGGTTTTTTAGCTTTTTGTATTATTTTTTTTATAGCGCACTCATCCATCGCATATGCTCTTAAGGTATTTGTGATGACATCTGATGCAATGTTTCTTATGCAAGTCTTTGTTTTTTATTCAACACCGAACGATAACGAGACTCCCGAGAATATTACAAATCAACACTGCGAAACATGAATTCTTGCAAAAACCGACCATTTTATATGGTCGGTTTTTATATCTTGACTTTTTACATTAATTAATCTAATATATATTCAGAAGCTTAACAATCACGAACATTTAAAAGGAGAGAAAAAGATGAAAAAGTCTGAGCAGAAACTGACATTGACGCTTGAAGATGATGTAATCTCTGGGTTTTCACTTTCGTTTACGAAATCCTTACTTAAGAAACTTGAAGAACTCAAAAGACTTGATAGGATTTTTGACGATAGTGCGGAAGACATTGAAGAAAAGGATAAAAAAGGTTATTCCTCTCCTTTGACTTCAATAGCCAACTCGGTTGTTAAACATCTGGTAGATCAACTTCAAACCTTTGGAGGTGATAGCGCTTGCCGTCCAGATGATATCAACAAATTAATTGCTCTCGCCTACGAATTCATTGAGATATTTGAGAAGAAAAAACAGATCACGCAAGTAAGTTAAACTGTTTCTAAAGACCAAATGATAGTATCCAACCCGCGCATTATAAATGCGCGGGTTTTTTATTTCTTTAAACTCTTTTTCAAATACTTACCAGTATACGATTTGTCATTCATTGCTACATCCTCTGGAGTTCCTTTAGCGACCACATCTCCCCCTTTATCTCCTCCTTCTGGACCTATATCAATAACGTAATCGGAAGATTTAATTAAGTCCATATTGTGTTCTATTACCACTACTGTATTTCCCGCATCCACTAATTTTTGCAATATTTCAATAAGTTTTTTTACGTCTTCATAATGTAAACCGATTGTAGGTTCATCTAAAAGATAAACTGTTTTTTGTAAGTGTGGTCTATAAAGTTCAGAGGCTATTTTAACTCTTTGTGCTTCACCTCCAGAAAGAGTCGTCGCTGACTGTCCTATTTTTAAATATCCAAGTCCAACATCATTCAAGCATTTTAATCTGTCGTAAATTGCAGGAATATCTATGAAAAATTCCAGAGCTTCTTCAACAGTCATTTCAAGAACTTGATGGACGTTCTTTCCTTTATATTTTATTTCCAAAGTTTCTTTGGTAAATCTTTTTCCATGGCAAATATCGCAAGGAACATAAACTGTCGGCAAAAAATGCATTTCCACTTCTATTGTTCCGTTTCCTTGGCAAGCCTCGCATCTACCGCCTTTAACATTGAAAGAAAATCTATTTGCCTGCCAGCCTCTTTCTCTGGCTGGAACCGTAGCCGCAAACATATCTCTTATAAATGTCCAAGCTCCAGTGTAAGTACCAGGGTTTGATCTTGGAGTTCTTCCTATCGGTGACTGATCTATCATTATAGTTCTGCCAACATATTCAGAGCCAGTAAAAAAAGTGCAGTTATGTGTTTCATTAGACCTCAATCTTCTTTCAAGGCGTGCCTGCAAATTTTTATGTAAAATTTCATAAACAAAAGATGATTTTCCGGAACCAGATACTCCAGTGACACAAACAAATTTTCCAAGCGGAACATCTATATTCATATTTTTAATATTGAATATTTTTCCACCTTTTATTTTAAGTTTCCCTTTGTCTTGATCCCTTCTCTTTTCGGGCAATTCTATTTTTCTGTCTCCACGCAAGTAATCAAGAGTGATAGAGCCTGATTCATTTTCCTTTGAAGTAAGTAATTTATCCAAATAACCGGAAACCACGACTTTCCCTCCGTGAACTCCTGCTCCAGGACCTATATCAACAATATAATCAGATGAATACATTGTATCTTCATCATGTTCAACTACCAAAATAGTATTTCCTAAATCACGAAGATTAATAAGTGTTCCTATTAAGCGCTCATTATCTCTCTGATGAAGCCCGATGGTAGGTTCATCAAGTACATAAAGAGCTCCTACCAATCCTGAACCAAGCTGTGATGCCAAACGAATTCTCTGCGCTTCACCTCCAGAAAGAGTGTTTGCTCTTCTGTTCAAAGATAAATATTCAATACCCACGTTTATCATAAACTGCAAGCGTGAATCTATTTCTTTCAAAATTACTTTTACTATTTCTTTTTCAAGTTCTGTAAGTTTTATATTTTCAATAAATTTCTTCGCATCTGTTATTGATTTGGCCGTAAAATCTACAATGTTTATTCCATTCAAAAGTACGTGGAGAGCCTCCTCTCTTAATCTGGCGCCTTTACACTTTTCGCAATCTTCATCACTAAAAAAATCTTTCGTACCAAGTCCGTTACATTCTGGACATGCCCCATAAGGCGAATTAAATGAAAAGAGTCTAGGTTCTATTTCTGGATAAGAGTATCCATCATAAGGACACATAAATTTTACAGAGATGAGTTTCTCCTCTTCTGGTGTTTCTATTTTCAACAATCCTTTAGATTCTTCTATGGCTTTTTCTACTGCATCAGAAAGACGAGATCTTATATCGTCATTCTTCAAAACATGTTGTTTCCCATCTTTCACTGAAGCAACAATGGGAGATGTCGTTTTAAATTCACTCACATAAAATTCATCAACAAGCACATCTATGTTGTGTTTTTTATTTTTTGAAAGAATTATCTGATTTCTTAACTTTTTTACTTCCCCGTCTATTTTCACCTGCTCATATCCTTTTTCTAGTAGGTCATAAAGTAATTGATAATACTCGCCCTTTCTACCCACCACGACAGGAGAATAAATTTTAATTTTATCACTGCTAACTTCTACGCCAAGAATTTCTTTTGATTTTTTAGATTCTTTAATATGAGAAACTGTATTGATAATAGTTTCCAAAATTTCTTCTTTTGAAAGTTTCTTAATTTCACGATTACAGACAAGACAGTGGGGCCTTCCTATACGAGCAAAAATAATTCTTAGATAATCATAAATCTCCGTAATTGTAGCTACTGTTGAACGAGGATTATTTGAGCGGGATTTTTGATCTATTGCAATAGCTGGGGAAAGACCAGAGATTTCATCAACATCAGGTTTTTGCATTTGGTGTAAAAATTGTCTTGCATAAGAAGAGAGAGATTCTACATATCTTCTCTGCCCTTCTGCAAAAATAGTATCAAAAGCAAAGGAAGACTTTCCTGAACCTGAAATTCCCGTCACTGCTATCATTTTATTGCGAGGCATTTCTACATTAATGTTTTTAAGATTATGTGTACGTGCACCCCTCACAACTATTTTGTCTTCGCCGTTATTAGTTTGTTTTAATTTTTTATCAATCATTTTAATTATTAAGCGAGCTATTATACTTCACTTTTTAAAATAAGTCAAAAATAATCAAGTAAAAAACAACCTTTCGTATTCACGAAAGGCTGTTTTTATTTTTTCTTATTTTTTACTAATAAACTAACTCGGTACAGAACACATCATACTTGTGTGTCTTTTTGCGAGCCTGCCTGCGCAGGCAGGCGTAGCGAAGCAATCTAGGTTGTATTGTATGTAATCTTGGATTGCTTCGTTACACTCGCAAAGACAATACAGGATATGAACCCGATGTAGAGCATCGGGGAATATCTTATTATTTAAAAGATTCTATAACTTTTTCTGCTATTTCATCTACAGAAAGAAGAGCTTTGACTAAAAAGTTTTTAACACCGAGCTTAATTCCCATTTCTACATCACTTTTTTGTCCAAAGTTTGAAAGCACTATTACAGCTAAATCTTTTGTTTTTTCATCTGCTCTCAATTCCGTAAGAGCTTCAAAACCACCCTTCTTAGGCAGAAGTATGTCCAACAAAACCAAATCATAAGTATTTGCTCTAATCATAGTTAAAGCGACTTCTCCATCTGGAGCATGAGAAATCACAGCCCCTTCAACAGAAAGCTTTTTTGCAAGCATTTCACTGAGAAAATTGTCATCCTCAACTATCAATATTTTTTTACCGTCTAGTTTTGCCATAGTTTTTTTTAATTAATCTACGTCTGTATTATAGCAAATAATCAGATTATTTAGTATATAGGTAAAATCACTTCAACTTTAGTCCCCTTTCCTAAAACCGATGATATATTAATGCTTCCGCCATGCATCTCTATTATTTTTTTAGTAGCATAAAGGCCGAAACCGCTTTCGTTTGGATCTAGAAGTATCGCATTTTTCCCTCTAAAAAACTTTTGAAATAAGTGCCCCATATCAGCTGGATCTATTCCTATTCCAGTATCGCTTACTGTAAGACAAGCTTTATTGTTTATCTTAGATAAAGATATATTTACTCCACCTTCTGGAGAATATCTCATTGCATTATCAAAAATATTGGTAATTGCCAAATCTAGAAGTTTAGGGTTGCCTTTTATTTCCATCCTTTCGCTCTCTGTGGTGTTCAGGGTAATTTTCTTATTTTTTGCTAAGAAATTTAAATTGGATAAAATCTTGGCAACAAAACTATTAAAATTAATCTTTTCTATTCCTGTTTTAAAATCACCATCGGAAATGTCTAACTTTGCTGTATCCATTATTTCTGAAGTGAGCTTTATAGATTCAATTATTTTATCCTTGCTTTTTTCTAACATATTTTTATGTTCGGAATCTACAGTTTTTAGAACTTCTTCCACAGCCCATCTAGCTTCAGTAAGTGGGGTTCTAAGTTTATGAATCATAGCCATTGTGATCATTTGTTTCTTCTGATCAGAATTATCGCTGAATAGTTTTTTTAGATAGGAAATCATTTTTAATTTTTTATGTTTTGTATTATATCACGATAATATTACAATTCCATAACGGTTTTATTAACTTTTTCTTCTCGTCTTTATTTTAGGTATTTTCTCTTTTTTCTCCTCAATTCTACTTTTTAACACCGCGATTTCATCCCTAAGAATAGCGGCTGTCTCAAAATCCAATATCTTTACAGCAGCATTCATTTGAGCTTCTTTTTGTCTTATGAGCTGAACTGGCTTTTTAGTGACCATTTCCAAATCTATTTTTAGAAGTTCTGCCACAGCCTTATCATGGTCGCTTCTTAGATGTTCCGCTATGTCGTGAATTTTTTTAATAATTGTTTTAGGAGTAATTCCATGTTTTTTATTATAAGCAATCTGTTTCTCTCTTCTTCTATTTGTCTCTTCAAGCGCTCTTTCTATAGAACCAGTAATATGATCCGCATAAAGAACTACTCGTCCTGCAGCATTTCTAGCAGCACGACCAATAGTCTGAATCAGAGATGTGTCTGAACGCAAAAACCCTTCTTTATCAGCATCCAGAATTCCAATAAATTCCACTTCAGGCAAATCCAATCCCTCCCTAAGCAAGTTTACTCCCACAACACAATCAAACTTACCTTTTCTAAAATTAGTAAGAATATCTATTCTATCTATCGTCTTAATTTCACTATGTAAATATTCCGCTTTAACTCCCTTTTCTTTTAAATATTCGCTTAAGTCTTCCGCCATTTTTTTAGTGAGAGTTGTCGCAATAACTCTACCCCCTCCTTTTATAACCTTAAGCGACTCATCTATAAAATCAAAAATCTGCGACTTATTTTTTTTAGTTTCAGTGATAGGTTTAATATCTACTATTGGGTCTACAAGTCCAGTTGGCCTGATAATTTGTTCTACGATTTGTTCTGAATTTTCTTTTTCATAATCTCCTGGGGTTGCAGATGTGTAAACAGTTTGGCCGATCCTACTTTCAAATTCTTGAAAATTTAAAGGGCGATTATCTTTCGCTGATGGCAATCTAAAACCATAATCAACTAGAGTCTTTTTTCTAGAAGCATCGCCCGCTTGCATTCCTCGTATCTGAGGTATCGTAACATGAGATTCGTCTATAATAGTCAAAAAATCCGGTGATCCATCTTTTTTGTGTGGAAAATAAGCAAGAAGAGTGTCTGGGGCTTCCCCAGACTTTCTGCCAGAAAAATGTCTTGAATAATTTTCAATACCATTGCAATAGCCGACTTCTCTAATAAGGGCTAAATCATAATTTGTTCTCCTCTTCAATCTTTCAGCTTCTAGATTGTGTCCTTCTTTTTTTAATATCAACAATCTTTCTTCAAGTTCTTGTTTAATACTTTTTTCTGCCCGAACTTGTTGTTCTTTGTTTGTTATAAAATGTTTCGCAGGAAAAATAAACATTTCTTGGATA
>Ga0247840_10012103_pt1 | contig 10328 bp, 12 predicted proteins | sample LaCruzMarch2015__FD_192404 | JGI IMG/M metagenome (GOLD analysis project Ga0247840, IMG submission 192404) | Freshwater microbial communities from meromictic Lake La Cruz, Castile-La Mancha, Spain - LaCruzMarch2015_17m | ecosystem: Environmental > Aquatic > Freshwater > Lake | place: Spain...
CGGGTGACATGTGGCAGAAATTTGCAAACTGCCGGATGTTCCTCGCCTGGATGTGGGCGCACCCCGGCAAGAAGCTCATTTTCCAAGGCATGGAATTCGGCCAGTGGCAGGAGTGGCGCCACGGCCAGAGCCTCGACTGGCACCTCACGGAATTTCCGATGCACGACGGTCTCCGCCGGTTGGTCCAGCACCTGAATTGGCTGTATACCCATGAGCCGTCGTTTTATGAACTCGACGACAGCTACGAGGGCTACGAGTGGATCGACTTCCACGATGCCGACAACACCGTCTGGTCGTTCATGCGCAAGTCGCGCACGGGTGCGGACATCGTCTTCATCGTCAACGCCACGCCGGTTGTCCGCACCGCGTATCGCGTGGGCATCGAGACGCACGGCTTCTACGAGGAGATCCTCAACACCGACGCCGGAACCTACGGCGGCAGCAATGTGGGGAATTACGGCGGCCGCTGGTCGGATGAAAACTGGTCCTGGCAGGGCCGGGCACATTCGATCATCCTCGATATCCCGCCCCTTTCGGTCATCGCCTTCAAATATAAAAAAGACTGATGCGGCGCGTGTTTGTAGAGCGTCTTGACTAAAACCATGGGCACTGAAGGCCTCATCATCATGGGCACCTCCGGCTGCGGGAAGAGCACCGTGGGCAGGCTGTTGGCGGAGAGATTCGGATGGCCGTTCCTCGACGCGGACGATTTTCATCCGGCGGAAAACATCCAAAAAATGCAGGCGGGCATCCCGCTCAGCGACGGGGACCGTCTGCCCTGGCTCAGAACGCTGAACGGATTGCTGGCGGATGCGATCCGGGGCGGGGCACACCCGGTGCTGGCCTGCTCGGCTCTCAAGGAATCCTATCGTCAGGAGCTGCTTTCCGGAGGCCTGGGCCTCACGGTTGTTTACCTTCGCGGAACCTATGAAAACATCCTGGAACGTGTTCAGAGTCGCCAGGACCACTTCATGCCCGCCGAATTGCTGCGCTCCCAGTTTGACGCCCTCGAGGAGCCGGCGGACGCCTGGATCTTCGACATCAGCCAGCCGGCGGAAGAGATCGTGGAGCAGATCGCCGTGAGGCTTAAGGCGTCGAAATGTTGACCCATAGGAAGCCCTGCGATTGGCTGCCGACGGGTTGGGTGAGCCGGAAGCTCCGGTATTCGTAGTCCGCCGATCCATCCCCATCGTAGTCACCGAGCGCGGGCATCTGTGAGGTATCCCCGGCCGGGCTCTCCACAACAGCCAGGTCGGTGCCCTCGTGCCAGTTGTTCCAGATGTTTCCGTTGGCTTCCGCACCAAGCGTCTTGTCTCCGTTCGCGGCGTCGCTGGGCCCGAAGTCGAAGAGGAGTTTTTTTCCGGCCTGCGGGGTGCTTGGGTTGGCCGCAAATATCCGGTTCGGACTGATCACTGCACCGAGGGCTGCCCGAATCTTTGGCACCCAAACCGTCTCGTATCCCATCCGGTTCATATGGAGGGTATCCACATAGAGCGCATTCAATTGGGGGGTTGTCAGGCTTTCGAAGTCGGCGGGAAGATCAATGAAATGGAGGCGGGGGTTGCCCGAAGACGCGATATACTCCGAAATGCGCGCGTTCGCGGCCAACCGTTGGGTCGTTTTCCCGACGTCTCCTTCAAGCGCCGGACTTCTGGGGATCCCGATGTAGAAAATATCCACGTCTGCCTGGGCGGCATGGACGGCGGAAACAAATTGCACGAACCGGTCCCGGACCTGCAGGCCCGTGGCCGGGGCGGTCGCATCGATCAGGTCATTGATTCCTGACCAGATCACAATCGCCCGCGGATTGTAGGGCAGTACGATTTCGTTCACATGGTAGTTCAGGTCGGTCAGCATCGATCCGCCGATCCCGCGCTGGATGACTTTGTAATCCGCAAAATCCCGCTTCAGATCCTCCCACCGCCGGATGCTGGAGCTGCCGACAAAAAGAACGGCGCCCGTCGGCGGCGTGTCCAATGCATCCTGGGCTTTCCATCGGTCAACGGGGACCTGGTAAGTCTGGGCCTGTGTCGGCTGCATCACGAGGCCGGTCAAGGCGGCCGCGAGATAAAGGATCCGGGTGCAGGTGCCCGGGGGAGGGAGGAGTTTCATGCGTCGGCTGAGTTGGCGGGCTGTTCAAGCGATTTCAACTATACACTCAATACACTTAAATGCAAAAATTGTCCAGCAGGCATTTGAATCAGCCTGAACCGCGGGCTGGAAAAAGCGGCGCGGGCCGAACGCTTATTCTCCCAGGCGCTTGTAGGTCAGCAAGGGCGGGAGGAGCCCCTCGGAGAGCACGTAGATGGTCCGGCCGTCATTGGAAAAGGTGATGGCCTCACCCTGGGCCTGCCGATGCGGCGTCTGCCTTTCCGGGGTTCGTGCGAAAGCCTGCTCCCAGGACTCGCCCTTGACCCGCGGAAAAAGAAAGACGCTGTGATAGGTGAGGATCGCCGCCAGGGAACCGTCCGCGCTCAGGCTCAGGCCCGTGGGCTGATTGCCGAAGGGAACGATGGGAGCGTTGAGCGGACGCTCCACCCGGACCGTGCCGATCTTCCGGGCGATTTGAATCTGGTGGGGGCGGCCCGGCAGGAGGGGCAGTTCGTAGATGCCCGGTGGATTGTCCCGCTTGCTGATGAGCAGGATTTTTTTCGCCACCGGATCCACCGCCACCGCCTCGCAATCACGCGGCCCATCCGCATAACGGAAGCGGATCGTCCAGGCTGGCACGGCGTCCAGGATCTGTCCCGTCACCGGAAAGGATGGTTCGGGCACGATGTAGATCTCACAAAAATCCCGCCGTGCCGCGTTATCCCCGGTATCAGCGATGAGCAGGTAGGGCTTTCCATCGAGGAGAAAGGAATCCATGTCCTCCCAGTCAACATTCACGGCCTGCCGGATGTGGAGCGTTCCGGCGTAAGTTCCCCCGGTTTCCGCCAGAAAAAGATCCGGCCCGCTGCCGCTGTCATTCAAAAGCCAAAGCCGGTCGTTCCCCCGCCTCGAAGGGGCGAGCCCGCTCGACTCCCGGGAGGCGCTCAGCCGCAGGGGAGAATGCTCCCCGGACAGCTCAAAACGCGGCTCTGCCGCGGGCACCCCGGCCGGCATCGCGAGCAGCAGCAGTAGCAGCAGCCAACGCCAGCCCCCCGCAACAACCTTTCCCGGCGTCACCATTTTCGGGCAGCAGTTCCGCGGACCCGGAAACGAAGCGGCTTCCGGCATGGACAACTTTTTGATGTGATGACGCGCCGCATTTGTTGAGGGGAGCGGACTAGAGGTCTTCGTCCCCCGCCCCTTTTTTGTAGGTGAGCCCGCGGAGCTTGCCCTCGATGAACGGGTCGATTTCCCCGTCCATGACACCCTGGATATCGCTGGACTGGACGCCCGTGCGAAGGTCTTTGATCATCTGGTATGGCTGGAAAACATAGGACCGGATCTGGTTGCCCCAGGCGATGTCACCTTTTTCGCCGTATTGGCGATCGACCTCGGCGCGTTTTTTATCGGCCTCAAGCTTGAAGAGTTTGGCTTTGAGCATCTGCATCGCCAGCTCGGAGTTGCGTCCCTGGCTGCGTTCGGCCTGGCAGGCGACGACGATCCCCGAGGGGATGTGGCGCAGGCGCACAGCGGTTTCGACCTTGTTGACGTTCTGCCCGCCTTTTCCGCCGGAGCGGTAGGTGTCGCGCTCGATATCGTCCGGATTGATGACAATCGGAACGTCCTCGATCTCCGGCACGACATCCACGCTCGCGAAGGACGTGTGGCGGCGTTTGTTGGAGTCGAAGGGGGAGATCCGCACGAGGCGGTGAACGCCGATCTCGGTCTGCAAATACCCGTAGGGATTATCTCCGGTGACGCGCAGCGTGGCGGATTTGACACCCGCCTCGTCGCCGAGCTGGATATCCACGATATCGAATTTGAGCCCGTGGCGCTCCATCCAGCGCTGATACATCCGCAGGAGCATGTCCGCCCAGTCGCAGGACTCGGTCCCGCCGGCACCGGCATGGATCGTGAGAAACGCGGGGTTCGCGTCGAACTCGCCCGAGAGCAGCGAGGTGATTTCAAACTTGTCGAGATCCTGCGTGAGGCTTTCAAATTCGGCCCGGACCTCCGCGACAGCAGCAGCCTCATTTTCGGGTGGCTCTTCCGCCGCCAGTTCCTTCAGAAGTTCAAGATCCGCGGCGCGGGCCTCCAGGCTCTGCAGGGGAATGATTTTTGCCTTCAGGGCGGAAACCTGAGTGACATCACGCTGGGCTTTCTCGCGATTGTCCCAAAAATCGGGCTCGTTCATGCGGGCCTCGATCTCGGCAAGCTTGCGGTTCAGTTCCGGGAAGTCAAAGAAACCTCCGCAAAGCGGCCAGACGGGCCGTGATCGCGGAGGTATCCAATAATTGAAGGTCGTCGTTCATTCCACGCGGATACCATGCCGGGGAGCTCCCGCAAATAGAAAAGCGGGGTTATTTCGTTTGGGAGGGGCCCGGGGCGGAGGTCTCAACCACCGGAGCCCGCGACCCGTCGAGGCGGAAAATGGTCTCTCCCTCTTTCATAACCCCGAGCTTGTCCCGGGCGATGATTTCCACATAGCCCGGATCGGTCTGCAGCAGGGTGACCTCGCGCTCGCGCTTCTTCTGCAGGAGCTGCTCGGCCCCCAGCTTCGCCTGCTCCTCGTCAAGCAGCCCGGCGAGCTTGTTGCGGTGGGTCCACTGGGGATAAAAAGTCAGGCCGAGGAACAGGAGTCCCGCCAGCACGATCACCACCGTTAAAAACCGGTTGAGATGATGCCAGATTTCAGAGTTTCGGCGGCGTTTCGTCTGCTCCACAGGAATGGTGAATAGAGGGGATCGGGACGGATGGCGAGCATCACGTTTTTTGGGGGGGATGCCCGGGTCTCTTCAATCCCCCAACTCGACATTCCAGTACGCGATATCCAAAAAGTGTTTCCAGCTCTCGTGGGGTGAGTTGGAGAGCGAGATGTTGATGAACGGCCTCCACTTCGGGCGCTTGGGCTTCCGGACGAGCTGCATCCGGGCCTCATGCGGCAGGCGGTTTCCTTTGCGGGTATTGCAGGGGATGCACGAGCAGACAATGTTCTCCCACGTGGTCTGTCCGCCGCGGTCGCGGGGCAGGATATGGTCCAGGTTCAGATTCACCCGGTCAAAAATTCCGCCGCAATACTGGCAGGTGTTCTTGTCGCGCTCGAAGACATTGTGCCTGGTGAACTTGACCTCCTTCTTCGGTTGGCGCTCAAAAAATAAAAGCACGATAATCCGGGGGATCTTCACCTGCATGGAGATCGTCTTCACCATGCCCGTCTCCGGGCTCCCGCGGGAAAAGTCCCGCCAGCTCTCAAAATCATGGGTTAGAAACCCCTGCCCCGCATCGGTGGAAACGGCTTGGGCATGCCCCTGATAAAGCAGGGTAAAGGCGCGACGGGCACTGCAGGTATTCACCGCCTGCCAGAGGCGGTTCAGCACCAACACCGGAGTATCGAGGACTGATTGCATAAATCTTGAACCGCAGGAAAAGCGCCACCACAACATCCGGTGGAAATGCCCCACAGACGCCGTGCAGGTAACAATATCATGCGGCTTTTGTCAAACCTGGAGATCGATACTCACCGCTTGCATGCGGGGAAAATTCCTTCATAGGTAAGGGATGGCAAGAAATGTTCTCGGAGGTGAATTGGAGCCATGCTGCTTCGAACCAAAAACCGGCTTTTACCGTGACGGCTATTGTCATACCGGTCAGGGCGACCACGGTGTGCATACGGTCTGCGTGGTCCTGACCGAGGAGTTCCTCGAGTTTTCCAAGGCTCAGGGAAACGACCTGTCCACGCCCCGGCCGGACTTTCAGTTTCCGGGTCTTCTGCCCGGGGACCGCTGGTGCCTCTGTGCGCCGAGATGGAAAGAAGCCTTTGATCAGGGCATGGCACCGGGGGTGATCCTGGAATCCACTCACGCCTCCACGCTGGAATTCGCCAATCTGGAAGAACTGCAAGCCTGCGCGGCCGGGATGTAGAGGCCTGAAAGGGATTCCGCCCTACTTGCGGGCACCGTAGGCGTTATTGCGGTCCGCGACAAAAAGGTCCGCGCCCCGCTTCTGAAGGACAAAAGTATTGTTGTCACCGTATTTGGTCCAGGGGCCGGGTGGCACATCGCGGGCATCCACAAACTTCCAGTCCGTCACATTTTTATTCCCCATCCCGAGGTAGTCGCGCACGGCCGGCGAGATATCGAGGCCGGCCCCTTGGTTGAGGTTCGGGAGCGGGCGCTGGGTCCCAAAGACATATTGCCAGTGATCGGTGCGAAACGGCCCGCAATCTTCCCACTGGGCGTAAGCGATCCGGTTCTGATAGCGGATCGCCAGCCACCGGCCCTTGCAGACCGATTTCCCCGGACGCTCGAAAGCCTGCTTGAACCAGGGGATGGCCTTGCGGGATTCCGGTTTTGTCGTTCCCCGGGTGACATCGTTATACGGAAGGGCGATATAGAAAGGGTTCTGACGGGGAACAAATCCCTTCGGGACAAAATTTCTGCGCGTGGCGGCGTCAGGATTGTCATAGCCCCCGTAGTTCGCGGCCCACCTCGCATCCCAGGAACTCTTGTAATTCGGGACCGGGTTATTGACCGTCGGCCGCTCCCCGACCCAGAAAACCGTCGTGACGATATCCTTTTTCCACGGGTAGCGGTTGAACCCGGAGCGGTAATTTGACGGCGCGACAACCTGCGGTTCGACTTTGAGGATCGCATTTTCCCTGAGCAGCATCGCATATTTTTGGAACTCCGGAGCGCTCTCGGCCCGGGAGGAAACCGGAAAGAGTGCCGTCAGAGCCAGAACTGCGACTTTAAGGGGTAGATGCTTCATGCGCCGGGAAGATATAAAACATCTACTGAAACCGCCTTCTTCGCAAATGAAAAATGCCCGGCCGGAAGCCGCGGTGTGCGATTGAAAGTGGCTGCGGTTGACGGTCTATCCGCGATGCTGGTCAGGAGGCATGGGGGTCCCGCCCAATGCCCCCGTGAAGATCCGCGAAGCGCCAGCTTTCCGAGATGCACCCCCTGTTTCCTGACGCGCACTTTTCTGTTGTCAGGCAAGCGGCCCATGCGCTGTAATGAATCCTCTCTCCCAACAAGGCTTAAATGGATACGATTCTTGAATCGCGCGAACTTCAGGTCGAGCGCAAACACTTCTTTATTGAATACCGCGAAAATGAACGCGGCCGCTTCTTGCGGATCACCGAGGAAGCCCACGGACGAAGAAACACGGTCATCATCCCCAGCACTGGGCTGGCGGATTTCGAGCGCATGCTCACCGAGGTGCTGTCGGCGGCTCCGGCGCAAGAGTGACTTTTCCCTCCGGGGGAAAGATCAGAGCCCCTGGGAAAGACGCCTGGCCGCGAAGGGGGGCAGACCAGCCTGCCGGATCGCCTTCTGGGCGGACTTGATGTCGTATTCCACCCGGCGGAATTCGACCTGGTGGGTGTTTGGAAAATAGAGAACGTAGCAGGCGCGCGGATCCCCGTCCCGGGGCTGCCCGACCGAGCCGACATTGATCGTGGTTTTTCCAATGCGGGAGAGCGGGACTTTTTCCTGGCCGGGAACCAGGACCTCGAGCCGGGTCTTGCGCTGCCAGCTGAGAATCATCGGCCGGTGGGTGTGGCCGACGAAGCAGAGCGGAATCCTTTGCCGGAGAAAATGCAGCAGCGCGGATTCCACATCGATCAGATACGGCCACTCCTCGGAGTGGTCGAGCGAAGCATGGGTAAAGATCGTATGTGTCCGGCTGAAGCGCTGGGGGAGGGAGTGGAGCCACTCGCGGTTCTCCGGCGTGAGCTGCTTCTCGGCAAACCGCACCCCCGCGTTGGCCACATCGTTCATCTGCTCCTTGGCCAGCGGGTCGCCCAGAGCGGCATCATGATTTCCCCTCACGGTATGCCATCCGCGCCTCCGGACGAGGTTGATGCATTCGTCGGGGTAGGCCGCGTAACCGACAATATCCCCGAGGCAGACAACATGATCGACTCCCGCGGCATCGAGGTCCGCGCAGACCGCTTCGAGGGCATCGAGATTGGAATGGATATCGCTGAGAACAGCCAGGGGACTACGGTGCATGAAAAAGAAGAAAAAAATGACCGCCGCCGCGTCAGCGTTGTTTGAAGCTAATGGATTCCAGTTCCGCAAAAACGTAACCGATGAAGATGTTGACCTCGGCGCGCAGCGGAACGCGGTCGGCATCGGCGGAGAGCCACACCGTGCCGTTTTGGAATTTTCCGTGGGGTTCGAGCCGCGATCCCTTTTTGAGGTTGATCCGTTGGATCCGGAGGTCGAGCTTGATCGCCGCGCGCGGAGCCCCGGAAATCGTCAGGGTATCGGGACCCAGGGATTTGATCTCCACAAAAAACGGAGAGTCGCCGGGAAAGATGATGGTTGAGACTTTCTCTCCGGGCGCAAGGTTTTGGCTTCGGATGAACAGCATCCCGGAAAAGAGGTCCCGCAACGGGGAGATTTTGATCTTTTTCCAAGTGGCCGCATTTTCTCCCGCGGGGAAATTTTCCCGGAGTCGCCAGATTCCATCCGGCCTGGCCACGATCTGGGTATTGATCGAGCGATTCGCATAGATCTCATCCTGCACCGAGTAGATGGTCCGGAAGTTTTGCGGGTGAGTCGTCGCATGGAGCGTGGCGTCGAGTTGCCAGAGCAAGCGGGCGAGCCCGCTGGTCCCGCCGGACGCTTTCAGGCAGACATTCCCCGAGTCGTAGGTCACGTCCATATTGGCACGGGCCGCTTCGATATCCGTCCAGCCAATCCGGAACACCGCCTCAAAGGGTCGCACCGCCGGGAACGGGCCCTGGAGATCGGGCGCCAGGGTGTCCTGCCAGGTGGCGTGGACCGGGAAAGTGGAAAGGCACGCCACCGCCAGCACAGCCAGGGCGACGCGATAGAATGTGTCCGGCGGAGGATTCCTCTTCCGCCGGATAAAATAAACTTCCCTGATGCCTGAATCTTTCACTTGGGATCAGGCCGGAGGAATCAGGGGAACAATCCCTTCGGTCAGGAACCAGCCGCGTGAGCCTCCCGGCAGTTCGCCGTAGAACCACCGGCCCCGCTGGGAAAGAACCTTGACCAAACTTCCTTGCTGCAGGGATGCGATTTTTTCCGACTGTTCCGCGGGCGAACTCAGAAGCGAGGTCCCCCCTGTGGTAAGAACGACGGCGGTATTGGCCAGGGAGATGCGGGGATCGGTGGACCAGGCCAGGGCCAGAGCGCAAAGGCCCGCCAGCAGGAAGAGGATCCCGGCAGCCAGCCTCAAGCGGCGGAAGGCCGGCGGCAGGAAGGCGGCCAGGCAGGCAAAAGCCCCCACCCAGGAGAGAATCGTTCCGGCAAGAGCAAGCGCATCCAGCGGAATCCGCTCGAGCACTTTTGCGCGCCAGTCCGGCTTCGCCGGAGCAATCCCCAATGCCACATTCGCTTCCTGCAGGGCGGATCGGGCGGGTGCAAAACGGGGGTCCAGGATGAGCGCGCGGCGGAAGCTCAATGCGGCCCGGGCCTCCTGCCCGGATTTATTCAAAGCGCGGCCCAGCTCAAAAAAGACCGCTGCACTGGGGGGGGATTTTTCGAGGGATTGCTCAAAAAGTTTGGCGGCCTGCTCGAATTCCCCGTCGCCGAAGCGGGCCCTCGCATCGGAAAGCGCGTCGGCCCCGGCCGTCAGGACCTGCAGGGCGAGGAGAAGAATGACAACAATGACCGGTCTACTTTTCATGGGAAGCCTCCAGATCTTTCAGCACGACGATCACACTCTGCCGCTCTTCCGCGGAAGGCAGAGCCGCTCCACCGGCGGCGTATTTCAAGGCATCATGCCGGTCGAGCACCTGATGGAGCGAAGCCTTCAGCCCGGAAGGGAGCGCGGACGAGTCAATGAGGGTGGCGGTCGCCAGATCATCCCCGCCGGCATTCAAAGAGAGGGAAATATAATCCTTGGCCTTCGCGTAAAAACCCGATGCCTCCGCCTTGCGAAGGTTGGAGAAGGCTTCTCTCAGACGCTTTTTCCTCGCGAGTTCCAGGCCGGCGGGCGAATGGGTGAATTTCCGGAGCCCAAGGATCAGGAGCATGGCCAGCCAGGCCACCCCGAGGGAGGCGTTGGCCAGGAGGAATTCCCGGCGGAAGAAAAGCGCCGTCCAACTCTCCGAGCCGCCCGCCATGGCCGTGATGTCCGGCGTGGAGGCCGGCGCAACCGGAGCCGGCGTGGAGGGGGCACCCGGGGCGGCCGGTGTCCCGGAAGCCGCAGCAGCGCCGGCCTTGGCGTCCACCGGAAGCGGTTCCTGACTGAGCGTCACA
>Ga0247840_10012105_pt1 | contig 10325 bp, 10 predicted proteins | sample LaCruzMarch2015__FD_192404 | JGI IMG/M metagenome (GOLD analysis project Ga0247840, IMG submission 192404) | Freshwater microbial communities from meromictic Lake La Cruz, Castile-La Mancha, Spain - LaCruzMarch2015_17m | ecosystem: Environmental > Aquatic > Freshwater > Lake | place: Spain...
CCATTTGTCGGGCTGAACGCGCCGAAGCGCCAGCTTTTCGTCTGAAAAAGCGCAGTAAGCGAAGTTTCGGCAAAAACTGCTACCGTCCGCGCATCGACACAAGACGACACCGTCCCGATAAACGGAGTACCGGCGGGGAGCTGAAGTCTCCACTTGCAATCCGTTCCTCCGGTTACAGCTTCATACGTCTGCATGAAAACCCTGATAAGAGCCATCGGATCGGCAATGTCTCTGGTTATTTCCTCGTTGTTATTTCCACCAGCCCCGTCAATCGTGCCGATATCCTCCCACGTTACACCACCATCCAGAGACTTCTGCAGAGCCAGAATACCACCCCAGACACCACCCTCAGTTTTAAGTATCACCGCGCCGTTGCTGTAGGCAACCGGCTCCGAGCTTTCACTGGCCGCGTCAAATACCCCTGAATAAATCTGCGCCGTGTTAACAGACATGAAAATCTTTTGACCGACATTGTCTGCCGTAAAAAGATCAAGTGAGCTTTTGACGGTTATCGTGCCAACATCGGCAGTTTTTCTCCAGTAAGCCGTTTCGGTCGATGGAGCAACCGGCAGAGCATTCCCGATATTGCTGTCAGCCAAAGAAACAAAGAACTTCCCGGCGATTAGCTTCGAAAGCTTCTGAGCCGAAAACGAAGTCGGCAATGTGAAATACAAATCGCCCGGAGTCCACCAATAGCTGGCACCAACCTTAATCCAATCTGTCGCGCCAGTATTTATATCGATGTACGTCTCGCCAACGGCCTGCACAGAATACGTTTTATTAAAAGAAACCGTGTCGCCAGACCACCCGGAAAGAGCGACAGAGTCGGCAGTCGTTATTCCATGCCCGGACGCAATCGTCAGCCTTGTCAGAAAAAGACGAGTTACTATCGTGTCAGTAAACTCCGCAGTCCAGAATACATAACCAGCGCCGGTCACTGATATTTCAGACAAAGCGCCCTTCCTAACGTCGCCAATTTTATATGTCTCAGTCGCGCTGTAATAATCCATGATTACAGACAGCGTCGTATCGTCCGCATTCCACGGAAGCCACGGCCCGCCTTTCATCACGGCAGATTCAAGCGCCCAGTCAGTGTCGCCATTGCGAACCAACTTCGCCAGCGGATAGCTGTTGTGAGACAGATACATCACATCGTTTAACTGCTTTGGACTGATCTCGTTAAAATTCAACGCCGCATAATCGCAATCGACCATGTCTTTGCGAACACCATCCGTATCAAATATTTCAAACCGACTGAAAGAAGGAACTCCTACCTGCGCCGTAGCATAAGAAATCAGAGCGACGACATACCGAGCCTCGCGATCATAAACGAAGTCGAAATAGCGAATAGCATTCGGATTATAGATAACCGCGTCAACCGTCACAGATCCATGAGAAGCAATACGCTCGCTCGGAGGCCGACGCATTATCCCGCCGTAAGGAGTGGCTAAAAAATTATCCTGCAGCAGATTCCCCTTATGATATGCCTCAAGGTCGGACCGATAATGCAGATCAGCCCCAAGAACACCACCACCCACGTTATGACGAAATACGCGCATAATTAATGTCCAATCGCCCGCCAGAAAACCTGACGAGCTGTTCCGTTTCCATTTCGCACATCCAGATGCGTCAAAGACGATCCAACAGTGGCAGATACTCCAAGGCTTTCCGCTATGTTTGCAGACGTAACGGCAAAAGTAGCCGACGCATTCAAAAGACTAGTAGGCCAAGCGACTGGCAACTCAACCGCAGTAACCGAACCACCACCGATTGACAAAGTCCCCCACTGCTCAATCAGACCGTTTCCGTGTTTAATGTACCCTCCGTTAACGTCGAAGCTCGACGCGATTGTCGCAGGCTCACAAAGACCCTGAACTGCACCAGAAACTTCATCGGCATAGGTTTTTGCATCAGCCAAAACAGCCGCGTCGGCATCGGTGATCACCGCCAGAGCGTCTGCGGCCAGCTTAACCGCCGTGACGGATCCAGCCTGTAAAAAAGCAGTCGCTATTTTGTCGGTTGCCACCAGTGGCATATAGTCCGTGTCATGGTTGTGTCCGGGAGCTATTACGCCGATAACCCGATTGAACGCGCTGACGATGGCGCTACCAATACCACTACGGGTGCGGCTGTACGTCCCGCGAGCGATGCGCGTCCGAGGACTTTCATTATCAAAACTTCCAACCTGCCGAGCGCGTGGAAATACGACCTTCTCGTACTCTTCCAGCAACGCCGCATACTTCTGCGCGTTCTCGGTGATTGGCATACAAATCTCAAGCGCCAGCCGGAAATAAACGCACTTGACCAGCAGCCCAGACCACTCTGCCGGATTTTCAGAGTACCGGATATAGCGGAACGGGAAATCAACAGCTGTACCGGTGAACAGATAGCCGTTTTCAATCAAATACTCCTGCTCGCGATTGCTGGCAGGACGAAGATAGTCGCTCGGAAGCGTGTACTGGTAGGTAGAATCGTTCTCAGCCATCGGAGAAGCCAGCTCGACCGATGCGGTCAACTCTCCCCAACGGAACTCACTCTGAACCTCGCGAATTACCTGATAGATGAACCGGCGAACCGTCTCAGCGGCAGACCCGGTGTCGGTGTCAATGTCGGAGATTGCCGCCTGCTCGCCAATTTTGCCAAGCGCGAGATTCGCGACTTCCTCTAGACTGTCTACAAAACTCGGATGAATCGGCATGACTTCCCCTTTTATTTAGAAAAAAGACGGAGCAGAATTACCCGCCCCGTCTTTCGGTTTTACAGTCGCGGGCCGTTACTTCACTTCAAACAGAACGCGGTGAAACGTCAGGTTGGTCAGTGAACCCGTCAGAGTAAACTTGTCGCCGGGAAGCAGAACAACCTCGGCAATGTCATTCGTATCGCCGGGAGAGTTAAACTTCGCAACGGACTCGGATGCCGCTACCTGACTGAACGAACCAATACGATAGGTTTTACCCGTATCGGAAGCATTCGTTGTCACTGCCGGAACATACGAAGCCACCAGCGCATTGATCTGACCGTTTGTACCGGTCAAATCGGTGTAAACGATCTTCGGAACCAGCACGTTCTGTGTGCCGTTTGAGAAGGTCGCCACGCCAGTAGCTGGAGCCGGAATCGCCGCGATGGTGATAAACTTTTCAGCCTGAACACAGACTGCCAGCGCGAGAACCGCTGTTAGAGTAAGAATCTTTTTCATGTTATGCCCTTTCATTTACGTTAGAGAAGCCCCCGGCCTTGCGACCGGGGATTTGATTATCCTTGTACGGCGGCGACAATGTCACCAACCACAACGCCCAAGTCGTCGATGCGCTTGAAATCTTCTTTTTCGCGCATATAGACAATCTGCTCGTCACGCTGCTGGATGCTCGTGCCAGTGCTGGTTTTGAAACCAGAGTACATGATCCGTTTGACGGCCTGCGGAACCCACGCGACGTAGGAGTCAACTGCCCCTGCACCGACGATGGAGGCCATCATGCTGTTAGGCATAACGACGAAGGTCACGCCATCGATCTGCGGGATCGTGCCTTGCATGAAGTTTTCATACGACCGCACGAAGTCGGTGTTATGAATCTGGTTCCTGCTGTTCTTGCGGAAGTGGCGAGCCATCGTCGCGGAAATCGCGCAATAGATCGGTGCGCCCTTGGCATACCAGACGTTGTCGAATTTCTCGCAGATCATGCTCGGCAGGCTGTCGACGTTGATGTCGGCATAGGTCATGTCGTCGATGGTCTGAGAAGCCGGCAGACTGACACTCGCGAGAGTATCGCTGTCGTTCGATTTACGGCTGACGGTTGCGGCAGTTACACCGGCCAGGAACAGCTCGTCGCGTTCTTTGAAGATTTTACGAACGCCGGTATTCATTACGCTGCCCTTCGGATCAACCAAGTGCTGCCAGCCCTCATCCTCGTCGAACGAGTGACCCCACTCGATCAGGCTAGGAGCCGACCAAGTGCGCTGTTTGCTGACATCCATGAACGGAGTCAGAGTGGCAAGGTATGCGGCCAGAGTTTTGCCTTCGGAAGCCAGCTGATTGAACTCTTTCAGCGTATCCTTGGCGGTCAACAGGCCGCTGGAAGCATCGGCGCTGTCCTTGGCGCTGATTCCATCAATCCACACGCCCTTGCCTGCGCCAGCTTCTTCTTCACACATGTGAGCGAGAAGTGAGTGCGCCGGATGTTCGCCCAATAGGTCTTTAACGTTGTCGGTGAACAGTTCGAACATATGAACGTTCTGCGACGGTTGGGCAGCAAAACGCATTGCGGGAGCAAGCAGGAAGCTTAACAGAGCGACCCACGGTTTGAAAAACATCTTATTCATCGTGATCTCCTTCTTTTTGAATTTTAGTAAACAAACATTAGCTACAGTTCGCTCACCGTATTCATCCAGAAGGATGGGGCCTGCTTGCGGTTACGCCGCCAATCGCCGCGATCCACGCGGGTAAAGGGGCCTTAAAATAAGGGTGTTCCCTTGTACAATATACGCAGACGCTACTTCCTCGCCTTCGAACGACGCTCGTAAAGCTTCGCCAGTTGTTGAGTCAGCGCACCACGCTCCAAAGAACTCTCGGTCTTTTTGATCTGCGCCCGCATGGTTTCAATCTGCGAATCCAGACCAGCCGCATCGCCAGCGCCACCGTGACCGGAATGATCCTCGGAAACGCTACGAGCCACCTCGTCCATCAAAACCTTAAAGTCCTTGCGCGAGTCTAGACCGACCTGCTTCATCGCATCCATCAACTCCGGATACTTGCCGGTGATGCGCTCAATTCCAGCAACCCGGTCGCCGTAATCCGCGCCCCATAGCGTCTTAAGCTCTGCGTCGGCAGCCTTGGCTTGATCAGCAATCTGCGCCTGCGCCACCGCAATGTCCTTGGCGACCTGATCAGAATAGATGTCCATCGCCGCTACTGCGTGAGAGTTGCTTATTCCTTTAGCGTGAAATGCTTCCTTGATTTCTTTCTGGCGATCTTCGGGCAGGCCCGAATCCTTGAACATCGGGATCTCGTACTTGTCGGCGCTCTCCGGAGCCATTGGCAGGTCGGGAAAGTGCTTCAAAACCTCAGCCTGAAAAGCCGCCTTCTGCTCCGGTGACGCATCCTTTCCGGGAATCGGGATGCCCTTTGATGCGGCCAGTTGGCGAGCCGACTGCGTACCTTTGACGTAATCCGTCAGCGTTTTATACTCCCGATCCTTATCGGTCAGGACTGCGGGATCAACGCCAGCAGATTCATACCACGGTTTGTCAGCAGCCGAAGCCTTCTGGCGACCACCATCGGCAGGAAGCTCCCTGCTTTGAGTGGAGCCGTTATCGATAACCACATCACTGGCGTGATCATCGTCACCGCCACCAGCCGCTTCATCAGCAAAGCGAACAGCGCCTAGAAGCATCGGAAGGTACATCAAAAGAAAACGTTTCAGCATGGCTTACCCTTTCGGATTCATTTTTTTAAAGCGGCGAGCGATATAATTGCTCTTTTTCGATTCAGATTCCAAATCAGACTGAATGCCGTTCAACTCGGCACGACCTGCGCTGAGCTTGTCAGCCCGGCGAGCGAGATAGTTAGATCCGAGGACGGCAGGATCAGCTAGAACCGGAACGTCCTTCGCGTGAATATCGGAATCAGGATCAGTAGTCGCGCCTTCCAGCGCATCGCAAATGTCGTTGAGAACCTCCGCCTTGTTCTTGCCGGCAACGGACACACTCAAACCATTGGATGCGATAAACGCAGAGAGATCGGCCATCTTAACCTTTGCCGGATCAACAGTACCGGCGAGTAATGCATCACGATTCAGTTCCATCTTTCACTCCTTTTTGCTTCTGTTTCCAGCTCACCTGCTCGATTACCCAGACCATGAAGTCGTTTGTGGCGACGTTCCGCTCTTGAACTCTCGCATCTACGGCGAACAATGCACGATTCATTCCTGCCTTGTCAATGAGGTCATCTAGAACTTTTTTACCATCGCTAGACCCGAAAACGCGACGAAAACGAGCCGACCGTTTAGCCTGCTCGCCATCGTCCCTAGATTCCTGCTTGATTGCCCTCTTCATAGTCTAGATTGAAACACCCGGTACGCTTCCAAAAGCATCTGCAGAAGCCTCAAGAGGACTGCCTTGCTCCGGTGCGCGTTGAACATCGATAGGCTGAACCATTGAAGCCGCAGCAGACGCGTTCTGCTGTTGAGCCTGCGCGTCCAGATAGCCCTTGATATTCTGCTTATACTGCGACTCGGTGAAAAGAAGCGCAACGTCGATGCTCTTTGTTTCGCAGATTTTTCTGATGATCTCGTAGCATTTGAACGCGGCATCCATCCACGGATTGTTTTTGATTGCCGTGAGAAGCTCTGCGATCTGCATCACGGCCTGCGTCAGAGATGAGATTTCCAAATCAGCCATCTGCACGTCCAGCCGGCTGGTGTACTGAACTCGGAATCCGGAGCCTGCTGCCAACTGCGACGGGATCAACTCGTCCAGCAGATTATACTCCAGAATGTCCTCGGCCACCGTTTCGTACAGCGGAGCGAAGAACCCGTTGCCCAGGCGATTAATTACCGGGCTGATGGCCTGAATGCGCTCGGCCACCAACTGCGAGATTTCAAACGCGGTTTTGGCGCTGTTTTTGATCTGCTCTAGCATCGTGAACAGATCGACGTAATGCAGCTTATTCAGCTCATCCTTCAGAAATTCGATGAAGTCAGCCGACAATTGCAGATTGCCATTGCCTGTGTAGGTGAAGATTTGACCCTTGCTGGTATCGCAATAGTTTACACCGAAAGCTTCAAGCACCACAGACTCAACCGCGTCCTTGTCCGGCAGGAAGATAGGCGGCCCGATCTGCAACTCAACCCCATCCATGTGGTCAGAAACGACCTTCATGAGAGTACGAGCGACGGGCAGCGCCTTCATTGCCGGCGAGCGCCCGCTGGTTTCACCATCCCGGACATAGAAGCGCGGAATTAAATAGCGCATCCGACGAAGCCCGGACTCCTTGACGATCTGCTTGCGCGAAATCTCAACGTGGATGCTTTCCCACGGCATATTTGCAGAATTGCGCTTATTTTTATCGCGCTCCTTGCGCTGCCTCACCGCGTGGATAAATTGGAATTTCTGCTCGTGGTTGTCCTTTTTGTACGAGTCCAGAATCTCGGCGGTGACCATATCCTCACCGAACTCGGCAACCGCTTGACCCGCAGTCAGCTCGTACTCGCGGTAAACCTCCTGCAGACCCCCGCGAACATCGCGCACCGGAAACACGCTGGTCGACGGATAGACCAGAAACTCGTGCATATTGGTTTTTTCGTTGAAATCGACGTAGAACACGCCTTCACCACGCGAACCAAAACCTGTCAGCATTTCGTTGTACGCTTCAGGAAACGGACTCTGCTGAATGCGAGTATGCGTAGCCTTCGACAGCGCGGTATAGAACCTAGCCACGTCCGGAACCTTCATCTTTTTTGGATCTTCGTCGATTATGTTCCCGCGCCCCATGCTCATGGTGTTTGAGAACAGGCCGGAACACATCCGCTCCTGCGCCAAGATGCCGGTAGAAATGATTGGCTGAAGAATCTCGGAACCCGGAGAAGCCTCCAGCAAGTCCTCAAGCTCCGGATTGAACAGCCTGCACACATCGTCGCAGACCGTCTTGTACGTTGCCCGCTGTGCCTTTAGCGCATCCCTGGTCTTGATGGTTCGTTGAGCGTTGCTGGTTGCCACGGATTAATCTCCTGTGCGTTTTTTAAGCATATTGGCGAACTGACCGCCCGCCATTGGATTGACGCGGTAGGTGGCTTGACGACCGGCCTGCTGTTGCAGACGACGACGCTCCGCTTCCCCTGCGTCCCGAACTTCTGAATTCTCCGGAGTGATCGGAGCGGCAGATTTTTGCGGGTCTCGTGGTTTTTGTGCTTTCGGTGTCATAGACTTCCCCTTTGCTCGTTTTCAAACAATATACGCAACCGTCAGCCTCGGCAACCCGAACAAACCCCATCGCTCTGGCCATTTTTGAAGCCCGGACATTATCCGAAGCAAAGGAAACCTCAAGCAAATTGATCTCAGCCGAACCCATGAGCATCCCGATAGCCAGCTGACACGCCATAAAAGTAGACTTCGGCATGAAGCCGGCATGGGCCGCGAAGTGGACCTGCGCCGACTTGCCCTGCTCTCGGTAGTCAGTCAGGTAGATCACAGCCGGATAGCGACCGTCAACCTCGACCACAACCGGACAAAACGAGATTGCCCGATCAGCGCCTACCGGTGGATTGAAATACGCCATCCAATCTCGCAGCGACCATACAAACGCCGGCAGATGAAAGATCGTACCCATGTCAGCCTGCTCCTGCCACGCCTGACGTAGCTCGTTAGCGGTCGGCTGAAGATGGATGAACACCTGCGGTTCTTTATTTTTTACCACCACCGCCTCCTTTCAGGAACTCTTTGACGGACACCCCGTTCTTTTTTGCAAAATACTTTATGTCGCTGCGGTCGAGCAACATCAAAGCCAGCTTGAAGCGAGAAGCGAACGGCTGTGCCTGCATGGACATAAATACCCTCAGAGCCAGCTTGCTCTTTTCTTCATTCACCTTCTGAATCATCCGAAGCCCGCTTTTCTTTGCCATTTAATACCTCCGTAGTTTTTTAACAACACGCCCCGCCTTCGGCCTCCAGCCGCTGTTAAGAGTCCGTGGCTTCAAATTACTCACCGCCCAATAGCGCAGACCGTCCAGCAGATGGTTAAACCTGTCCTCCGGATCGTCCGAGAACCGCCCGTCCGGTGTCTTTTTCCACGCATAGCTCTCCAACTCCTGCTGGAAGTCCGTCGAATCCCGATGCACGAACATCTGAAACTGCTTGAGCAGATTGATCCCGTACTGAATCCCGCCCGCCTTGTCCGACTTCGAAACACGGAACCCGCTCGTTTCCAGATCGGCCAGAGCCTCAGCAGCCGCACAGTCTCCAACCGTCTCAAGCCGTGGATTGAACAACCCGCACTCGATAGCCTCGCGCAGACGTAGCTCAAGCGAAGGCTTGCCGGGATTGCTCTGGTTAATCGTGGTGATCAACCCCGTCTCGTAGACGATTTGCCGAAGATAAAGCCTGTCCTGAAGCATGAACACGCGCCCGACCGCAGTCGGGTCTTGCGAGAAACCGAAGTCGATGAACTGACCGTCGCGCTGAACGTTGTGAAGCGCTGTAGGCCACTGCTCGTCCTCCAGCACCGTCCAGTTGGTAAAGATTGACCCGTCGCGCCTAGCCCGCTTGCCAAGCCCGTATACCTCCCAAGACCACTTGTCCGCAGTACCAGCCCGCAGATTTTCCGGTGTCGGCTCCCAACTCATGATATCGGCTCGCGCCTCCGGAGAGATAAACGGATTGTCGCGGAACGTCGAATGGAAGCAGTCCACCCGGTCACCCTGCTTCAAGATGCGGTCGAACACCCAATGCACCGACAGCGACGGATTGAAGTCCATGATGATGAAGTCATTTGTGCGAGCGTTGATCTGCCTGAACGAGTCGTAGGACACTTCCATTACCTCGTTAATCCACGCAATGTCACGGCGCGGACCGTGGAGCTTGCCGGGCTTCTGACAACCACGGAAGCGCATTAAAGAGCCGTTCTTAAAGCGGTACTCCTTGCGCTGCTCGTTCCAGCAGTCCTGATCCCACAGCCCGAACTGATCCGGCCCCATTACAAAGCGGAAGTCCTCAATAACCGAGTCGTTGCAAGTGGATTGGTCGTGCCGGAAGCAGTCGCACTTTACCCGGCGCTGGAGCAGGTGATGCCGAACCAGATACTGCACGATGGAGATCGTCTTTGAAGACCCGGACGAACCCTCCAGAACCGTGTAGCGTTTGCGAGTAGCGCGGTAATCCTTTCCGGGAGTGTTCCAAGCCGGACGGTCAACGGTAGGAAGCCTAGACCACGCATCGTATACAGGAAAAGTAGTGTCTCTCAGCGTCTCGAAGTTTTTAGTTGCCGAGAACGTAGCCATAATTAATGCCGTATGTCAGCGATTAGTGCCAGCGCCTCGCCGGTTACGCCGTGTTCTGTCTCGGTACGAACTGAAAACTCCTTCTTGCACTTGCGCTCCAGATACCACTGAGCCATAGAAAGATTGCCATCATTGATCGATTTGATGATCAGGCTCTTTGATTTGAGAATCGGTCGATCCTTAACCCCCTCAATTGTGTCGGTAAATTTTGGATTTTTCTTGCTGTGTTCATAGAATGCATCGCGAGAGATGCCCGCAAATCTACAGGCTTCCTCGACGGTTGCACCGATGGCGAATGCGTTGTGCAATTTACCGACAACCGCCTCCGTCATTACGGTT
>Ga0247840_10012108_pt1 | contig 10324 bp, 11 predicted proteins | sample LaCruzMarch2015__FD_192404 | JGI IMG/M metagenome (GOLD analysis project Ga0247840, IMG submission 192404) | Freshwater microbial communities from meromictic Lake La Cruz, Castile-La Mancha, Spain - LaCruzMarch2015_17m | ecosystem: Environmental > Aquatic > Freshwater > Lake | place: Spain...
ACAAATTGCAGGTAAATATGGTAACAAACTGGTTGACAAATCACCAATTTTAGTAGATAATATAGTATGCACAAGTGATGGCACGCCTTTTGCAATTGTGCATCAATATGATAGAGTGCCTGATTGGAAAGAATTGATTGAGAAAAAATATGCGTAATGTAATCTTTTGCCCGGCCGGCATTCCACTTAACTACCATGATGCCTATGATAGAGATAATCATTGGCGCAAGACAGATGGTATACGAAGAAACTATGAAACAGTTGTGTATCAATACAAAGACTTTGATATTGAGCCAAACACCTATGATAAATTGATTAAAGATACTGGATTCAAATGGGACTTGGCAAAACATTTTCTTGATACATTTGATTATAGAGACTATGATTACATTGGTTTTTGGGATGATGATTTAGTTACTGATATTCAAAGTGTGAATCGTGCATTAGAAATTGCAACAAAAAAAGATATTAAATTGTTTCAATTGTCAACTACTGCAGGCTCAGATTCTACACACAGAATTCTACATCAAATACCAGGCTATAGTCATAGTCTAACAAATTTCAATGAAGGCATGGGTCCATTTTTTCATTCATCATTAATTCCTGTTCTTATTGATTTTTGGAACTATCATCAAGTGAAAAGTGGGTGGGGTTTTGATATACTCTTCTCACCAATCACAAAACAAAAGGCTGGTGTGATACATGAAGTATCAATGTATCATCCTGGCAAAACTAGTTACTATGACAAGTCAGCTGCATTTGCTGAGATGGACAAAATACTGAATGAAGTTTATCCTAAATTTATGAAAGGATATTATAATGAAGAGGTTGAACCCTATAATGAACCGCAAACAGAACATGAATTTACATTTAAGGTATGATAATGGAAGTAATTAACGCAAGTGCGATATTAAAAAAGAAAAAAACAATTCCTGAAGACAAGGTACAAGGTCGCAGTTATACCAGTAATCATGTGAAGTTGTTGAAACACATGGACAGATTACAGTTGATTCAGAATGGTGAAAGACCAAAGCCTGTGATGTTTCATATGTCGCCTGCAAACCCATGTAATCTAACTTGTTCCTTCTGTTGTTTTGCCAATCGGACAATGAAAGAGATGTTAACACTAGACCAAATGAAATCTGCGATTGACCAATTCGCAGACCTTGGTGTTCTAGGTATGGAGTTTACAGGCGGCGGCGAACCAACATTACATCCACAATTAGACAAGGCAATTGAACATGCATACAATCGTGGATTAAAAATTGGTATCTGCACAAATGGTTCTCTACTAAAAAGAGTTAAGAACTGGCACATGTTGTCATGGGTTCGCCTTGGCATGTATTCATGGGATGAAAAGAAACCATATGAGTATCACCTTGAAGTGTTTGAAGGTTTAGATATTGAAATCTCAGCCGCATATGTTTGGGATGGCGCAACAGAGACTTCTACTAATCCAAATATTACAGGTGAGTGGACTGATACAAAGGCCAAGAAACTAGCATCGAATTCATACAAAGAAGAAAACTTTATGAAGATGTTGGCATGGATTGAAGAAAAGAAAATCCCATGTCGTATTGCCTTTAATGCAATTAAATCTGTAGAAGAAGTACAAAAAGACATTCTTAAAATTGGTGAGTTGATTGCCATACATGAAGAAAAAAATGGCAAGTTGAAGTATGCTTTCTTGTCAGATTTTAACTTCAAAGGTGTACGAAGAAATGATAACTGTTATATGCACATGGTCAAACCTTGTGTGTTTACAGATGGTAATGTGTATGTGTGCCCTTCTGCTGAATTAGCACCTGAGAACAACTATGCAGTAAATGAAGAATTTAAGATTTCTGATATTGCTGGCATTACAGACTTTTATAATTCACAAGTTGGTGGTGCAGGCGTAAGTCGCCGTCATCATGCTTGTTCATTCTGCAAGTATGCATACCAAAATGAATTAATTGACGATGTAGTAACAGAAACGAGACATAATGAATTCGCCTGAAATTAAAGGTGGCTGGGATTTAATGCCCAAAACACCAGACCTAACTAGAAATCTATCAACAATATTTGATGAGAAATACTTTGAAGATGGTGTTCGTAACAGAGTAAGTGCATACGAAAACTATCGTTGGATGCCAGAAAGAAGTATTCGTGAGGCATCATCTATCATTAACAATATACCATTCAATACTGTATTGGATTATGGTTGTGCAAAAGGCTTTATGGTCTATGCATTACGATTGCTTGGTAAAGAAGCATTTGGTGTTGATGTGTCTGATTATGCAGTAAAGAATTGTCATCCAAGAGTGAAAGATTATCTCACAGTAGTTGAAACCGCTGAAGATATCAAAGGTGGGTGGGACTTGATTATTGCAAAAGATGTATTAGAACATATTCCTAAAGAATTGATTCCAGGTGTGCTTGCAGAACTACGCCGTAGATGCAAAACAATTTTTGTTGCTGTTCCTTTGGGTGACGGCACACGGTATCGTATCCGTGAATATGAGATGGATATTACCCATGTCACAAAAGAACCAGAGGAATGGTGGTTGACAACTTTAGTTGAGGCGGGCTTTAAAATCAAGTATTTTGATTATGAATTTGGTCATTTGAAAGAAAACTGGACAAAACCACACCCCTTTGGTAATGCATTTATAGTGGCAGAATAGTGGAACACTTTTATCAAAACATACCTGGACATTTCAATTATGAGTATGTTTATGAAGATATAATTGCTTTTACACCACCAAACTCACCTGAAAAATATGTTGAGATTGGTGCATGGAAAGGCAAATCAATTTGTTATGCAGCCGTTGCAATTATCAATTCTGGTAAGAATATCACAATAGATTCAGTTGATACCTGGGAAGGTTCACCAGGTGAACCAGTTCTTATGGAAGATGAATCAATTAAAAACAATACACTATATGATGAGTTTATAAAGAACATAGAACCTGTTAAACATATTGTTACTCCAGTAAAAATGCCAAGTGTAGAAGCTGCAAAACAATATGCTGACAAGAGTTTATTCTTTGTTTTCATTGATGGGTCGCATTTATACGAAGCAGTCAAAGAAGACATTCTTGCATGGTTGCCAAAGGTAAAATCGGGTGGATTCATTGGTGGTCACGATATTGACCAACCAGAAGAATTCAATGGGGTTCGTAAGGCAGTAGATGAACTTATTGGACCCAAAAATATCATAATTTACAACCAAGGATGGGCATCTTGGATACATCGTAAAGCCTGATAATTACTAAATAGGTGATTAACTAACTGCTGTAGAGGCGGAGAATGAAATCAGGTTTTATTTATCTTTGGTACGACAAAAAACACAAAAAATTTTATTTGGGTAGCCATTTAAGAATGTGTTACAAGGCAAACGAAAAACACATAAAGGATATAAAGGTCATTACCTATGAAATTTAAGACTTTTATATTGGAAAATAAAGAAGTACATCATGTGTTAACTTTTATGCGAGCAAATCCAGTAACAACTGGCCATCAATTGGTAGTGAATAGGGTGAAAGAGGTGGCTGCTGAGAACAAAGCTGGTCACAGCGTAGTTCTATCCCACACACAAGATAAAGACAAGAATCCACTATCTTCTGCCGATAAACTCAAACACGCAAAACGATTCTTTCCAAATACAAACCTCTCTACATCCAGTAAAGAGTCACCCACATTCCTTTCTCATGCATCCGAATTACACAAAAAAGGTGTAACACATTTACACATGGTCGCAGGTTCTGACCGTGTTGCAGAATACAAAAAGAAACTTGCACAATACAATGGTTCTGGTGAAGGCAAACTTTTTAACTTCAAAAAGATAACAGTTCATAGCGCAGGTCAAAGAGATCCTGATGCCGAAGGTACTGCCGGTATGTCTGCATCTAAAATGCGAGGCCATGCATCATCAGGTAACTTCAAAGAATTCAAAAAAGGTATACCTGCACATGTACCTGAACATCATGCAAAAGAAATGTTTAGTGATGTTCGTAAAGGTATGCAAATCAAAGAGAGTATCAATGAAGAATTTGAATCTCTTTTGTTTGAAGGTGTACACGACAAGGCCATTTTCAAAGCAGTATTTTTAGCAGGTGGTCCTGGCTCTGGTAAAGATTATGTGTTAGATAATACACTTGCGGGTCATGGCATGACCGAAATGAATTCAGATAAAGCTCTTGAGTTTTTGATGGACAAAGAAGGTCTTGATAAGACTATGCCTGCATCAGAAGAAGATAAGAAAAATATTGTTCGTGGTCGTGCAAAAAACATTACTGAGTTGCGTCAACGCCTTGCGATTCTGGGTCGTAATGGTTTGATTATTAACGGCACAGGTGATGATGTTGAAAAGATTGCAAAGATTAAAAAAGAATTAGAATCTGTTGGTTATGAATCATCAATGGTGCTAGTTAATACTGCTGATGAAGTTTCTAAACAAAGAAATATAGAACGTGGTCAACGTGGTGGTCGTACAGTACCAGAAAACATTCGTAAAGAAAAATGGGATGGTGTTCAAGCAGGTCGTCCTGAATTTGCAAAGATGTTTGGTGACAATTACATGGAGTTTGATAACTCTGAAGATTTAAGAAATGCACCACCTGAAGTAGTCAAGGCTAAAAAAGAAGAAATGCTTCAGATGTTCTCACGAATAAAAGAATTTGTATCTACACCACCTAAAAATCCTATAGCTGATTCTTGGGTTGCAATGGAGTTACAAAAGAAAGATTCATTAGATATACCAAAGAATGGTGCAGAACAAACACCACATCCAGATTCAGGTGCAGCAGAAGAAGCTCGTAAGATGGGTTTGAAGTATTATGGTTTTGGTAGATATGGACAAAATGGTGTGGTAACACATCGTTCAGTACACGATAAACTAGTTGAGGTTGAAAAAGAACCACAGAAAGAACCTAATGTTCCAACCTCAGGAAGTTCAATGAAGAAAACAAAATCCAATTTTGATGATATTTTTAAAGAAGAAATAGACCAAGAATTTGAATCTTTAGAAGAATTAGCAAACACAAGCCTCAAGACTACAGAACCGAGAGGCATGTATAATGTCAATGACCGCAAACAAACTACCTATAAACTTTTCAAGTTCAAGTCTGGTAAAGATACATACTTAATAAAATTCACTGTGAAAGGTCCTCCTTCTTTTGGTAAGAAACAAAACTGGAACGCAGTAAATGTGGCCTTTGGTGTGAAAGAAGAGCAAGATGATTATAGTTTTGGTGATGGTGATGAAATGAACACCGACTTAACTGCTAAAAATAAAAATCAATTTCTAATTTATTCTACAGTAATTAACACTATTCGTAAATTCATCACGGAATACAACACAGAGATTGATGAAATTATTATGCAAGGTGCTGGTGAAAGACAAGAAGTAATGTATCAGCGTTTCTTTAAAACAGCCTCTAAATATTTTCCAGGATGGCATCATGATGGTAAACACAGTCTAATTCGTGATGTTCCAAGGAAAAAAATGAAAAAAGTCAATGAAGAATTTGAATCTTTCTTTTCTGAAGAAGAAATAATTTTTGAAGAAAAGAAAATCAAGTTGTTGCGTAAAAAAGATGGATCAGCTAAGATATTCTTACTTCGCCGTTCTGCTGCAAAAGAATCTCATTTGCATGGTGGTGAAGTAATGAAACATCCAAAGGGTTATGTAATTAAAATAAAGGAGAACGAAGATGTTGAGACTAATCAAAAGTTTTTTAACGAATTCAAAGAGACAAGAACCAGTTTCTACACCGAAGGAAGAATCAGTAACTACGGAATCGAAAGTGGAAACTATAACTTCACCCCAGCCGCCCAAACAATCGGAATTGCCAGTACAGAGCAAGGCAACGGTGAAGAAAGTCCCAGTAAAACCAAAATCACCATCAGTCAAATCCGTGCCAAGCAAAAAGAGTCCCGTGAGAAACAACAGGAAAGCATAGATAAGGGTATTGAGCCTGGTTTATCAATGGCGGCTTCAGGTGAAAATTTAGGTCGACCATCTGGTGAAAAGATTAGTTTGAAGAAACGTGGTCGTGCCGGCATCATTGAAACAATTGGTGCTGGTGGTGAAGATGCAACATCTAACTCAGATAATAATGAATTAGAATTGAAAAAACAAGGTATAAACCTTAAATCATTTAAAGCAAATAGGTCTATCAGCTCATGAAATCATTTAAGTCATTTATCGTTGAACAAAAGAAGGCCACGATAACCAAGAAAGAAAGTTATCGTGGTAGAACTACAGCTGATGTAGAGTATCAAGTACACGATGAAACTGGCCGTCACATAAGAACTACAAAAACTAAAAAAGAAGCAAAGTTGTGGAAAGATATGCATGAATTATCAAAAGAACAAATGCATGATAAGTATCCAGAATTGAGACCAAAATGAAATCATTTAAGTCATTTATTGACGAAGCCTGTTGGGATGGATATACAGCTAGAGGTTTAAAGAAAAAAGGAAACAGAATGGTGCCTAATTGTGTGCCTGTTTCTGAATCTGAATCTATTGATGAAGTAGCCGCATGGCAACGCAAAGAGGGTAAATCTGAATCTGGTGGTTTGAATCGCAAAGGTATTGAATCTTATCGCCGTGAAAATCCAGGTTCTAAACTTTCAATGGCAGTTACAACAGAACCATCAAAATTAAAACCTGGTTCAAAGGCAGCCAATCGCCGTAAATCATTCTGTGCTCGGATGGGTGGAATGGAAGGTCCTATGAAAGATGAGAAAGGAAGACCAACTCGTAAAGCGTTGGCTTTAAGAAAATGGAATTGTTAAAAACTTGCACTCGTTGTAAAACGGAAAAATCTTTAGACAACGAACATTTTCCACCACATAACAAAACTAAATCTGGTTTTGATAGTTGGTGTCGTGTTTGTCGTAGAGAATATAGAAATGCCAATAGTCGTGGTAAATATAGAAACATGATAAGTGATGAACATTTACAAAGTATAAAAGAAGAAACTAAAGAATGTGTAATATGTGGTTCTAATGAAAAATTAGTAGTTGACCATGACCACAAAACTAATAAAATTAGAGGTATGTTGTGTAATCATTGTAATAGAGGATTAGGACATTTTAGAGATGATCCAATGTTGTTAGAATTCGCAGCTCAATATTTGTATGCGAGTGCTGATAAAATTGAATGGGAAAAATATTTGAAAGAAAATGCATAATGATCCAGATTCACGCATCAATAAGGCACTAAGAAAGTGGAATTGCTAAAAATAAAAAAACTAGGAGAAAACTTATGTATTCAAACAATAAACAAATTCGTGATGTGGCAAACATTGCCGCTCAAATCATGTCTGGTCAACAACCAGTAACAGAAAAACTTCATTCAAATCAACAACAGTTGGATGTGCATGAGCCAGAGAAAGACAAATTGACCGCTGATGACTTCAAAAAACTTCGTGCTAAAAAAGAAGTAAAGAAAGAAGAAGTTGAAACAGTTGAAGAAGGTTTACAACAAACTCTTAGAAAATATGTTCCAGGATACGCAAAAGCGCAATTAAATAAAAAAATGGATGCACAGAACTATGCTTCAGGAGACAGCACTAAAAAGACTGTTGACAAAGATGTTAATTATAATCGTTATAAAAAAGTTGCTGATAAACTAAACAAAGAAGAAGTTGAAGAATTGGATGAAGTTAAGATGGCTGATTTGCCATCAACTAAAGTTCAAGGTCGTGCATATGGTGCGTCTAAACCAGAACCACATGCAGTTGATGTGATGAAAGGTCCTAAAGAAAAAGAATTGAAAGACATTGAAGCAGAGAAGAAGAAAAAGAAATTCTCTGAAATGGTAAATCTTTACCAAGAGAAAGGTCTAAAGTCTTTATCTGAAATGTTGGTTAAAGAAGAACCAGACAACGAACAATTCACAAAAGAATTAGAAGATGCCAAAGCAAAATCTGAAGGCAAAAAAAGAAATACAGAAATTGCAAAAGGTGCAGTGCAAGCAGTTAAACAAGAAGGAATAGAAATCACCGATGAAATGATTTTTGAAGTACTTGAAAATGCTGGTATCGACTTTGAATCATTGGACGATGATGAGTTACAAATAGTTGCAAATGAAGCATATGAAATTCTTGATGAGTTGTCAAAAAAAGAACTTGATGAACGTGAAATGACTGATGCTGAAATGAAAAAGCGTGAAGACATTGTAAAAGGCATGAAAAAAGGCATGGCAGGTTTCAAAGAGCGTTATGGTGACCGTGCAAAGAATGTGATCTATGCCACCGCAAACAAACAGGCAATGAAAGACTAAGATGAAAAGGTTCTTTTCATTACAAGAAGATTTGCGTAATTGGTTTAATCCAAATCATCCAAAAGGTGATTGGAAAAGAATCAACAGTAAAGGTGAAGCAATTGGTCCTTGTGCAAGAGAACCTGGTGAACCTAAACCAAAATGTATGTCAAGAGCGCAAAGAGATTCTCTCTCTAAAAAAGAAAGAGCCTCTGCTGTTAGAAGAAAAAGGGCGCAGGATCCAAATCCTGAAAGAAAAGGTGAACCAATAAATGTTAAAGCAAAGGTGAATGAAGATATGGAAATACTAAACGAAAAAAATAAACCAACAAATCCAGAACTCTGGTCAAGAGCTATTTCTTTAGCAAAATCTAAGTTTGATGTGTATCCTTCTGCATATGCAAATGGTTGGGCATCAAAATGGTATAAATCTAAAGGTGGTAGCTGGAGAACTGTTTCAGAGGCTGTCAAAGACAAGTATGATGAAGGTGAATATGACCAAGAAGGTGATATGGCCAAATCTGATTTACGATCTATTATTGCCAATGCAAAAGAATTGCATGACATGATTGATGATGCAGAGAATCTTCCAGAATGGTGTCAAAGTAAAATTACTTTAGCAGAAGATTACATTTCAACAGTTGCTAATTATATGGCCGCAGAAATGAATGAATCTTCATCTGCAAGAGTTCGTTTAGCGATGGCTATGAAAAGAGCACAGGAACAACGTGAACGTGAGGAGCGTGCCGGTGCAGCCTTGTTAAAACCAAAACCACCAGTTCAAAAAGAAGAAGTTATAGATGAAAGTTTGGCTGATTTGGTGATGAAGGCTGCTAAAAATAAAGGTTTAAATGCCAAAATTAATACAAAAACGCCACAACAACGTAAACAAGATACTGATGATATGATGAAACAACGCCGTGCATCTGGTCAAGTTCCCGGTATTATGATTCGTGGAACAACAAACAAATATCCAACCATTAAAAAAGAAGATACAAATGTTATGAGTGAAGGCCGTCCATCACAGCGCCATCCACTAGAAGGCCATGAATATCACAAAAAAACTAATGATGAATTGATTTATATTGCTAAAGACGCACACAAGGCCGCTGAAGCAATGAAATCACACAATACTACTGCTGAGAACAAGTATCGTGACCAAGCAAATGATTCTGCAACAGTAAGACACTATCGTGAAAAAAATGGAATGCCTGACTGGTACAAGAAGAAGTACGGTCATATGAAAGAAGGAACTGTAAACGAAGTTATGGATGAACCAAAATATAGTTTGTCAATTCAAACTCGTCAAAAGAAAGCTGATGATGCTAACAAACCACCATTTGATGGTCCATACAAAAAATCAACAGGTGTTGTAACAGACAAATCTGGAGCAAAACATAGTGGTATGTCTATTGCAAGAAATCTCGCTAAACAAGCAATGAAAAAACAGGCATCAAAAATGTCTGTCAAAGAAGGCCTTGAAGAATCTCGCAAAGCAGAAATTGTAAAAGAGATTATGAAAAAAGGCAAAAAGAAAGACGAAAACAAATTTGAGTCTGAACCTGAACTTGGTGCTTCGGTTGTCAAAGCAGACAATTAACATAAATAGGTAATTAATTCACTCTAGGAGAAAAAAATGGCTTTATGGTCAAATACAGACGCTAACACATCTGCACCAAAGTTCGGGCAAATAACCCCTGCTTTTGGCGCAAGTGCTAATGGTCTACAATTATATGCGAATACACAAACCAGCGCATTTGTTACTGGTGCAAATGTTGGTATTTTTGGTGTTGATACAAGTGAGATGGCAAACACAAGTGCCAATTCAGTTGCAAGTCGTCCAGCTCACGCAGGATGGATATTAAGAACTGCTGGTACTGGTGGTCGTGCAGGCCGTGTACAAACAGAAGTTCTAGTTGCAATGGGTTCTATGACTGGTGATGGTTCTGCCACCGCCAACGATGATCCAGTATTCCAAGATACCGCATCATAATGAATTTTAAACAATACTTGGCCGAACTCAATACTGAGATGAGTCAAGTGATTAAGTCTGACAATTCATTTAGTA
>Ga0247840_10012109_pt1 | contig 10321 bp, 9 predicted proteins | sample LaCruzMarch2015__FD_192404 | JGI IMG/M metagenome (GOLD analysis project Ga0247840, IMG submission 192404) | Freshwater microbial communities from meromictic Lake La Cruz, Castile-La Mancha, Spain - LaCruzMarch2015_17m | ecosystem: Environmental > Aquatic > Freshwater > Lake | place: Spain...
TCTTTTTGGCGAGAGAGAAGTCTTGGAGACAAGAGTCAGTCACGGCAGCAACACCGGAACGAGCAGTCAGGGTTGGAGAGGCAAAGAGACAAGCACAGCAAGCAGCAGCACAACGAGGTCAGAGCACTTGGCCAAGAGAGACGTTGTGCTCAGCTCCGAGATTATGGACATGCCGCCAACAACCTTTCAGAACGGCCTTCCTGGATATTATCTAGTCCCCTCCATAGGGGCCTATTACTGCGATGCCTCCGGGGATTGGGTAAGACAAGACATCAAACCAAAGAGCAACAGAGTGCTCGATATAGACCCAAGAAGCGAGGACGATCAGTTCTTAAGACACTGGGATGAAGCAGACTTCAAGAGACTCGGACTCAGAATCTCACAACCGCCGCCACGGCCAACACCGACGGAGCTTGAACGACCATCCGACGATGACGAAGGCTCTCTCTTTCAGATTACCAAGAAGAAAGTGCAGAACTTTGATTGATGTAACCAAGTAGTAAAGAAGTAGGAGGTAGTAAGATGGCATCCCCAAAACACGGCATAGTGATGATTAACTGTGACCTGCATACCGGCGAACCTTATTCTGTTTCTATCCAGGTGAACGAATCGCTACTCATGACGCCAAATGCCTTTAGTGCGCAGATTATGATTCAGGCTTTTCAGCGGATGATTGAGTGCATTGCAACTGAATCGCTATTAACCCCTTGGCACGTCGGAGATTCAGGGGTTTATGACTTACTGAAAAGTGCGCAAGAACGGCCTAGCAACGAATGGAGCTATATGGATGCATTTCTCAGTGGCGGAGACTGGAAGTTCTGGCTCTGTTCACGAGCACTAAATGCCTATCTCACCCTTGGCCAAGCCAAGCAGATAGTCTCTGATTTCCAGGTCTGCCTAGACAAGCTCGAAAACAGAGGTCTTCTAGGCAATATTGAGTGCTTTGTGCATTAAGTTGTGGGAGGAAGAAAAACTAGAGAATATAGAAGTGCTGGAGCAAAGAACTACAGTGGGAACCAGTAATCAAGAGCTTTCCTTTCAGCCAGGCACGCGATCACAATCAACCACTGAACAGAAAAGCATCAAAGTGGTGCTCTTGGCCTCGGATTTTATGAACCTGCCGCCTACGAACCGAAGAAACAGTTTGCCCGGGTATTACATTACTCCAACTAGCGCCTATGGGGTGACATGCATGGGAGGTTACATTGATCCGATGCTATCGCCCAAAGCGGACATTGCCGGGGTTGAGCTGCGCTCCGAAGATGACCAGTATTTGCAGCCGTGGGAAGACTTCGACTTGCTGCGCTTGGGGCTTGGCATGACTGAGAGCGTTGAACCTGCACAGCCAAGCGAAGAGGAAGGGCTGCTTGCTGGAATTGGGGGAAGGGGGAGGAGTTGAGAGGGCCGGATAGCCGTAAGGTTCTTGATTATAAATAGTTAAAGGTTACAGAGGGGCATATGGAGAAGTCATAGTGGATCACCTTAAAGATAATTCAACACAAAAAACAGTTCTAGAAACTATCCTTGGCTGGTCGCAAGAACGACCAGCCTGGCAGCGCGACGCGCTGCGCCGCATCGTTGGCAAAGGGAAGCTCGACGACAACGACATCGCCGAGCTTGTCTCGCTGTGCAAACAGGGCAGGGGAGGGGGCGCGACCGGGATAAAGGCGTCACCCTTCGAGAAGGCGCACCTTCCGGCAAATCCAGGGGCTGGCGCTTCGATTGCTCTGCTGGCCATCAAGGAGGTTGATGGAGCCAACATTCTAGCGCCGTCGCAAACTATGTCGTTCGCATCGACCGGGCTAACAGTTATCTATGGTGATAATGGCGCGGGAAAGTCCGGCTATGCGCGCATTCTCAAACGCGCTTGTCGCGCTCGCCATCGGGGCAAGATTCACGGCAACATCTACGCACAGCAACCAAGCGGTTCCGCTACCGCAACCATCGAGTATAGCATTGGCGGCAAGGCGCAGCCGCCGGAAAAATGGCAGGACAGCGAACATCCTCACGCAACGCTTTCAGCCGTCAGCGTCTTTGATACCGATTGCGCGTCGGTCCATATCGGAAAGCAAAATGAAGTCGCCTTTCGTCCCTTCGGCCTTGATGTGCCGGACGAGTTGGCGGACGTTTGCCAGCGCGTCAAAGAGGTTCTGACCGCAGAGCATAAGCAGCAGGTGCAAGCGCGCAACCCGCTATTCCTCAAGCCAACATTGAAACAAACCACCGCCGTTGGCAAGGCGCTGGCGGCCTTGGAGCATGATACCGACGCCGCGCAACTCACCGCGTTGGCGACACTCACCGAAGAAGATAAGTCCCGTCTCAGCAAGCTCAAGGAAGACCTCACTAAAGACCCTGCAAAAGCCGCCGCCGAGCAGAAAGCGAAGGCGGACAACATCAAAGGCGCGCTCGATGCCATCGCACGGATCGAGGCCGCGACGACCGATGAAGCCTTGAAAAGTATCTTCGCCCTGGACCGCGATGCGAAGGCAAAACGGGACGCGGCGCGCGTGGCGGCCGAGAACGCCTTTTCAGGCGAACAGCTAACAGGAATCGGGGCCGAAGCCTGGCGCACTCTTTGGGATGCGGCCCGCCGCTACTCGCTACAAACGGCTTATCCAGCCCAGCCTTTCCCTGCAGTTTACGACGATGCCTTATGCGTCCTGTGCCAACAACCGTTGGGGGGCGATGCGAAGGAGCGCTTGTCGCGTTTTGAGAAGTTCATTCGGGAAGACACGGAGCGCCAAGCGCAGGAGGCGGAAAAACTTGCCAGCGCGAGCTTGAAAAAGCTCATTGACCAAAGCATCACCACGCGGCCGTTTCGGCCGAATCTCCGCGAAATCCTGCTTGAAGACCCTGCCCTTGCCAAGCGAGTGTGCCGCTTTGTTGTCTCTGCCCGGTCTCGCCGCCAATCGCTCTTGAATGCGTTGGCGACCAGCCTGCAGCAGCCGACCTTATCGGCCGCTGCCTCAAATCCAAGAGCGGCCATCGCGCAGCTCGAAACCGGGATGCGAAAATATGTCGAAGAGCTGAAACAGTCAGCAAACGCCGAAGAGCGCAAGAAGCTCGAAACCGAACTGTCCGAGCTTTCCGACCGTTCAACTCTTCACGACATCATGCCCGTCGTAAAGGAAGAAATCGGCCGCCTGAAAGCGATTTATTTTCTCGGTCAATGCCTGACGGACACCACCACCAACGCCATCACCAAACTCGGTAACGAGATAGCGAAAACGCTTGTCACTCCGCAGCTCCGCGACCGCTTTCAAAAAGAAATCGTCAAGCTCGCGGCGGAGAAGGTGCGCGTCGAGATAGTTCACACCGGAGGCCGCTTCGGCTCGCCTGAATATCGAGTTAGGTTTTTCGCTAATCCCACCGCCGAGGTTGCGGATGTTCTTAGCGAAGGCGAAAAAACTTGCGTTGCGCTCGCGGCGTTCCTTACCGAGCTTGCCACCGCAACACACAGCTCGACGCTTGTTTTCGACGACCCCGTTTCGTCGCTCGACCATCGTTGGCGAAAGAAGGTGGCAGAGCGCCTTGCAGAAGAGGCGACTCACCGACAAATCATCATTTTCACACACGACCTAGTTTTCTTGCACAACCTCAAGCGAGCCGCACACGATAACCAGGGTTCCAGCAATCTAATTACGCTCACCACCACGAGCGCGGGCGCTGGCGTCGTGCGCGAAGGATTGCCTTGGGGCGGACAACGCATCGAGCATCGCATTGACGAACTTGAGAAGCAGGCAAGCACTGCTAAGGCAAAATGGGAAAGCGGCGACGAGGAAGCATATCGGCATGATGCTGTAGGCATTTACGGTAGAATCAGAGCGGCTTGGGAAAAGGCGCTGGAAGATGTGGCGTTTCAAAGAGTCATCACGCGCTTCGATAGCTACATTGACAAGCATAATCTCAGAAAAGTAGTCGTTTTCAACGATGTAGATTGCAACACCTATTGCGAGTGCCATCAAAAATGTTCTGGTATCACCGAAGCGCACGAACCTTCGGCGGCTGAAAACGGAGCCGCTCCCGCACCAACCGAAATGTCCCAGGATATTCAGAAGCTCAAAGATTGGGTTGCCAGTCTACGCGACCGGCAAAAAATGATTCAATAGCCGCTCGGCCGACCACCCCAAAACTTTTCCCCTCGCCCCCTTCCGCTCTACGTGATAATCCAGTTTATCACGTAGAGAAAAACCGGGCAGGGGACCGCATGACCAAAACCGAAATCGCCATCATCGAGACGAACGCGCCGAGCCTTTCGACCATCGCCGCGCTCGCGGCGGTTCCAGAAGAAGAAATCTGGCTCGCCAAGCAAAAGAGCGCGCGCACCAGAAGAGCCTATCGTCAGGATGTAGCGCACTTCATCAAGACAATTGGAATCGCCTCTACCAAAGAGCTGCGCGAAGTCGATCACCGTGCAGTTATAGCCTGGGAGCGCATCATGCGAGAGAAACACGGTGCTCAGGCTTCTACCGTGCGCCGGAGACTTGCCGCCCTATCCTCGCTTTTTAAGCACTTAGTCAGTCATGGATATGCAACGCGAAATCCGGTCGCCGATGTTAGCCGACCAGTTATCAACCGCACTGAAGGCTCGACTCTGGCCTTTTCAAAATCCCAGGCGCGCAAAATCCTTGATTTGCCGCCCGAAAACAGCATTGCAGGGCTTAGAGACAGAGCCATCATTTCAGTGGGGCTTCAAGTTGGACTTAGACGCGCTGAAATCGCATCGCTTAGGGTTGGCGACCTGCACCAGAATAGAGGTTTTGACAGTTTGCGCGTAGTTCGCAAAGGAGGACGAAAGGAAGGTTTGTCAATTAACCCGCAAACAGCTCAGCGGCTTAAAGCCTATCTTGTAGAAGCAGGCCACATGGATGATTTGGAAGGGCCAATGTTTCGGCCGCTCAAGCACAATGGCAAGCGCCAAGAAGGACGCCGCGTAATGAGCCCCGATGCAATTGATCGCATTGTGAGAAAATATGCTGTTAAAATAGGGCTAATTAGTGGGTATTCAGCGCATTCAATGCGAGCAACTTTCATCACCACAGCGCTAGAAAACGGCGCAAGCCTAGAGGACGTGCAGAAGGCGGCAGGGCACCGCGACCCAAGCACAACAAAGCTCTATGACCGGCGGGGATACAATCCTGAAAAGTCTGCCAGCTTCTTTGCTACGTATTAGTATATCTAGGAGTTGAGGGTGTTATACTTCTGAGACTTGAGGTAGGCTGCCTTGCAAAACTGCTCTAAAATGGGGACGTTGTTTGATTAGCTTAGAAAGAATTCGCACCATTGCCATTATCGCAATCTGCTCTGATGACTACCTACTCGACCGCTTAGTTCTAAAAGGCGGCAACGCCTTGCGTCTTCTTTACCAGATAGGATGTCGCACATCCCTCGATATTGATTTTTCGATAAACAGCGACTTTGAAGATCGAAAGCTTGCAGAACAAAAACTCCTCAGTTCGCTGGAGTATCAGTTTTCGCTAAATGGATTGGCGCTTTTTGATGCCAAGTTTTTCCCAAAACCAAGTACATCTGAAAATGACTGGTGGGGCGGCTACTGTGTAGAGTTTAAACTCATCGATAAAGACAAGGCGGCCAAGCACAAGGATGACATTGAGCAAATGCGAAGAGAATCAATCGATATTGATGGTGATCGACAAAGCTCTCGTAAGTTCACCATCGACATAAGCAAGCATGAGTACACTGCTGGCAAGGAGCAGGCAGAAATTGAAGGGTATATCTGCTATGTCTATTCTCCGAATATGCTTGCGGCGGAAAAGTTGAGGGCAATATGCCAACAAATGCCTGAGTATGTTTATGTTAAGGCTAAGAAACGCCGCTCCAGGGATTTTTACGATTTGCATGCTCTCTGCACAACCGGCGGTATAGATTTTGCCGGAGCAGAGTTCCAAGAGACTGTTAAGAATATCTTCAAAGCAAAACAGGTTCCGCTTCAGCTCTTAGAGCAAATCAAGTCAGCAGAGACTAAAGCTTTTCATGAAACAGATTGGACCGCTACACGAGACACTATAACCGAGCCAAAGCGCGACTTCGGTTTCTACCACAGTTTTATTGCCAATAAGATAGAAGCGCTAGAGCCCCTTTGGATAAAATAGGCACCAGTCTTTAGAGTATTCTCTGGATTTTTCGGGGATGGCATATTCGAGGTAAAAATCAAATTGAAGTGAGAATCGTTCTTTCATCCACGTAATCTGTTCTTCTGGATACCCCGCCCTTTCCAGGTAAAAGCCAACTGCCTGGTGATAAGGATAAACATAAGCAAGTTTTTTTAGCACTGCCTGAAGGGAGTTTACGCTGATTCTTCCGAGCGCTCCTTTATATGCCTCTAACACTTGTGATGTTCCACCGGCATAGTTGGGGCGTACCGTAATATCTACAAGCGTTCGTTCTATGCTGGCAACTTGTAATAGCTGGCCTTCTTTCTCAATTTCCAGAACATGAAATCGGCCTGTATTTTTCCCACTTAGTAAAACTATTTCGCAGTCCTTGTATGACAAGCGAAAAAGAGATTCTCTTTGCTTCTTGGAAAACGCTCGATCAATCGAGCCCTGTGAAAGCTGTCCACTCAGTGGAGCCTTTTTGCTTTGCTCTTTGTTTAAATAAACTGTCTTAGGAAGCTGGTTGTTCAAACCGTGAATGAATACAGCTGAACCATGAGACAAGTAGGCACCTTTCTGTAAGCTTTGAGCCACCTCATAAGGAGATGGATTATCAAAATTATAGCGAATAAATTCCTTTTTGGACTTATCGTGAGCAAGCTTTACGCGCTCTATATACCCTTCATCTAGTAACTCAAGGATGACATTCTCAACTGTTTCCCCCTTCTGATATTGCCCCCAGGAGCCCCGTTCTAACCTCAGAAAAGTTACTAAATCTTTATGGGAATAAACCCGTTTTCCCTCCGCTTTTAAGAGTTTCTTAATTTCGACAGCAGCTTTTTCAAAATCTTCATTCATGGCGCAGTGCTATAAAGGTATACATACCTTTATAGCACCATACTTGCAAAAAGTAAAGTAAATAAATTCCGGCAAATTACCATTGACGAGAGGCTCTTCGGCTGGTAAGATGGTATTTATACCATCTTACCGCTATTCTATTAAGGAAATTGTCATGCCAGCTAAGACTTACAAATCAGGGGAAAAGGCCCCTGCATCAGGGCAATACACTCAAGTTGGGCCACGAGGAGGCATCGGAAGAGAAGTAACCGCCGTAAAAGGCGAGCCGCTACCTCCGACAACTTCAAAAGGCGCAAATTATCGCTTAACAGACCGGACAAAAAACAAATCTGGGAAGGGTAAGTAAGCAGGCACAGGGCTCTCAGCTTTTCGTGAATACAAAAGCTGAAAGAAGCGCAGTGAACGACTTTGAGAGCCAGCCAATAAAAAAGTTCCATAGTGGCCAATTAAAACTTCCTTAGCCTAAAAAGCGAAACTGGTCAGCCCCCTTTTGTCGGCCGGGCGCAGCTTAGCATAATCCAACAGCTCACGGATGGATGCGCCCTTGTCGCGCCACTGGTAGAAGACATCCTCGCCTAACAGCACATAAACCCACTCGGCATTGCCTCGTTGCTCAGCGGAAAGGACATTGATGCTATCGCACCAAGCGACGGCGGCGCGCTTTTTACGCTTCACATCCGGATTGTTGACCATGCCTTGCCCCTTCGTCTCGACCAAGTAAATGTTTTCTCCGCAGCGGACCAGAAAATCGGGGTGATAGAAAGCCGGAAGGCCATCGTCCTTGATATAGCGAAGGCGGGTGAAGAGATGCTTTTGTTCGTTCAGCTTACAGAACGCATCGACAGATCCGTCCCTGTCTGCTGCTTTCATAAAGGCCCGCTCAAACCCGCCGCTTCGGTTCGGATATGGAAGTCGGAGATAGATGCTCTTATCCACCGCCAGCGAAGAGCTTTCCCGCATCGTCAGCTTGGGAACTTCCGACAACAGCCGATGCGTTATCTCCGCTTCGGCAATTGTCTCTATCGATTCGGCCTCAAGAATCCGGCGCGCCCACACCCTGATTATGTGCTCCGTTACCGGGTCAACCAACAGCACCCGCCAATTTTCATCAGCGAACGGGTCGAACTCCACAGCGAAAAGCCTGGTCCTGATATAGCCGTCAATTCCATCGGCGGTTGGCTAAGTGCTTCGGTAATCCGCCGAACTACCAGCCCCAGGTAATCATTATAGCCAGTCGCGGTCATTACCCCGCCCTTAACGCTGTAATCTCCAAACCGGGTCCGCGCTTGGACATCAAGCGAATGGAACTTTTCGCCCGTGCCAAGCATTTTCTTGAGCTGATCCAAACTAAAGCTTTTGAACGGCTCCAGCTTCCTCAAGCGCCGCAAGAGTATCCACAGGCAAAACTTCCTACCGATAAATCACTACAGTTACCTTTCCCTTTTCAGTTCTATAAGCAGAGCGAAACCTGACATCACTCTCCTACCTTATCGGCCTCGGCTTCTTTTATGATGTTAGCAACAACCCACAACCCATAATGTCAACTTAATGTTGTCATGACATCAAATTGACATCAAAAACCCTCCTTTCTCAGCTTCTCCAAAATCGCCTCAACAATCCAAGTATGGCTTGGGGTTTTCACTGGCCTTGCATGCGCTGCCTGCTTGACGCGCTCAACAACATCCTCTGAAACACGCAGAGAAAGCCGCTTTTCCGGAATCTTTTCTAGCTCAAGATCCTCTTCTTGACGAGCAGAGCGTCCGCCCTTCTTAATGAGAGCAAGTAAGGCTACGTCCTTTTCCTTCTCTGATATGCTAGGCGGAGTGCCATCCACTCCCCCTTCCGGCAATCTTGCGATTGTTGATTGTGTTTTTTTCTTAGCCGCTGACACTACTCATTCCCCTCTTTCTTGACGCTAGCCGCCCCGGCTATCTTGAAAGTAAAATCATAAAGTGCCTGTATTTCCTCTATGGCTTTGACATCTTGTGGCTTCAATTCTGTTACTGAAAGCCCCTGTGCCGCAGCTCGCCTAAAGGCTTTCCTTGTTACGATAGGGACAGGAATAAATTTTAGCCCCTCAATATCTTCAGCATACTCAGCAGCCGCATCATTATCGCCCCCTCTTGGGTCAGCCATATTGATGAGCGTATATGCTTGCAGCCCTTGATTAAGCACCCTACTCTCTCTGACAACCTTGCTGGCTTTTCCAAGCTCCCAAACATCAAACGAGCTTGGCTGAAATGGAATGAGTGCAACATTGGCAATTCCAAGCCCGGCCCTATGACTATCAGTATCTCGACCACCGGCATCTATAATTATATCTTCGTACTTTTCTCTCAGGCTTCTGTAAGAATGTATGATCTCTTCACCAAGGAGCCGCACACTTGTATACCCTGCCCCCTTTTCAAGATTTGAGTTTCTAAGAGAAGTAAAATTACTAGCCGTGCCCTGATCGTCTGCATCAATCAGCAACACATCACGTCCGTCATTTGCACGCATTACGGCCAAGTTCGTCGCGATAGTAGTTTTTCCACCGCCACCCTTTGTTCCACCCACTGTAATAATCATAAAAATTTCCTTTTTTACGGCACGTCAATTAGACGTTTATTTGACAGCAAATAAATGTCATTCTGACATCAATAACGCAAGATCTTATTTTTTCAAATATCAATTATGGCCATGTAATCAATACAGCCTTTCTTCCCGAAACCACTACATAAAGCCATAATGCCGTGCCAATATCGAGACATCAAATTGACATGCATTTGACATTAAATTGACAGAAAATGTCTTTTTAATGTCAATTCGACATGCGCGTAAAACACCAATAGTTTGAGCTAGTTGAGCACCTTTAGACAGTCTTTTTGCTATTGCCAAAATAAAGGCGGAGTTGGATGCTAGCTTTAATCAGTTTTAACTAACGCAAAGGTGAGTAGCTATCGAATAGATCGAGAAAGATTTTAGGCACAAAAAAACCCGCACAAGGCAGGTAATTTTGAGTAGAGCAGACTAGACACCTCCTACTCTAATTCCCTCCGAGTGTTTTCGCAATGGCCTTTTTTCAAGGGCAACGGGATTTTTTTGTCTTAAATCCGCCCAAAATTTAAGACGGAGTAGAGAAGTTATGTGTTCTGGATACAAGACAATCACACCAATACAGCTTCTAAACGGTATAGGAGCTTACATAGAAGGTGAAATCAGTTTTATGGCCCTGAGGGTCTACTTTGCTTGTTTTGAGCTAGCGGCCATTAGAGAAGCCGCTAGGCGGTCAAATCGCAGCGGAAGCGGAGAAGGCAATGGTAAAGTATGTTTTAAGCGCACAGAGCTTATTGGGCTTACTGGTGGGC
>Ga0247840_10012110_pt1 | contig 10321 bp, 4 predicted proteins | sample LaCruzMarch2015__FD_192404 | JGI IMG/M metagenome (GOLD analysis project Ga0247840, IMG submission 192404) | Freshwater microbial communities from meromictic Lake La Cruz, Castile-La Mancha, Spain - LaCruzMarch2015_17m | ecosystem: Environmental > Aquatic > Freshwater > Lake | place: Spain...
AGATGCGGTTGCTCCCGTTCCCGTTGTAGAATAAAAGAAAAAACCTGTGCTGTTAGCAGAATCCGCAGGATCACTTGAAACAAAATCAGATTGAATATAAACTACACTTTCTGTCAAAGTGGGAATATATGGATTTGAAAAGGTTCCAGTTACACCTGAAGCAGGAGGAGAAGGAAAAGCTGTCGTTGATCCAACAGAGGCTTTTCTGTTTGCATTTATAAAAGTCCCAGAAGCACCGACTGTGAAAGCTCCGTTGTTTTGAATCACAGAGCCGAAAGAAGCTGTTCCTGCAAATGTCGAGGTTCCAGAAGCGCCAAAGGTGTTTGTCTGTAAAATATTAGAAAAAGTTCCTGTTGCAGAGGCTACTGTGTTGGAGAATACACCAAACCCAGCACTAGCCCCTGTTCCATAAATTTGGATTATTGGGGATCCAGAAGCAGGCATGACTAAGCTATTAGTCAAAAGAGCCTTGGATTTGATCTGTCCACTCGTTGCGGTGGAAACATCTAGAGATCCAGTCAGGACATTGATGTTGAAAGTGTTTTCTAAATCATTATAAGCATTTTCCAACAACAAAAAGTTAGCGTTGATAGTTAAGCGCGATCCTGATATGGAATCGGTGCCAAGAATTTCGGTAATTGTAACAGACATTTGATTTTGTTTTTTGATATATATCTTGTTGCTCGACCAACAATAAAAGTCAGCAATATTATTTAAACAGTCAAAAAGACAAGATGTTTCTCAGAACTAAAAATTAATTTTATGGAAGAAAAAAAATTTACAGAAAAAAGAAAGCCTAAAGGCCCAATCAAATTCAGAATCTCACTAAACGAGGAACAAAAAGAAGCCAAATCTATTATACTAAAAAATCCAGTTAATATACTTAGAGGCTCTGCTGGATCAGGTAAGACTTTATTGGCTGTTCAGATAGCACTAGATCTTTTGTTTAACAAGGAAGTAGAAAAAATTGTGATAACTAGGCCAACAGTAGCCAAGGAAGATATAGGTTGGCTTCCCGGAGATTTAAAAGAAAAAATGGATCCCTGGCTAGCTCCAATTTATTCCAACTTAGAGATGCTTTATGACAGGTCAAAAATTCAGAAACTTCTGGAAGAGGGAAACATAGAGATTCTACCATTTGCTTTCATGAGGGGAAGAACTCTTCTAAACTCCTGTGTCGTAGTCGACGAAGGACAGAACGTTACAATGAGCCAAATGGAAATGATAATCGGAAGGATGGGTACAGGTTCTAAAATTATTATCTGCGGTGACATTTCACAAATAGATCTCAAAAACAAAAAAGAATCGGGATTGGACTTTTTAAATACAGTTGCTGCACGATTGGAAGGTGTAAAAGTTTTAACTTTGAAGAAAAATCACAGACATCCTATAGTTCCAGACATTCTTGATATTTACAAGGAATATACCAGTTAAAAAATAACTAATTGTTAGTTTAGAGAGGGTTTTCCTGTAATCGAGAAGGCTCGTCTATTATAAATCTAGAAGAAGGAGGAAATCCCATATCTCTTCTATTTTCATAAATACTTCTAAGTAAAAAATCGTTGGGGTTTACAATTTCAGGAATAAGGTCTCCGGAAAAAGGAGTTTTGTGATCTATCACCCTTATTTTTCCTTTGTGAGCGGTTTCATAAACGTTTCCGTTTGCGTCCTGTAGGTGACAACTAATCGTGTAAAATCCGGGGTTTAAGAACGTCCAGATGAAATAAGGAGTTTTTCTTATCCTTACAATTTCTTCTCCAGTCTCTGTATCAACAAGAGACCAAACGTGGTTTTTCTTTCCTGGTATTATTGAATCTATGGGATTAATAAAAATTGTCGAAGCTAAAGGAATTTCAAATTCTTGTTCGTAAAGTTTTTCTTCCCTCCACGACCAAGAATGTGAACCAAGCCAAGATTGTACTGCACCAATCTTAAGACCAGATTGAAATCTCTGCTTCGGTATTTTCCCCAAGAAAGCATCCTCCGCTCCACCCTGTGGAGAAGCTGTGATATAAGGTGAAAAGTCCGCACCAGATCCGGTAAAATAACCAGTGATATAGATATTTTCTTCGTCATCTAAGACTAGATCTGCTCCTTTGTCGTTATTAACACCGCCCGCAGTTACTATATCAACCAGAGTTCCGTCTTTGTTGAATTTAGTTAAATAAATGTCCGTTCCTCCCCTAGAGTTAATCTCATCGGGTGAAAAATATGCTGTTCCCGTATAGGATCCAGTGATATAAACATTTTCTTCAGAATCACTTTCAATATCAAAAGCTTGATCACCTGAAACTCCACCGCACATTTTCATCCAAACTAGTTTCCCGGTAGAAAGCAATTTAATAACAAAGATGTCGGTCGTTGACGGAAACGACGAAAGAGTTTTGTTTTCTATTTCTATTGTTCCTGTGAAACTCCCTGTTAATAAAACATGTCCCTTCGGATCGATTGTGATTGAAGAATTACCAAAACTTGTTGAGGCATCGTTTGCGAAAGATTGTGCCCACAAACAAGTTCCATCGTTGGTCAAGAATTTTCCTATAAACATATCAGGAGTTCCTGGACCGGATAAGGAGATTGGACCTAAATCAACGTCTGTTGTGAAAAGTCCAGTGACATACAAATAATCCTCTTTTAAAATTCCTATTTCTAAGCCAGAGGAGAAAGTTGTTGTCTCTAGTTTCTTTGCCCAAACAAAACTTAATGACGAATCAAGTTTAGCTACGAATCCAGAAGTTAAACCAACCGAAGATAAATTGAAAGTTCCTAGAGATAAAGTTCCTTCAAATTCCCCACAGATATAGAGGTTCTCGTAAATGTCAACTTTTACATCAGAAAGAAGCTGGACAGGAGAAATCGGAATGTTTAGAGTGTTCAATAAGACACCTGCACTGTTGTACTTGTTTAATTGGATAAATCCAGTTATGTTGTCATCTAAAACAACATAAATATTTGAATTTGCATCAGTGATTATAGATCTAGCATTGAGCTGGCTTCCGGGCAAAGGATTAATCGATCTTGCCCACTGGATAACTCCGACCTTATTATATTTCGTAACAAAAACACTCGGATCGACAGAGTTTAAATAAACATCCTGTGTTCCGATGTTGTTTACCTCTCCCATGAAGATGCTACCGTTGTAGTCTCCAATAACAATAATATCCCCCTCATTATCGACGGTAACTTTCACTCCTTGATCCAAACTGGTATTACCCAAAGTAATTACCCATTCAAAATTTTCGAAGAGTTCCCTGGATTGTTTTTGAGCGATTCTTTCTATCTGTGAATTTCTCCAATAAGCTTCCTTGGTGGCTTTTCCTTTAATGATATCTCTAAGAGGAGCATATAAGAAAACATTATCAAGATCTAAAGATGGGAATTGATCCTTCAAATAACTAACATTATATCTTGGCCAAATTGGTTTATACCAGGAATACCTGTCAACAGAAGGCATAACTGGTCTAGTAACATCGGAGTTTAAAGTGATGTTATCATAAAGTGGACCAACTATAAAATTGAAGTTCAACTGTGAACCTCCTATTCCAGAATTATAAACATACTGGATTGCGGGAAGGGGAAGAGAAGTTTCATGGTAAACAAAATCCCATCCGGGTGTTCCTGCAAATTTTGATGTTGCGTGAATATGGGGAATTAAATAGTCAAGTTTTGCGATTTCCCCCTGATTTGTTACAAAGATCAGATTTTTAGGATAAGTTGTTTCCCCGTTCTTAATTGTTTTCCACGGAGCAGATAATGCAGACTTTCCGTAAAAATTAGGACAGGGACTAATTAAACTTGTTCCATCATTTCGGTAAAGGACCTTAGTAAAGAAGTACCCGTCGAAAAAGAATAGTTCGTTATCTCCCGGTGAAGATGCAGGATCAACAGTAAACCAGACGTTTGCATTTCCCGTTTCAACTATATTAGTTACATTTCCTGCAGTTAATTCTGGATTGGTTCCATTGTTCCAAACTGCCCATCTTAAATGATCCCAATAAACAATACCAGAAGAGGTTCCAATCCATTTGTGACTAAGCTTGTCCAATTCAATTGAATAAAGATCATTTGAAGGTAAGCCCGAATTTGTTGTGTCGTAATTTTTAAAATTTATACCATTAAATCTAGAAAGTCCTTGATCCGTTGCTATCCAAAGGTACCATTTGCTAATATCATAATATTGCAGACGTAGATCTCTAATAGCGGAGGAAGTAATGTTTGAATTAGAAGGAGTTAATAGGCTCCATGATTTTGCCCTTCCGTCGAAATAAAGAAGGCCATCGTAAGACGGAGAAGATCCAGAAATAAATGCAGCGAAAATATCTCCCGATTGTGGATTAATTTCTATGACCCGAACACTTGAAGCTACTCCGTACACTACCGGATTTCCACCGTTATCAATAAAATCGTTGACGGAATATGCCTGACTCTTGGATGGATCTCTTTCGTTTATTTTGACTAAAGGAACCAGGTTGTTTTCTATGCCTATCCACTTAACATCATTTCTGTCTATTTTAATACAGTTGGTAGAAAGTCCTACACCAGGTAACGGACTATTAGAAGAATCATAATTTGTAAAATTTAAACCATCAAATTTAACGACATCTTCTCCTGTTACCCATATATCACCATCGCCGTCCCACGAAAGTCCAGTAGGAGTAAAAAGAACTGGCGAATAGGTGGGTATTTTAAAGAAGGAAGAAAGAATGTTTTTAGGGCCAGGATTTGTACTCAGGTCGGGAGAGATTGGATTTCCATTATCGTTAAAATAAAGTGGAAGATCTGAATACCCTCTGACCACATAATCGAATCTTGATACGTTTTCATCCGTCGAATCATTAAGTTGGTCCGCAGCTTCACTAAGATCCAAATAGTTATTTGCAGGAGAATCTGTCTCAGTCATAACCACCCCATCAGTTAACGAGGTAACTCTGATTCTATCACCATACTGTAAGGAATATAGAGAAAATCCTCCTAACCAATCATTGTGATAGTCAAACATATCCCAAGTATGGGCATAGGCTTTAGAAAATTCAAAATCTTCAAAAGCGTCCCAAGAAATTGCTTTGGTTCCCCATAATTTCATTTTGGGGTTAGTATACGAAGTGAAGTCAAAAGGAAGGTAGGCCTGTGTTTGGTTTACCCCACCGCTAAATAAGACTGCTCCTGGGCTCGAAAGTAGAGATCCAGTAACGGGAATCGAAACTAGTTTTCCGTTCCACGTCACTCCAGTATTGTTTGGAGCCTGTAGAACAAAAGTTTTAAAATTAGGAGTTGTTGAATCGGTTAAACTGATAACCTTGTATTTAGGAAAAAGAGGAGAAGAATTTATTGTGCTATAAATTTGACTCGTAGTCGAACCAATATCTCCTAGGAAATTAACGCTTGCTATCTCTAAATTATCAGCTACAATTTTCACCGTTCCCAATCCAAAAACATATCCACCACTTATTGCAGTTATAACAATCTGAGGTATTTCGAAAGTGTTAGGAGACAAAACTGTAATAGGAAAACTACCATAAGGAGAACCGGAAGAATCATAAATCCAAACTTGATCTCCTGATGCGTAACCGTGGTTTGAGGTTGTAGTAACAACAGCAAACGTGTAACCTGTTCCGGTAAAGGTGCTGACGATAGAGGTGATGTCGATCTGACTAACACCAACTTCAAATGTGCATGTGGCCCTGACCTCTGAAATATCACTTAAAACCTCGCAAGATTGGCCCTCGTTGAAATTGTTTGAATACTCAGGAAAGTTACTAATGAAGTCTGAAATATTTTTTGTTGTGTCCGTGTTTTCTACGGGAAATATCCACTGAGAAGGATATGAATCCCACCGGAGTGGCATATTATCAAAATTATAGATTTCGGATTGTCTAAATCTCGTCAGTGTGTTTAGTACAATTCCCCTTGGTTCAACTTTAACAACGTTTCTTCTTATGCCTAATGAAATAGCATTCAGCGTGTCCCAAACCCTACACTGAACTGTATATTCCCCAGTATAAGGCAAGAAGTGTGGTAAAACATCGTAATCGGGAAGTCCCCCCCTAATTTGAAAATAATAAGGTCTATCATCTTCCTTATAGATTGTCCATTCTATCTCGTAAAAATCCAAATAAGGAAGTCTTTCCCAGCAATAAAATCCTCCGGGCTTAAACCAGTTTTCGTAGTAATTGAAAACGTATGAAGTTGAAGAAATATTTGTTGGTATAACTCTCCAGTTTGAATAGGATCCTCCACCTCTAACGTATGTTGGTCTAACAATTAAATTTCCGGTTCCTGTGTTGTAGTCTCCTTGGCTAACATATCCTAGTAACAAATTTCCAGAAGAAGTGGAAGATTCAATACGAACTAGAAGTACTTCGGGCGATACCGGCGAGAACCAGTCATTTCCTGCTCCTATATTGATTGTTACCGTATTGGGTATGTTTACTGAATCCAGATCAATTGTACTTGTTGAGGAAACTTCGGATAAAGGATATCCTGGATTATCAACTAAAGTGGAAGTGTAATTCGCAACATCTAAAACTGTTGACAGAAAATTGGGGTCTAGTGTTTTCCAACTTCCGCTGATCTCGTCCCAAGCTAAATCAAAAGTTTTATTAGTTAAAACTACAGGGAATCCTGCAGGGAAAACGAAATCATCCCCTGTTGAAAAAAGTTTGTATCCAGGGGAATCAAAATCCCCGTCTCCTAAAAATTTTGGAAGAATTCCTTCTTCTATTTTTTGATGAAACTCAAAGATAGAATTGGATAAATCTGGGATGTCTGAAACTGGATATTTCTGAAAAAATGAATAAGGCTCTATGGTGTTCCCTAGATAACTTATCCCTGGCTCAGTTCCCTCAACAGCAGGATAAAGAAGTCCTTGTTGATTGGGTTTAGTGTAAAAGACCCTCAGATCTTCAACAAATCCATTTTCTGGAAAAACTGTGAAGTTGACCTCTATACCAGATTTAACCTCGTCTATTTTTAATTGATCTACCCATCCCCTTGTTTTATAAACGTTGAAGTAAACACCTTCACCTGTTATATCAACTATTCTAGCGTTGAGAGGAAGATAATCTGCTTTAAGTCTTTCTTTAAGTCCAAAAAGCTTAATTAAAACTTCCTCCGGACTGAAAAGAAAAGCATCTTCAACTACCGGGTATCCGTACTGATCCTCTTCTTGGTCCTCTACTACTCTGTTTATATCATAGAAAAGTCCAAAAAGAGAAGTCTTTTTATAAGACTTAGAGGGGAATATCTCTTCGTATTGTTTTTTTAGTCCAAAAGTTCCGTCTGGTCTTTTCCCGTAAACCTCAACCTGCTTGAATTTACCTTCATTTTCGTCCCGAAGTAAATTGTCAATCAATTCGGAAGACTTGTTCTGTCCAAGATTCAATTCCTTGAGCACCTTGGCATTTTGTTGTAACGGTGTTAAAACGTCAGCTGAATCTATCTTAACATTCAGCCAGTATTCTTTAATTCTTAGATCATAATAACCAAAGAATTTAATAGCGTTAAAAAGACTCTTGTATGATCCTAAATAAGGAAAAATTGATTCTCCCGTTAGTAATAGTTCTTTTCTTTTTCTGTTAATGACTGTCCAGTCAGGAAGAGGTTCTTTAGGATCGGTTTCTCTAACTATCAGAGAATCTGTGTTTACAAACTGTCTTCCGAAGTTGGCAAGAAGAACTGATAATCTGCTGTCTTCTCCCTCGACCTCGCCATGGAAACTCAGTCTTAAAATTGTTACTGGGTTGTTGGGATCTGTGTAATCCTCAAATATTAAAGTGCGATCATAGATTCCCTCCGTGTCTGAATTTAATGCAATGTTAAATTGCATAGAAGACGAAGAGATTTGGGACGAGACAACTAAACCACTAGGGGAATCGATGGTGTCTCCTGGAACCACCTCTGGATAAAGTTCCACGTTAGTTGCCCTAACAAGATAAGGAGCATCTAATTCTGGATCTATACCTAATTCGTAAGTGTATATTATTGAACTAACATCTGTTTGTCCGTCATAATCAGACTCCCATCTAGTTCTCCAAACAGGAGTAGACGGACTTGTTGTATCTGCATGAGGAAATCCATATTCAGTCTGAAGGGTGTTGGAATTAATGAATTCCTCGATTACAAATACATGCTCGATTTCAAAAAGTCTTTCAGCAACTAAGGGGAAAAGGACTGCACCCTCCCAATAATTACCATTCCAATTAAAATTGTATTTGTCTCCTTTTTTATCAAAAAATAAAAGATTTTGAATATTCATTATCTCACGTACTTGTTATTTTTTGGAACTGTATAATTAATATAATTCTTGATGTATTTGGTTGTTTCGAATAACTGATAAACCACTCTTTCGATCGAGGCAAGAATGTCTATTCTGTTTTGGTCCCCATTGAGAACTTGATTAGAAAGGGTTTTTTCAAAAATCTTACCCTCGTAATCAAATCCCTCGTTGGACCTAACTGTGTTTTGATTGCTTATAAATTCGTACCAACTTTGCTTCATATTATTAATTGCCTATTTTAAGTGAGGATTTCAATTGCTGATTTACTCTTGTGTTGTATGTCACAGGAACTATAGCCCTTACATCTATGTTTACCGATGAAAGATTTTGTAGACCAGCTCCGTAATCATAATAAATTCCATTCCTATCTTCCCATCCCCCTGATATAGCTATCACCTCATCCTTACCAATAACTATGTCTCCAAATTCGTCTAAACCAATATCTGGTGCATTTGAGTTCTGTGTTTTAGATTCTTCATTTTTTTCACAAATAAAATAAAGAGAAACTGAGTCTATTCCGTCAATACCTTCTATAGCTGCAATAAGATCGGATCTTGGTATTTTATCTCTTCTTCTGATGTTTAGAAAATAATCACTTAATGTGTCTATGATTTGGCTTTTAACCGTGTCCGGATCATATCCTTCAAATATAGTGATAGCAACATTAGCCACATACCTAGAAATCAAAGGATCAAGAATTTTCACTACAGTTGTAACTATTTTCTGTCCGCTTTCGTCTAGCAATTGATAGATCCTGTCAATTTGAGGTTTGGTCAGTTTAAATCTAGAAATAGGAACATCGAAATATGTCTCGTTGGTCTTTAATGTCAACTGAATATCTGGTACCAGAATAAGGTATATGATGTTGTCGTCGTCGATGTATTGATCATCAAAAGTTGTAAAAGCCTCGATGATTGAAAACTGTCCAAACTTTTCGAAGAAGGTCACATAATTAGTTGGGTTTGCTAAAACGAAGCTTCTAGAAGTTTTCGGAGCTATGAGTCTAGTCAAATCTATAGGTTCTTGATTGGCTCCAAGCTGAGGAGCGATTGAACAGGCAACCTGAAGAACATCTACAAGAGTAACGCTATTTCCAAAAAGGTCTGTTCCATCAGAATTGAATCTCATTATGACCTGGGACGAGTCTTCCACCTGAATATTACCGAAAGCACCAGAGGATTCTAGATAAGTCACTTCAATTATAGCACCTGCTGGAGGAGGAAATCCGAAATCTACCGTACCGAAAAATATGTCTATTCCCGAGACCAAAGAGCTCTTTACAATATATCCATTCCCATTTCTTGGGATATCATACAAAGAATCGTATCTTCTCCAGGTTTCCCCGTTGACTTTAACCTCAACTTCAAAATTTTCTATACCGGATGTTCCCCTTGATGAAATATTGTAGCTCTGAAGAAGATTTCCTGTTGCAGTGTATTGGTTGGTGTTTCTCCTTCCCTCAAAGACCGAAGCAATAATCTTGGCTCCTGGTTCTAAATTTAGCCTGATATATTCTTGTGGCAATTTTAAAAAATAAGTCTTACCATTATTAACGCAGTTTAATTGTGCATAATTAGGGACTAATATTGCGCTTCCTCCTATATTTTCAAAGGATCTTCCGTTCCACGTTATCACCACCTCTCCCTTGGCAGAAATGGCTCTTGTTGGATTATGTCCTGCTAATGTTGCCAGACCATAAATCGAAGATTCTCTTGTTGCTTGGTTTATATTTAATTCCGTGATGGAATCTTCTATAAAGAAAAGGATAAACTGTGCTAAGTTGTCGAGAACGAAAACGATCTGTCCCCAGACAGAAGCAACAGTAAATAACTGGTTGGACATCGAGTACCTAGCTTGGATCAAGTCGAAGGTCTGTGCGATAAGGTCGGATATTTTGGCTTTATTCTTTTGTAGTAAATCCATTTTAAATTATTTTTATTCCTATCAGGGGATTTCCTTTTATAGCAAAATCAATGACGCAGGCATCTCTTGTGGTTCCTCTCAAGAATCCCACACTAAAATCAACATCATATTTACTAGAGGCTA
>Ga0247840_10012111_pt1 | contig 10320 bp, 7 predicted proteins | sample LaCruzMarch2015__FD_192404 | JGI IMG/M metagenome (GOLD analysis project Ga0247840, IMG submission 192404) | Freshwater microbial communities from meromictic Lake La Cruz, Castile-La Mancha, Spain - LaCruzMarch2015_17m | ecosystem: Environmental > Aquatic > Freshwater > Lake | place: Spain...
CGCGGAACTCGCGAAAAACGATAACGCGAAATTTTACCAATACGAGGCGCTCGCTGCCAACGACAGCGCGATCCTCGGCGAGGGCGTGAAGCTGGTTCCCGATTTCGCGAAAGCCGACCGCATCCTCTCGCTGGACTGCGACTTTGCGGGCACGGATCCGCAGGGATCGAACATCGCTTTTTTCAACCGCAGGAAGCCCGAGGGCCAAGGCTACAAGGCCAAACCCGATGCGGCTTCGATGAACCGCCTCTACTCGGTGGAATCCGCTTTCACGCTGACCGGCGGCATGGCGGATCACCGCCTACGCGTCGCTCCAGGCATGGTCGCTGCCTTCGCCGCGCAGATCGCGCGTGAGTTCGATATCGCGGCGGAAGGCATCGCGCCGATCACCGACGCGGAACAGCTCAAGTGGGTCAAGGCGCTCGCCGCCGATCTCAAGGCCAGCGGCGCGAACACCGCTGTTCTCGCCGGTTCCCGCCAGTCCGCCGCCGTGAAGCACCTCGCGCTGGCGATCAACCTTGCGCTTGGCAATATCGGCACCGGTGTTTCCGCTTTCCAGACTGGCGTGAAAGGCTTCGGCGACATCGCCGCGCTCACCGCCGATCTCCAGAACGCCGCCATCGAGACGGTCATTTTCCTGACCCCGTCGAATCCCGTTTACGACGCACCCGCCGACCTGAAGTTCGGAGAAGCCCTCGCGAAAGCCAAGACCTCCGTCCACCTCGGCCTGCGCACCGACGCCACGGCGCACGCCTGCACCTGGCACGTGCCCGCCGCGCATTACCTAGAATCCTGGGGCGATGCCCGCAGCTCCCGCGGCGCGTTCACGGTCGTGCAGCCGATGATCCTGCCGCTTTATCCCGATTGCGTGGCGGAGCTTGAGTTGCTTATCGCGCTTCTTTCCGAGGATGGAAAGCTCATCACCGGGGAAGGGGAGGATGGCACGCCCGCGCCCGCACTTGAGGCAGTGAAAACCACCTTCGCCAAGGACAAGGCAGCCTGGAAGAATCTGTTGAAAAATGGCTTCGATGCCAGCGACACCTACGCCGCCGCCACTCCCGCCCTTTCCGGCAACGCCGCCACCGATATCGCGAACGCGAAGGCTGGCGCGCCAAGCAAGGACAAGCTCGACGTGATCTTCGCCACCGACGCCTCAGTCTATGACGGCCGCTGGATCGACAACGGCTGGCTCCAGGAAGCTCCCGATCCGGTCTCGAAACTCACCTGGGACAACGCCGCTCTCATCGCGCCGAAGACCGCCAAGGAACTCGGCATCTATTATGAGATCATCCAGCTTGAGAGCACGTTCGCATCGCGTTCCCCTGACGATGAGGGAAGCGCTCGCAAGTCGCCCGTCATTTCGCTGAAAGTCAACGGCAAGACCCTGGAAATCCCCGTCCTCGTGTCCTTCGGACAAGCGGAAAACACGATCATCATCCCGCTCGGCTACGGTCAAGGCTTCAACGGCGACGACGAACTGGAACGCGATACGAAAAACGCAAAGCACGTCGGCCTCGTCGGCGTGAACCGCGGTTTCGACGCCTACCCGCTCCGCACCCAGGACACCGCCTATTTCGCCAGCGGTGCCAAGGTTACCAAAACGGAAAAACGCTACTCGGTCGCGCTCACTCAGGAGCACAACGCGATGTATGGCCGTGCGCTTGCCCGCGAGATTTCCACGGACACCATCGACCACAAGGGCGATTTCAAGGCGCAGCTCGCGAAGGTGAAGAAGCAGGGCAACGACTCCCACGCGCCCGAGAACATTTCCCTCTACAAGCAGGAAGACCGCAAGGGCGGCACGCTCCTCAGCGACAAGCTCCACCAATGGGGCATGACCATCGACCTTTCCTCCTGCATGGGTTGCAACGCATGCCTTGTCGCCTGCCAATCCGAGAACAACATCCCCATCGTTGGCAAGGTGCAGGTCGCGAAAGGCCGCGAGATGCACTGGATCCGCATGGATCGCTACTTCGCCGTCCACAAGGACAATACCTTCGATGCCGATAATCCGGCCATGGTTCCGCAACCCGTCGCCTGCGTACAGTGCGAATCCGCTCCCTGCGAAACAGTCTGCCCGGTTAACGCCACGGTGCACACCGAGGACGGTCTCAACGCGATGGCCTACAACCGCTGTATCGGCACCCGCTACTGCGCGAACAACTGCCCCTACAAGGCGCGTCGTTTCAATTATTTCGACTACAACAAGCGCAATCCGCTCATCAAAAACAACCTCAACAAGGGGCCTGCGGGCGTTCGCCAGGACAAGGAAGCGCCGCACCTCCAGAAGAATCCGAACGTCACCGTCCGCATGCGCGGCGTGATGGAGAAATGCACCTACTGCGTGCAGCGCATCCAGGAAGCGGTGATCCGCCAGAAGCGCGGCCAGAAACAGGAAGTCCTCGCCTCCGGAAATCTTTCACCCGAGGTCACCGTCACCACGGAAACACTCCGCATCCCGGTCGATTCCGTGAAAACCGCCTGCCAGGACGCCTGCCCCGCCCAAGCCATCGCCTTCGGAAACCTCCTCGACAAGGATGCCTCCGAGATGGGCCGCGCCAAGGTCTTGGAGCGGAACTACGACCTCCTCAACTACATCGGCACCCTCCCGCGCACCAGCTACCTAGCCCGCGTGAAAAACCCGAACCCAAAGATGCCCGACGCCAAGTTCGTCGGTCAATCCACCATCCACATGGTCTAGAAGACACAAGACTTTGAGACACAAGACACAAGATCAGATGATGACTACGACACAGCACAGCGAGAATCCCTCTCCTCTTATGTCTGACAGTCTTGTGTCTTGTGTCTTCTCCCCAATTTCCTAACGACTTTCTCCAACTCAATGGCCTCGAACACTGAACACGCGGATTCCGGAGTAAAACTCCCCGTCCTCAAGCGCGAAAAGCTGATCCTTAACGAGCGTTCCTATCACTGGATCACCGAGCGGATCTGCGGCATCATCGAGAACCGCCAGCCTTTCCTCTGGTGGCTGCTTTTCATCCCGTGCTCGCTCATCGCCCTCATCGGTGTCGGCGGCGGCTTGACCTATCTCGTTTCCACCGGCGTCGGAGTCTGGGGCATGAGCAATCGGGTTTTCTGGGGCTGGGATATCACCAACTTCGTGTTCTGGATCGGCATCGGCCACGCGGGAACGCTCATATCCGCTGTCCTTTTCCTGACCCGACAGAACTGGCGAACCTCCATCAACCGCGCCGCCGAGGCGATGACGATCTTCGCCGTGGTCTGCGCCGGTATTTTCCCGGCGTTCCACGTCGGCCGCGTCTGGTTCGCATGGTTCCTCGCCCCCATCCCCAACGCGAACGCGATCTGGCAAAACTTCAAATCGCCCCTGCTCTGGGACGTGTTCGCGGTTTCCACCTATTTCACCATCTCCCTGATCTTCTGGTTCCTCGGCATGGTGCCCGACCTCGCCACGATCCGTGACCGCTGTAAGCCCGGTCTCCGCAAGGTCCTCTACGGTATCTTCGCCCTCGGCTGGCGCGGTGGCAACCGCCAGTGGAGCCATTATGAAATGGCATATCTCCTTCTCGCAGCGCTCTCCACGCCGCTTGTCCTTTCCGTCCACTCTGTGGTTTCGTTCGACTTCGCCACCTCAGTTGTGCCCGGCTGGCACACGACGATCTTCCCGCCCTACTTCGTGGCCGGCGCGATCTTCGGCGGCTTCGCCATGGTGCTCACGATCATGGTTCCCGCCCGTTTCATCTACGGCCTGCAGGATCTGATCACGATGAAGCACATCGATAACATGGCGAAGATCATCCTGCTCACCGGCACGATCGTCGGTTATGCTTACCTGATGGAGCTATTCGTCGCGTTCTACTCGGGCGCGATCTACGAGATCGATGCCTTCAAGTTCCGCATCGCCGGGCCGTACTGGTGGGCCTACGCCGCCATGATGTCGCTCAACGTGCTCTCGCCGCAGGTATTCTGGTTCAAGGCCTGCCGGGAAAACCTCTGGGTCGTGATGATCGTCGCGATGTGCGTGAACGTCGGGATGTGGTTCGAGCGCTTCGTCATCATCGTCACCACCCTCGCACGCATGTTCCTGCCGGGCGACTGGAAAACCTACAGCCCTTCCGCCGTGGAAATGATGACCTTCGTCGGCACGATCGGCCTGTTCCTCACCCTTTTCCTGCTGTTCCTGCGCTTCCTGCCCTGCATCAACATCGCCGAGGTGAAATGGACCAAGCTGGAGAGCGATCCGCACTTCGACGACAACGAATCCCACCCCGACCACGGCACGAAAGAGATCGCTTCCTACCAAAAGGAATTCGCAGAAAGCAAAAGCTGAAATCCCAAATCAACAATCTTCAATCCTCAATCTTTCACCGTGAGCACCACCCGCAAAAGAGTTTATGGCTACCTAGCCGAGTTCAAAAGCGCCTCCGCACTTTACAAGGCTGCTGAGAAAGTCCGCGACGCGGGCTTCCGTAAATGGGATTGCTACACGCCGTATCCCGTCCACGGCCTCGATACCGCGATGGGCATGAAGCGCTCCATCCTGCCATGGTTCGTCTTTTTCGGCGGCGTGACCGGCTGCGCCACGGCATTCGCGCTGGCTTATTCCACGCAGGTGCTGATTTACCCCACCGTTGTCCAAGCGAAGCCCACCAACATCTTCACGGTGCCCGCGTTCTTCCCGATCATGTTCGAACTGACCATTCTGTTCTCGGGTTTCACCGTGCTCTTCGGCTTGCTCGGCCTGATCCAGCTTCCTCGTCTGAACCACCCGCTCTTCGCCAGCAAGCAGTTCCACCGCGCCACCGACGACGGCTTCTTCATCGCCATCGAGGCACGCGACGCAAAATTCGGCCCCGACTCCACCCGCAGCCTTCTCGCCGAGATCGGCGGGGAAAACATCGAACTCGTCGAGGAAGAGTCCTGAGAAAACTCAATATCCAATATCCAATTTCCATTCCCCAATGCGCTACTTCTTTCTAATCTACGCTTTGATCGCCGTTCTCGTTGTCGGGATCGGTGGATTCCGTGGGCAGCATTTCACGAAGCCTCCCATACAGGTTTTCCCGGATATGGACAACCAGGACAAGCAGAAGGCCCAGTCGCCGAGTTCCTTTTTCGCCGATCGCAAAGGAGCGAGGCTTCCTGTCGCCGAAACGCAGCCGCGCGGCTTCAATGAGGAGGGCACATCCCTCATCGGCGGCATCCCTGAATACGAATTCGGCGGACAGCCGGGCTACTATTACACCGGCCATGTCGGCGATTATTTCGGCAACGGAATGCCCGAGGAACTCGAACTCACAGCGGATACCGCCGCCGAACTGATCCGCCGCGGCGAGGAGCGCTATGGCATCTACTGTGCCGTCTGCCATGGTGCTTCTGGTGACGGCATGGGTGTCACTTCCAAATACGGCGTCCCCGGCATTGCGAACTTCCACCTCGATCCTTTCAAATCTGCCACCTACCCCGACGGTCGGATGTATGAAGTCATCACCAACGGCAAGGGCATGATGTCCGGATACGGAGCGAACATACCCGTCCGCGACCGTTGGGCGATCATCGCCTACGTCCGCACGCTCCAAGCCGCGAAAGAAGCCGCCACCGCAGCCCAATAATTTTTCAAAGATGTCCCATCACGTAACATCCGCTGACATCGCCATCCATGGCGACCACCTCGACAAATCGAAGGTCGCCAAGGCGAAAACCATCGCGCTCGGCATCGCCGGGATCGGCACGATTCTGAGCCTGCTCGGACTCTTCGGGGTCTTCGGCGAGTGGTTCCAAGGCACCTACGCCTATTCCTGGCTCTTCGCGTTTTACTTTTTTCTGACCCTCTCCATCGGCGGGGTGTTCTGGACCCTCCTCCACAACGTCTCGAACTCCGGCTGGGGCACCTCTGTCCGCCGCACCTTCGAAAACCTCGGCTCCACCTTCCCGTGGATCTTCCTCTTCGGCATCCCCCTGCTCTTCCCGCAGGTGAACCAATACCTCTACGAGTGGATGAACATTCACCGCGAGGGCTATGACGCTGTGGCGAGTGGTGATGTGAAGAACTTGAAAGAGCATCTCCACCACGCCGACCACCTGCTCTATGCGAAGCAGTGGTTCATGAACATGCCGTTCTGGTTCGGCCGCTTTGTGTTCTACGGCGTAGGCCTCAGCGCTGTCATCTGGTTCCTGCGGAAACTTTCGACCGATCAGGACACCGACCCCAATCCCGGCACGGCCCGGCTGCTCAAGGCCCGCTACCACTCCAACTACCCGCTCATTATCTTCGCGCTCACGATCACCTTCACTGGCTTCGATTTCGCGATGGGCCTTGATTACAAATGGTTCTCCACCATGTGGGGCGTCTACCTCTTCTCTGGTTCCGCGCTGAACTCGATGGCGGTGATCATCCTTGTCTGCACCTTCCTGAAAAGCCGCGGCCACCTCAAGCACGTCACCGGCCCGGAGCATTTCCACATCATGGGGAAACTGCTCTTCGCCTTCACCACCTTCTGGGCCTACATCGCGTTCTCCCAGTATTTCCTCATCTGGTATGCGAACATTACCGAGGAAACCTCCTACTTCCTGATCCGCAACACGGATGGCTGGAACACTGGCATGATCTTCCTAGTCTTCGGCCATTTCGTAGTTCCCTTCGTCGTGCTGCTTCAGGCGTGGCTCAAGAAGAATCCGAAATACCTCTCCATCGTCGCGGCATACACGCTCTGCATGCACGCGCTCGACCACTACCTCATCGTTATCCCCGAGCGCGGCGTTTCTCTCGGAAACATCAAGCCGGAGATCTTCGGGAATATCACACCTGCCATCAATGGCGCATTCTGGGGCGATATCCTCGCCTTCGTCACCATCGGAGCGGCCTTCCTTTTCGTCCTTCTCCGCGCCCTCGGCCAGCACTCGCTCTACCCGAACCGTGACCCCCGCATCCTCGAATCCGCGAACCTCTCCAACTGATTTCTTCCAAGCATGGACCCCACCCGCGACAATCCCCTGATCCGCATCAAAGCCTTCATCGACGGCCTTGGGATCTTCACGCTCTTTGCCGTCATCCTTCTCGTTATCCTCGGAGCCGGCGCGCTCTTTGGATGGTTTGGGAAATCGGAAACTCCGGAAGACGCCGCCGGTGAGATCCGTTACGGATACAAGAAGGAGATCGACGCCGCGCAGGCGACGGTTCTCACGAAAGAGCAGATTGCTGCCGCCGCCAATGAGGTCGCCGGGAAACTTGTTTCCTCAAAGCCTGTTGCTGTGGAGAAACCCGAGCAAATCGTGCCAGGTTCCGATACCGCGAAGAAACTCGCCGATGCCCCGGTCGCCGACCTCGGGAGTATCGACGCACCCGCTGCGGATGCGGACGCGCCCATCGATCCCGCCGTCATGGAGATCGGCAAAGCTCAATTCATGGTTTGCGGAGCTTGCCATGGCCAGAACGGGGAGGGTGGTCCCGCCGGCCCGCCACTCGCGCAATCCGAGTGGGTCACCGGCCCGGTTTCCAACCTCGTTATCATCCAGCTCCGCGGACTGAAGGGTCCTATCACGGTGGCCGGCAAGGAATACAATTTCCCGGCGGGCATGACCCCGATGGCCTATCAGACCGACGAACAGATCGCCGGGGTTCTCACCTACATCCGCAACAGCTTCGGCAACAAGGCATCCGCTGTGAAACCGGAACAGGTCGCCGCCCTGCGGGGTGAGGTCGGCAAGCCACAGGCCACCGTCGAGGAACTCACCAAGCCGTAACCCCTTTCAAATCAGCTCATGTCATCGGAAGTTTCAAACAATTTTGAGCAGGACGCCGTGCTGCGCGCGTCCATCGACCGCTCGCTGCGCCACCCCGTGATGTTTTTCCTGACCAGCGGAGCCGCGTGGCTCGCGGTTTCTATCATCCTCGGTGTGATTTCCTCCGCGAAAGTCCACTCGCCCGGTTTCCTCGACGGCTGCGGCTGGCTGACGTATGGGCGCACCCAGGCCGCCCACCTCAATGCGCTGATTTACGGTTGGGGCTTTCAGGCGGCCTTCGGTGTCATCGTCTGGATGCTCTCCCGCCTTTCCCGCCAGGAGTGCCGTGCCTCCGGCATCATCCTGACAGCAGGGCATCTTTGGAACCTGGGAGTCTCGGTAGGAATTTTCGGTATCCTCGCCGGATACGGCACCGGTATGCAGTGGATGGAATTCCCGTCCTTCTGCTGGCCCGTTCTTCTGCTCAGCTACTTCGCCATCGTGGTTTGGTCGCTCGTCCAGTTCAAGGTGCGCCCCGAAGGTCACGTTTACATTTCCCAGTGGTATCTGATGGCCGCGATGATCTGGTTCCCGTGGGTCTTCATCACCGCCAATGTTCTGCTTCACATGATGCCCGGAAATCCCGTGATGGCCGCCGGCATCAACGCTTGGTATAAATCGAGCCTGATCTTCCTGTTCTTCACGCCGGTCGCTCTCGGCACTGCCTTTTACCTTGTTCCCAAGGTTTCCGGACGCCCGATCTACAGCTACTCTCTGGCACAATTCGGATTCTGGACGCTTGCCGTGATCATGCCGTGGGCCGGCATGCAGAAACTCACCGGCGCACCGATTCCGTATTTCATTCCCTATCTCGGCGCAGCCGCGACGATTATGTTTTTCCTCCCCGCATTCAGCGCGGCGGTGAACATCCTTCGCACCGCCATCGCCGATCCCGAGGTCGCGAACAACAGCCCCACGCTTCGCTTCACGATGGCCGGCATCATCGGACTCATCGTGATGGCCGCCGCCGCCGTGTTTCTGAATATCCCGGGAAAAACCCTGGAGTTCGTCCAGTTCTCGATGTCGGGTTACGGTTTCGAAATCCTTTCCATCTACGGCTTTTTCAGCTTCGTGATGTTCGGCGCGATCTACTTCATCGTCCCGCGTGTCACCCGCCGCGAATGGCTTTCCCGCCGTCTCATCAAGTGGCACTTTTTCCCATCGGTTTACGGTGTCGCGATCATCGCCTTGATCGCTATCTTCGGCGGCATCCAGCAGGGCATCGGCCAGGAGGAGTTCGAGCAGTCATGGTCGGAGGTAGCGAAGCGCGCTGTGCCTTATGCCTGGGCGATCACCATCGTCTGGTGCTTCATTCTTTTCTCGAATTTCTTCTTTTTCATGCACCTCACCGTGATGTGGCTCCGCCTCGGTCGCCGCAGCACCCATCCCACAATGCTGGTTTCCGGGCACCATGGTAGTCCACATGGCGATGACGGCGATATCGATAACTGTGGTCCTGGCACCGTCTCCGCCCATTAGCATGGAATTTAGGATTTAAAATTTAGAGTTTAAAATTTCCCCAAATGAGCTTCCGCACTTTCATTCTCAGCCTTTCCGCCAGCTTCGGTGTCGCATGGCTGGCCATTGTCATCGTTCCCTATTTCAAAATGCGTTCGCTGGAACCGATCGCTGTTGAAGAGGGCGACGGCACGAACGCGGTTTACATCCCCAAGCGCGCGGGACGCATCGCGGATGGTGCCGAGGTTTACGCCGCGAACGGCTGTTACCAGTGTCACTCCCAGTTAGTCCGGCCCACCTACGCAGGCAACGACATGTTCCGTCCCGATATGGGCGGCATTGCGGGCGATGAGGAGCGCGGTGATACCCGCCGGGAGACAAACGCCTTCGATTTCCAAGGCGAGAAGTTCGCGCAGATCGGCGTTTCCAGACTGGGTCCCGATCTCTCCAACCTCGGCCGTCGCATCGAGGCGATCTATGCCAAGGGCGCCAACCCCGAAACATGGCTCTACGGCCATCTCTACAACCCGCGCTGGACGCCTGACCGCCGTGAATCCTCATGCCCTTCCTTCCGTTTCCTTTTCAAGGTCACCGAGATCAAAGGAAATCCATCCGAAGAATCACTTCCGTTCCCCGTAGAGGCGGGAATGGAGATTATCCCGAAATCCGCGGCACGCGCTTTAGTTTCTTATCTTCTTTCGTTGAAAAAAGACCAACCAGTGCCAACTTCCCTCAACTTCGCCCCTTCGGCCGCCGCTGCTCCGAAAGCTCCCTGATCGCAGATGGAATAAGAACCAATCTCAGCCATGTCATCGCCCAACCCGCACTCGAAACCCGATCTCGACGAAACGATCAACGTGACCCAGGCGCACGCCCGCGTCGCTAGCGAATTTTCCGCCGCCACGCGTGAAAAGCATCTCGCCGAAAGCGGTCGCGAATCCGTCCCGCTGTGGGTGATCACCGCTTGCGGGGCTGTCCTCCTGATCGCGGGCGGCGTCCTCGGCAATGCCGGAACCTTGTTTTCATACGACAATACCTTTCGTGCCAACTACGTCCGAGGCACTGCGCCCGGCTCCGCAGTCGATGGCCCGCAGCCCA
>Ga0247840_10012112_pt1 | contig 10319 bp, 11 predicted proteins | sample LaCruzMarch2015__FD_192404 | JGI IMG/M metagenome (GOLD analysis project Ga0247840, IMG submission 192404) | Freshwater microbial communities from meromictic Lake La Cruz, Castile-La Mancha, Spain - LaCruzMarch2015_17m | ecosystem: Environmental > Aquatic > Freshwater > Lake | place: Spain...
CCAAAAAAATGCTCAACTTGCGATGGTTATGGAAAAGTTAGAACGCAACAGGGTTTTTTTACACTTCAACAGACTTGTCCTGACTGCGGTGGAGATGGAGAGATGTTATCAAATCCTTGTAAAGATTGCAGAGGATCTGGTGCAGTTAAAACTAAAAAAAATCTATCCATTCAAATTCCAAAGGGAGTTGATGATGGCACGCAAATGAGATTATCTGGAAAAGGTGATGCGGGATATAGAGGAGGATCCAATGGTGATCTTTATGTTTTAATTAATGTTCAAAAACATAAAATTTTTCAAAGATCTGAGGAAAATTTATACTATAAATTACCCATCTCTATGACCGATGCTGCCCTTGGCGCTGAAATTGAAGTTCCAACCATTGATGGTGGAAAATCAAAGGTTAAAATTCCAGAAGGAACTCAATCTGGAAAGCAATTTAGATTAAAGGGTAAAGGAATGCCAATTTTAAGAGAAAATGAATTTGGTGATCTTTACCTTGAAACTAATGTGATAATTCCAGAATCCCTAAGCAAAGAACAAAAAGACTTGCTCCTAAAATTTAAATCTTTAGAAGATTTAGATAATAACTCTGAAATAAAAAATTTTTTTAATAAAGCTAAAAAGTTTTGGGGCGGCGATTAATGAAAAAAATTAATATCACTATAACAGGTGCCCTTGGTCGTATGGGTCAGATATTAATTAACCGAATATCAAAAAATAAAAATTTAAAACTAGTTAGTTTAACTGACATAAGAGTTGGAAAAAAAATTAAAGGGGTCAAAATACAAAATAATAGCATAGAAGCTTTTAAAAAAACGGATGTTATCATCGACTTTTCAAGACCTAAATCTTCAATTGAAATTTTAAATTTTGCAAAAAAATTGAAGAAAAAAGTTATCATTGGTACAACGGGTTTTACAAAAAAAGATGAAAATATTATAAAAAACTTCTCAAAAAAAATTGCTATATTTAAATCAGGTAATATGAGTTTAGGAATAAATTTACTTGAATATATTACAAAAATTTTAACAAAAAAAATCCCAAATAATTATCAAATTGGCATTTCCGATAATCATCATAATGCAAAAATAGATTATCCATCAGGCACTGCTCTTATGCTCGCAAATGCTGTTGCAAAAGGTAAAGGTAAAAATTTAGATAAATTAAAAGGAAAATTTTACTTAAATAAAAAAGGAAATCTTCAAAATAATAAAATTAATTTCTTTATTACGCGTAAAGGCAAAACTGTTGGCAAACACTCAGTCATCTACAATAATAAAATTGAAAATATTCAGTTAAAGCATACCGCTTTTTCAAGGGAATTATTTGCTGATGGTGCATTAAATGCTGCAATATGGATAAGAAAAAAAAATAAAGGCTTATTTAATATGCAGGACATGTTTAATCTTAAGTAAATAAAATTCTTATTTTTTTTTAATGGCATTAAATAAATTGCAAGCTCTAAAACTTATTAAATTTTTAAACCAATCTATCAAAAATCCAGAAACTTCGCTCAAATATAGAAATCAATTTACACTTTTAACATCAGTTGTTCTTTCTGCCCAGTGTACTGACACAAATGTTAATAATGTTACAAAAGATATTTATAAAAAATATTATACACCCAAACATTTTGCTAATCTTGGAATTACAAAAATTAAAAGAATGATTAAAAGTATTGGGCTATTTAATATGAAAGCTAAAAATTTATATAATTTATCGAAAATTTTAGTCACTAAGTATCAAAGTAAAATTCCAAATAATTTTAATGATTTAATAAATCTTCCAGGAGTTGGTAGAAAAACTGCAAATGTTGTCTTAAATGCTGCTTTCGATAAACCAACCATCGCAGTGGACACCCATGTATTTAGGGTGAGTAATAGAACTGGTCTTACAAATGGTAAAAATCCAAATCAAGTAGAGGATCAACTTCTAAAAATTTTGCCCAATAAATACTTAAAGAAAGCTCACCATTTAATCCTTTTGCATGGAAGATACACCTGTAAATCTAGGAACCCACTTTGTACAAAATGTGTAATTAATAAAATATGTCTATATAAAGATAAAAATGTCTAAAAAAATTCTTGGTATTGGCAATGCTATTGTAGATGTATTTATAAAAGTCGATGATGATTTTTTATTAAAAAATAATCTTACTAAAGGTTCAATGAAACTAATTGAAAAAAATGAATTTGAAATTTTAAAAAGTACAATTAAAATTGAAAAAATTGAAGCAGGAGGTTCTGTTGCAAACACCATGGCAGGAATTGCATATTTACAGGGAAAAGCATCATTTATAGGTAAAATTAATTCTGATGAATTTGGAAAAGTTTACAAAGAAAGTCTTGAAAAAATAAAAGTTAATTTTCCTTATTCTGAAAAAAGTGAAAATTTATCAACGGGTGCATCCATTATTCTTATAACACCAGACTCTGAAAGAACTATGTGCACTTATCTTGGCATATCATCCCAACTTTCAAAGGATGATATAAAAGAGGATTATATTAAAGGTCATGAGATTATTTTCCTAGAAGGATACCTTTGGGATAAAGGAAGAAGCGAGGAAATGTTCAAGCATGTAATTAATTTAGCAAAAAAAAATAATATTAAAGTTGCTATGAGTTTATCTGATATTTTTTGCGTAAAAAGACACAGGAAAGATTTTTTTAATTTACTTTTAAATGACATAAATATTTTAATTGGTAATGAAAATGAAATAAATGAGTTAGTGCAGAAAAAAAATTTACTAGAATGTATAAATGAACTTAAAAAAATTAATAAACTCATCATCATAACAAGAAGTGCGAATGGAAGTATTGCTTTGTTGAATAATGAAATCATAAACTGCGATAGCTCTAGAGTTGAAAAGGTTTTAGATTTGACAGGCGCAGGGGACTTATTTGCATCAGGATTTTTAAAAGAATATTTAGATCAATCTAATATTAAAAAATGTCTTCAAAGCGGTTCAGAACTTGCAGCAAAGGTTATCCAAAAAATTGGAGCAAGACTTAATTAAGTTAATTTGCTAAATAATAAAATGAATTTTTTTCAACTATAAAATTTTTATCTTTAAAATACTTATAAATTTTTTTTCGTAGACGATGGAGATGAGTCTCAAAAGCATGAGTATCTAAATCAAGGCTATGTTTCCAAATACTTCTAAGTAGAAAAGATTTATTTAACCCGTTATTATTATTGAGAGCTAAAATTAACTCTAATTCCTTTTCAGTAAGCTTAACTTTAACTTTTCCGCAGACAATGGATCGTTCATTAGAGTCAATTTCATAATTCTTTATAATAATTTTAGATTTTTTAAGAAAATTATATTTTGTAATTAAAATATTTAAAATTTCTTTAAATGATATAATTTCAATAGGGAGTTCTAGACTGAGATGAAAATCTAATAAATTTAAATTATTTTTTTTTATATAATCTTTATTTTTTAAAAATAAAATAATTGGTTCATTTTGCAATAAATAAAATTTAACATCTTTGATTTTTAAATTCTCGACAAACAAAATTTTAATATGTAATTCTTTGGTACTTTGGTTCGATTGACTATTAGAATTTAGGATATTATTAAATTCAAGTTCATTTAATATATCCAAAAATGAATTGGATCCTAAAACGCTAAGATGAATATTTTTCATAAAGATTAATATATTATATAAAATATGATTGTTATAAATAAATCTGGTCACTTAAAATATAAAAATTTTACGTTTAGATGTGCCTTGGGCAAGTACGGGATTAGTGAAAAGAAAAAAGAAGGTGATAAAATCACTCCAAAAGGCATTTATAAAATAGTGAATGTTTATTTTAGGCAAGATAGAATAAAAAAAATTTCATCCAAGTTAAAACTTATTAAAATAAAAAAAAATATGGGTTGGTGTGACGATCCAGATAGTAAAAATTATAATCAATTAATAAAGGTACCGACTAAATATAGTTATGAAAAATTATTTAGGAGTGAAAACACTTATGATTTAATTATAGTTTTAAACTACAACATGAAACCAGTGATTAAAAATAAAGGCAGTGCTATATTTATTCACGTTGCAAAAAAAAATTATAATGAAACCGCAGGATGTATTGCGCTAAAGAAACCACATCTAATTAAATTAATTGAAAAGATTAATAAAAGAACAAAGGTTGTAATTAACTAATCGCCTTCAAAAATTTTACTACCTATTCTTATGAAAGTTGCTCCATTTTTAATTGCACACTCGTAATCATTACTCATACCCATACTCAGTTCACTTAAATTATTTATTTTTGCAAATTTTGCTAAGTTTTTAAAATATTGAGTTGGATCACCCTCTACAGAAGGTATGCACATTAAACCAATAACATTTAAATTTAAATCATTAATACAGTATTTTACAAATTGGGTAACTATATCAATGGATATTCCATTTTTTTGTGACTCATTAGCAATATTAACTTGAATAAAATATTTAATTTTTTTTAAAGAATTACTTTCAAGTTTTGAAAAAATGTTAGCTAGTTTTTCATTATCAAGTGAATGAATATAATGAAAAATTTCAAATGCTTGCTGGGCTTTATTCGACTGAAGCTTTCCAATTAAATGAAGTTTTAGTTGAGGATAATTAATAATTAAATCTTTCCACTTTAAAGTAGCCTCTTGAACTCTATTTTCGCCAAAATGAAGATGATTTTCTTTTAGTAATAAATTAATTTTATTTAGTGGTTGACTTTTAGTGACAACAATTAAATCTATTTTTCTTGGGTAGAGTTTTAAAGAATCTAAAATATAATTGTAATTTTTTACAACATTCATAAGATTTATATACGATGAAACAAATGCATTTAAAACATTATGTTTTTATAAACACAATTAATGAGGTTATTAAAAAAAATATAGTTAAATTTAAAGATATAAACATTGTTATTAACATTGATCATGTTGATGAACAAAATATTAAGTCTGAATTAGACATAATAATCTTTGCAAAGAAAAATAAAATTCCCTTCCTAATTAAAAATAATTTTAAAAAAGCAATACAATTTAAGGCCAACGGTGTTTTTATTGACTCAAATAATAAAAAAGTCATGAGACCATTAAATATTAAAAAAAATTTTTTAATAATGGGCTCGGCACATAACCAACTTGAATACTACAATAAATTTAAGCAAAATTGCAAGATTATTTCTCTATCACCAATTTTTAATAATAATAAATATTCAAAAAACAAAATATTAAACGTAGTGAAGTTTAATTTGATTTCTAAAAACTGGAAAACTCAAATTTGCGCACTTGGAGGTGTAAATGAAAGAACTTTAAAAAAAATAAGCCAAACTAATGCTAGTTCAGTGGCATTTAGTTCGTACATAAGCAAAAAGCCCAACTACCATTTAAGATAATTGGGCTTTTTTAAAATTAAGTTAAATATTTTATATTAACTTAGAATTTTGTTGTAGCTGTAAATAAAGCTGTTTTACCATCAACTGCTGCGTGGTTATAATTATCAACTTTACCAACGGCAACTCCTAATCCAACTGGTCCTAAGCTGTAACCAACTGAAATAACAGTTATTTTTTCATCAAGTGGAGTGCTCTTAACACCTGCGTCTGTTCGACCGTGTGCAATACCTATTGACAAATCTTTACTAGCAGCAAACGCTACACCAACACTTTTAGATTTTTTAGTTGTTGAAGCTGATGTCGTGTTTGTTTCTTGCTCGGCCATAGAACCTGCAACTGAAATTGCACCAGCAATATATCTTAAGCTAGCTTTATAGTTATCAGCTGAATTAGTGTTTAAGCCTTTGTCGTTAGAATCTGTGCTGTTATAAAACAATCCAGCATCTAATCCTTTAACACCTAAGTTTCCTCTAAAACCAACTTCGTATGTTGAATTTGATCCATCAACATATGAAGAATGAGTTGTGAACCCACCATCACTTGCTCCTGCAATAGCAGCTTGTGATGGAGCATAGTAAACAGAGAATTTACCAACACCAAGATCTTGAGTTAAACCAAGACCAAATGAAGAGTATGGAGAACCAATGGCTGTGAGGTAACTTGTCGGTCCTGTTCCATTAATTCCTGATACCACGTCATCAAGATCATATACACCCGCTAAGTTAGTAATTTCATAATCAGGATTTTGGATATGATCGGCACCAATTGTTAATGTAGTTTTTCCAGAAATGAAATCTATGTATATGTTTTCGTTAAACATAGCTGTTCCAGAAGTAGTCGAGTTAGCTTGCGATCCGCTTTCTTGACCATCATGCTCAATTGAAAAACCAGCAACATAGTCCATTCCATTATTCAACTTACCTTTGTTAGTGATATTGATTTGAGACTCTTTTCCAAATCCTCTACCGCTTTTAGCTTTATCTGTTTTGTTAGAAAAACCTTTGTAAGTAAGATCAAGGTTACCTGATACAGTCGTTTGTGCAAACGCCGCTCCAGAAACTAACAATCCAGCTATAGCTGTTGTTGTTAATAGTTTATTTTTCATTTTTTTCCTTTTATTATTGTTAATTAATTAACTAAAAATTAGTTAATATGTTCCCTTAATAACATTTTTTCAGGGAAATTGACTAATATCATAAATTAACATATGTTAAATCTCTAACGTGTTGTAATTATGCAACTATTTTATGATAAAATTTAATAAATTAGCTATTTTTGGAGCCTTTTCACTTTTTTTACTAATTTCCAACTGTTCAACTTCAAATAAAGATGCAGAAAATAAGATAGAACCTAATATGCAAGTAAAAACTAGAGAATTTGCTGATAAAGGAGGTGGAATCTTTGGAGATATTAATAATAGAAAATCAAGCAAAAATACATTTGATTTTGGAAGCTCTAATGTTTTATGGCGCGCAACCCTTCAATCTTTAGATTTTCTACCCTTACTAAACGCCGACTATTCGGGCGGTGTAATTATATACGATTGGTACTCACAATCGAATAACACAAAAGAACAAATTAAAATATCAGTTAGATTCTTGGATAATGAACTAAGATCTGATTCTATAATAGTTACTGCCCATAAAAAGATCTGTGATAACAATGATAAATGTTCAAATTCAACAATTGATCAAAAATTTTCAAACTCCTTGAAAGAAAGTATTATTAACTCAGCGCGCGCTTTAAAAATAGAAGAAGCTAAAAAAGAAAAAAAATAAGTTTAAAAGGATGGAAAATTACAATCCTTTAACGGTCGAAAAAAAGTGGCAATCTTTTTTTGAAATAAATCAAATTTTTAAAACAAAAAAAAATTTAGGAAAAAAATTTTATTGCCTTGAAATGTTTCCTTATCCTTCAGGAAATATTCATATGGGGCATGTTAGAAACTATACCCTAGGTGATGTAATAGCTAATTTTAAAAGACTCAGTGGTTACAATGTTCTACATCCCATGGGTTGGGATGCCTTTGGACTTCCTGCTGAAAATGCTGCAATTCAAAATAAACTTCATCCTGGAGTTTGGACTAAAAAAAATATTTCTATAATGAAAGGCCAATTACAACGTCTTGGACTTTCTATAGACTGGGATAAGGAAGTTTCAACCTGTGATGAAAATTATTACAAACAACAACAATCATTATTTTCTTTTTTTTTGAAAAAAAGTTTAGTTTATAAAAAAGAAAGCTATGTTAATTGGGATCCTATCGATCAAACCGTACTTGCAAATGAACAAGTTATTGATGGTAAGGGCTGGAGATCGGGTGCGATAGTTGAAAAAAAAAAATTAAGTCAATGGTTTTTAAATATTACAAAATATTCAGATGAACTTTTAGAATCCCTTGAAAACTTAAAAGGTTGGCCTGAAAAAGTTAAGTTAATGCAAAAAAACTGGATTGGAAAATCCATAGGATGCGAGATAGATTTTTTAACAAATAATAAAGAAAAGATAAAAATTTTTACAACTCGACCTGACACAATTTTTGGTGCATCCTTTATTGCAATTGCTCCTGATCATCCATTCACTCAATTTTTTGAAAATGATGAGAATTTTTTAAAGTTTAAAAATGAAGCACTTAAAAATATCGCAATTGAGTCTTCATTATCAAAGAATGAAAAATTAGGATTCAAAACTCCTTACTTTGTCTATCACCCATTTATTGAAGATAAAAAACTGCCAATTTATGTGAGTAATTTCATACTTATGGATTACGGTACAGGTGCAATTTATGGCTGTCCTGCGCACGATCAAAGAGATCTAGAGTTTGCCTTAAAATATAAATTAGAAGTACTTCCTGTAGTATCGCCTAATAAATCTCAAGATATAAAAATTAAAGATGAGGCTTATGTAGAAGATGGCTTTATAATTAATTCTGATTTTTTAAATGATCTTAGTGTTGATGAAGCCAAAAAAAAAGTAATTAGAATTATTGAAGATAAAAAAATTGGAAATTATAAGACAATTTACAGATTAAAAGACTGGGGAATATCAAGACAGAGATACTGGGGTTGTCCTATTCCAATTTTATACAGAGAGGATGGTAAAATCATTCCTGTTCCTGAAAAAGATTTACCCATTACTCTTCCTGAAGATATTGATTTTAGCAAACCGGGAAATCCTTTAGAAAACCACCCAACATGGAAATATACAAAATGTCCAGAAACTGGAATGAAGGCCATTCGTGAAACAGATACCCTTGATACCTTTGTGGACTCTTCTTGGTATTTTTTAAGATTTTGTTCACCTCTTGAACAAAATCATCCATTTAATAATGAGGATGTTAATTATTGGATGCCCGTTGATCAGTATATTGGCGGGGTTGAACATGCAATTTTGCATCTTTTATATTCACGATTTTTTACCCTTGCCTTAAAGGATGAGTTTAAATTTAAATTTTCAGAGCCGTTTCAAAATCTTTATACTCAAGGGATGGTTTGTCATCCAACCTTTAAAACTGAAAAAGGAGATTGGGTCTTTCCAAAAGATGTAAAATTTGAGGATGGAAAATATTTTTTAGAAAATAACTTAAAAGTGTTGAAGGGCGACAGCCAGGCTATGTCAAAATCCAAGAAAAACATTGTAGATCCAGACGATATTATAAAAATTTACGGCTCCGATGCGGTAAGGTGGTTTATTTTGTCCGATAGTCCTCCAGATCGGGACATTCAATGGAGTGATAGTGGCATTCAAGGTGCTTATAAATATGTTCAAAAAATTTTTCGTACATGCGAGAAAATATCAAATTATCAAAAGACAAATAAAAATTTTGATAAAAATTTTTACATTAAAGTCGATATTTTAGTAAAAGAAATATCGGAATGTGTTGAAAAATTTCAAATGAATGTTGCTGTTGCAAAATTATATACTTTTTTAAATCTCATCAATGACGAAATTGAAAAATTAGGAGTTGATAAAAATAGTTTAATTGATGTTTTTAAGAAATATTTAATAATTATCTCAGCCTTTATTCCCTATATTGCAAATGAATGCTGGGAAAAAATTACAAAAAAAACAGATCTTACCATTCAAGAGTGGCCTAAATTTGATAATGAATCATTAAAAAAAGATGAATTTAATGTGGTTGTTCAAATAAATGGTAAAAAAAGAGCAATTATCAACGCTATTCACAATGAAACGGAGGACAGTATTTTTAGTAAATCCTTAGCAATTAAAAATATAAAAGTTATATTAGAAAAAACTACCATAACAAAAAAAATATTTGTTAAAAATAAATTGCTAAATATTGTCACCAATGAAAAATAAAATATTTATAACAATTTTACTTATTATCACTCTCTCAAACTGCGGATTTTCCCCTATTTATACGGGAAGCTCAAAACAAGTTGTTATTTCAAAATCAGAAATCATAGGAGATAAAGATCTTGCCTTTAATCTTGAACAAAAATTAAATTTTAAAAAAGATGAAAAGGATGTGAATGCTTATATATTTAAAGCACAAATTTACGATACTGCAGAAAGTTCTTTGGTAGATAATAGAGGAATAGCCACTGAAGAAATTATAAAACTAACCGTAAGTTATCAGTTTCAAGATAAAAATGGAATTGTGGTATACCAAGATGCTATTTCAAAAGATAAACGAGTTGCAGTTACTGATAATTTAGCAAATAATTCTATCATCAAAAATAACGAAAAAAGAATACTGTTAGACTCTATAATCCAAAATATATTATTTAAATCTAGAGTTTCATTAAGATAGTTTAAATGATTGTAAAATCACAAGAAATCTCCTTTAAGAAAAAAGATTTCTTTCTTAATAAAGTCATTGTCCTATATGGAGAAAATCAAGATTTAATAAACGATTTGAATGATCAAATTTTATCTTTATGTGAAGTTAAAGATCAAAATTCAAAAAT
>Ga0247840_10012113_pt1 | contig 10317 bp, 7 predicted proteins | sample LaCruzMarch2015__FD_192404 | JGI IMG/M metagenome (GOLD analysis project Ga0247840, IMG submission 192404) | Freshwater microbial communities from meromictic Lake La Cruz, Castile-La Mancha, Spain - LaCruzMarch2015_17m | ecosystem: Environmental > Aquatic > Freshwater > Lake | place: Spain...
CAAAGCCAAGAAGAGGGGGGTGGCGTACCAAATTTTATTGATCTTCACAAAGAAATGATCGCCGTGCAACCCCGTCATGGGCAGGACCGACTTGATCCGACGGAACACCGGGTTTTCATCGGGATTAAAAGCTTTCTCCTCACCAAAAGCCATTTTCCACGCGGAATAAAGAAGAACCGCTCCGAACAAATAAAGAACCCAATGAAACCGTTCCACCAAAGCGGCTCCCACAAAGATCAGAACAAATCGTAAAACCAAAGCCCCAATGATTCCCCATTTGAGCACCCGAGGTTGCTGGGCCGGTGCAATGCCAAAATAAGAAAAAATCATGATGAAAACGAACATATTGTCGACGGACAAAGATTTTTCAATCAGATACCCCGTGAGGAAACTCAGGGCTTGGGCGTGGCCGATATAAAAATAGATTCCTGTGGCGAAAAGCAACGACACCCCCACCCACACGCCGCTCCACACAGCGGCTTCCCGCAAACGGATTTCGTGATGGTGCCGGTTGGCCAAAACCAAATCCACGTAAAGCATTCCCGCCACCACCAGATTAAAAACAACCCACATCACGAGCTGATGATTCATGACTTTTTCGCTCCCGGAACGGTGTCTCGATGGGGGAACAAGCCCCGCCGAGCTTGACGACACACTTCCACAAAATCCGCTGAAAAAGAGGCTTTTTCCACCACCCACTCCAAATAATTGGGGTCTTCTTGGGCCACCTGTTCCAAACTGTGGTAGCGGTGTTTGCCGAAATTAAAAAAGGCTTCGCCGTCCCGCCACACCAAACGACCCTCTTGATCCACTTGGGACGGTTCCGGAGCGGTGCAAAAAGCGTGGAGACTGTCCACGTCCTTCGGGAGGTCCGCGTAACGATCCAATTGAGCCAAAAGGACTTCGTAGGTGGCTTGGGTGTCCGCGTCGGCCGAGTGAGCGTCCACCAAGTCTTTGCCACAATAAAACTTGTAAGCCGCGGACAAATCCCGTTTTTCTTTTTTGCGGTAGATCACGCTGGCGTCCACCATACGACGGTCGTCCATCGTGAACGACAACCCCACCCGCCCGAACTCTTTGCTCAGCATAGGAATGTCCAAGCGTTTCATGGCGTACCCACCGATGTCGGAATTTTCAAAGAAAGCGTAAAGCCGCGTCGCCCAGTCTTTAAACAGGGGTTGATCCCGCAACATCTCGTCGGTGATGCCGTGGATGGCCACGGACTCGGCGGGGACTTTAATGCCCGGGTTAAACCGTTGGCAAAGGCGTTCCGTGCGTCCGTCTGGGTGAAGTTTGATCAGAGCGATTTCAATAATGCGGTCCAATTCCACCAGCAAACCGGTGGTTTCCAAATCAAAAAAAACGATGGGACGGGAGAGTGATGCCAAGGGCATGGAAATCCTTATGTTAGGGATTGAAACGACGGACAAAAATTCGTTGGGCCAAGGCGGTTTCCAAAGCCAATTGGGTTTCCCCAAGATCAAACACGAAAGCCGGGGACGTTTGATGAAGGTGAATCGGGGCCCCGGGGATCAGCCCCAAGGCCATCAAGCGATGGAGTTCCGGGTGATCGTGCAACTGAAGCCACGCCACGGTGCCCCGTTCTCCGGGTTTTATTTCCGTGAGCGGAAAAACATTGGAATTGTCAGAACCAGCCGTGTCGGTTTTCACGGGACCATTTTACCATAAAACAAAACAGCTGGAATTTCTGAAACAATCACACCAGGCGTTGATTCCACATCGTTTTTGTCCTCACGTCTATCGCAAAATCCGGGTGCAACATCCGCGTTGAGGTCAAATTTTACGGTAACGTTCCACGGCCTCGGGCCAAGGGAGAACGTCCACTTCCGTCGGGAGGCGACGGGGGTGTTGATCGGTCAAGGAAGCAACGATGAGGGGCACCCGCGGGAACCGACGACGGAAGGATTCCACGGTTTGAGAACGAAGATCCGTTCGACCGGATTTGCACTCGATGGCCAACAACGGACCGTGGCCCCCCTCCACCAAAACATCAATTTCGTTGTTCCCCTCCCGCCAGAACGAAAACCGATGATTTTTCCGCTCATTGTCGCGGTGTTTCACCAGTTCACGAACGAACCATGTTTCAAATAAAAAACCAAGTTCGATGGGTGACGGAGGATCGTTTAAGCGTCTCTGGATGGAACGAACCACGCCCGTGTCAAAAAAATAGAATTTCGGTCGAGCTTTTTTTCGTTCGCTTCGATCCCAAGGCCAGAGGAATTCCCCCAACAACGTGTCCTCCAAAATTGAATAGTATTCTTTTACCGTGCTGGTGGGAACGGAGGATTCCCGAGAGATGTTTGAAAATTCAAGAACTTGAGCGTTGTCTTGGGCGGCCACCTGAATGAACCGCTGGAAAGCCCCCACGTTTCTGGTTAAGGCTTCCGCTTGGATCTCCTCCTTGATGTAGGTGGTGTAATAAGACTCCAGCAAACCACGAGCTTGATCCATGTCTCGAGAAAGGATCAATTGGCTGATCTTGGGCAAGGTGCCGTAGGACAAGGCGTGGTTTATGTTAAAAGAAGAACCAATTTCTTCCGCCGTGAGGGGATGAAGTCTCAAATCCAAAGCCCGCCCCCCCAACAAATTAGCCCCCCCCCGTTTTAATTTTCGGGCACTGGACCCAGAGAGAATAAATCGAAGACCCAATTCTTCAATGCCTTTCTGAACATAATCCAACAAAATCGGAACCCGCTGAATTTCATCCACCACCACAAGAGACCCTTTTCTTTGAGTCTGAATTTCCTCCCAAAACAAGCGAGGATTCAACCGGAGATTTAATTCCCGTTCGGGATCCAGCAGGTCCACGTAAAGAGGCCCCTTCAGCTCACGCAAAAGATGGGACTTCCCCGTCATGCGAGGACCAAACAAAAAAGCCGACGATCTTAAGCGATCGATCTTCAATTCTCGCGTGAAGTTCATAGCATCAGAATAACATGTTCTTGTTATTTAATCAAGTTAAATAACAAGAACATGTTATAGTGTTGATTGGTCGACGAAAAAGATTCACCCAATGGGTGAATCTAAAAAAACAGGGCTCAGGATTTTCCGTGGATATTTTGGGTTGCTTTTGGTTGGTTCTTCCACCCCATGAAGGCGTTATGAGACGAATTTTTTGCCGGTAGCGGGGACGGACCTGTTCGATCCGCCCCGTGGGAAGTTGAGGGGCGGGAGTTGGTCCGGCCTCCGGCAAAAAATTCGGCGGAAGCCGCCGGGGCGCATTTCTTTTGGTTCCTTTTCTTTGTGCGTCCAAAGAAAAGGACCCCGCATCAGCGGCTCTGCCGCCCCAAGTGTCCGGAGCACTGCGACGGACCGGGTGCAGGGCGGAGCGCCTGCCCAGGGGTGGGAGGGGGCGGGAGCCCCCTTAATTGAAAACAATGGAGTCCTACTGTTCCCTCCATGACCCACGGGAAATCCTGAAGCCCCAAAAAAACGAGGGGTCAACTTCCGTTTTTAGGCTTATACAAAGGGCCAGATCAGAAGAATTTTGTTCACCAAGGCGGACAACAGCAACGCCACGGACAAAACGATCACCGTGATGGCAAGGGCTCCCTTCCACCCGCGTTCTTTAAACATGATCAACCACTGGGCGATGCAAGGCATAAACAGAGAAATCAACACCAAACTCACGGTCACCTGCCGAAGGTTGAGTTCCCCGGATTTTTGCAAATGATAAAGCCCAGCGGCCCCGTAATCCCGTCTTAAAAAACCGATTAAAAACGAAGACGTCGCTTGGGCCGGAAGGCCGAGGAACCCTTGGACCAACGGCGAAAGACCTCGTTCCAGCCGAACCAGTAAACCCCAGCGATCTAAAAAGAAAAGAGCGAGGGTTCCGTAAACAAACAAGGGGACCACTTCTTTCAAATACCAAGTGAGACGTGTGCTCATTTTCATCCAAAGGTTCCCCCACAAGGGGCGACGGATGGGCGGAATTTCCATTAAGAACGGGGCCCGGGCCCCGGGCAAAAATCGGGCCGCCAAAGACCCCACGGCCAAGGTGGTCCCCGCAAGAACCGTGAGCCACACCAAGAGAACGCGAGGAGACAACCCCGCCGTCATCCCTAAAATCACCGCCAATTGGGCCGAGCAGGGTATGGTGAGGGCTAAAAGGAGAGTGACAATGATTCTCTCTTTTTTTGTGTCTAAAATGCGGGTGGTCATGGTGGCCATGGTGTCACAACCCAATCCTAAAAGAACCGGCAAAACCGCCCTCCCATTCAAGCCCATCAATCGAAAAACTCGGTCCAACAACACCGATAGTCTCGGCAAATAACCGGAATCTTCCAATAAACCAAAAGCCAGAAAAAAAGTGGCCACAATAGGGAGGATCAACGCAAAAGCGTAAGCGAAAGCCATGCTCACCACACCGTAGGGACCTGTGAGCATGTCGCGAACCATAGGCCACGGAATAAATTTGTTGGTTAAAACCACGGCCAGTGGGGTAATAAACTTTCCAAAAACAGTGTTTTCAAGAAAATTCACCGCCACGCCGGCCCCGAACACCCCCACGAATTCATAAACCGCGTAGAGAATCACCACCGCCAAGAGGTAGCCCGGCCAAGGCCGCAGAGCCCACCGCCCGAGGCGTTGGGAGAAAGCTGGTTTTAAACCACCCTGAACCGTGACGGTTTCGGCCACCATTTCTCGAGCCCGCCCTTCGCGATCGGAAAAAATCAAGGAACGGGGGTCCCGGGCGTAACGGGCTCGCTCGGCTTGGGAGGCTTCGTAAAGGGACTGTTCCGTTGCAGCAGAATCCGTCAAACCACAAGTCAAAACCGTGTCGTCGCCGGACAACAAGGCCAACCCCACCGCCCGAGCGGACGAGGATTTTTCTGAAAAAAAAGATTTTAATCGAAGAAGAGACAACTCGATCTCTGGGGGATACACACAAGGCAACGAGCGTTTGGCTTGGGACAAACTCTTTTTAAGATCTTCTATCCCTTCCCCCGTGGTCGCCACCGTGGCTGTCACGGGAACACCCAACCACCGCTCCAACCCACGACCATCCACGGCAATGCCCCTGGCCAAAGCTTCGTCGTTTAAATTCAAAGCCACCACAAAAGGAATCCCATAATCCGCTAATTCCAAAGTGAGCAAAAGGCCTCGTTTTAAATTTTTGCCGTCTAAAACATGAAGAACAACGTCGGGTTTTTCTCGCAAAAGGAAATCCCGGGTGACTCGTTCGTCTTCCGAAGAAGGCAAAAGAGCGTTCACCCCCGGCGTGTCCGTCACTTTCCAGCGGTGCTCCCCCAGACGACACCACCCCGAAGAAAGTTCCACGGTGGTTCCCGGATAATTAGACACCGTGGCGTAAGTTCCCGTGAGGTGATGAAACAACACCGACTTCCCCACGTTGGGAGGCCCCACCAACGCCAACGATTTAAAGGGGGGGTTTTTTTCCGTTGTTAAATTTGAAATCATATTTCAATTATATTTTATTTTTGGGGTCTTTTTGATGAATTCTGAAAAAGATCCCAAAAAAAATCCCGCCGTGAGGGGATCACGGCGGGGCGGAAAATTCGACCCCAGTAGGATTTGAACCTACGACCTTCTGCTTCGTAGGCAGACGCTCTATCCAGCTGAGCTATGGGGTCGCTGGCGCGACGAACAAGTCACACCTGAAAACGACGGGTGCGAGTGGGTGAGCACCCTAGCCGAATCAAACAGCAAAGGCAAATCCCCCCTCCGCCCCCCTTTTTCAAAGGGGGGAACACACCCCAAGACTACCATTCCCAGAAATTTCCGTGCCTTTCGGGGGTTTCTATTTATACCAAATCCCACAAAGACAGTCCAACACAAAAACAGTACAATAGGAATTCCCTAGGAAAAGGGAATTCCTTGAAAAGCCAGAACAGGGGAAAGACGCTCTCAGCGAAGAACGATAGAAATTATTGAGGAGAACACCATGGCTAAAAACTTCATCAACGAAGGAATTGAACGGATTCAACGGGACGGGAGTCGGGTGGTGGGGGAAGGGACGGCCATGTTGCCGGCGGCGTCTTTAATGAAAGCGGCGGGGGTTTTGGGATCCATCGCCGATCGAAAAAAACCTTTTGTGACGGTGGTCAATTCTTACACCACCCACATCCCGGGGCACGCCCATCTGGAACCCTTGGGTCATTTGGTGGAACGGGAATTAAAAAATCTTGGGTACAACGTGTGGTATTGCAACATCGGCGGGGCCGTGGACGATGGAATCGCCATGGGGCATTTCGGCATGAAATATTCCCTCCCCAGTCGGGAACTGATCACGGATCAAATTGAAACGGTGATTGGGGCTCATCCCTGCGACGGGTGGATTGGTATTGGCAATTGCGACAAAATCGTTCCGGCCATGTACAACGCCATGGTGAGGCTCAACATTCCCGCGGTGTACGTGTCCGGTGGGCCTATGTTGGCGGGCGCTGGGAAAACGGATTTGGTGAGCGTTTTTGAAGGCGTTGGAAAATGGTCCGCCGGAAAAACCACCAGCACCGATTTGGAGGAACTGGCCGAACGGGCCTGCCCGGGCTGTGGCTCTTGCGCCGGCATGTTCACGGCCAACTCCATGAATTGTTTGGGCGAAGCCATTGGTTTGGCCTTGGCCGGCAATGGCAGCATCACAGCGGAGATTTTGGTGAATGGGAAAAGAACACCCAACCCCCAACGGGAAGAGTTGTTGCGAAAAGCCGCCCACGCCTTGAAACGGTGCATAGACCAGAACATCCGTCCCCGGGACATCGTAACGAAAGCCTCCTTGGACAACGCGTTTGTTTTAGACATGGCCATGGGCGGGTCCACCAACACGGTGTTGCACACGCTCGCCTTGGCCCACGAAGCGGGAATTCCCTACGACTTAAAACGCATCAACGCCTTGTCTAAAAAAACCCCGTGCCTGTGCAAGGCCAGTCCGTCCCGACCGGACGTCCACATCGAAGACGTGCATCGGGTGGGGGGTGTGATGGCGATTTTGAAAGAAGCCACCCGAGCCGAGACCGGTGTGAACGAAAACCTTCCCACCGTTGAAGGGACTTTGGGCGATGCCTTAAGACAAGCCCCGGCCCCGGACGGCGACGTGATTCGAACCATTGAAAAACCTTTCAGTGCCACCGGGGGGTTAACCGTTCTCTTCGGAAATTTAGCCCCGAACGGGGCCATTGTGAAAACCGCCGGTGTGGCCCCGGACATGTTGACCTTTGAAGGTCCGGCCGTTGTTTTTGAATCCCAAGAAGACGCGTTGAAAGGAATTTTGGGCCACCAAGTCAAAGACGGTCAAGTGGTGGTGATTCGCTACGAAGGCCCCAAGGGAGGCCCCGGCATGCAGGAAATGCTCAGCCCCACCGCCGCCATTATGGGCATGGCCCTGAAAACCGCCCTCATAACCGACGGACGTTTTTCCGGTGGAACCCGGGGCCTCTGCGTGGGGCACATCTCTCCCGAAGCCGCCACCGGAGGCCCCTTGGCCCTCGTGAAAAAAGGCGACCGAATCCGCGTGGACACCCTTCGCCGAACCCTTGATCTGATGGTTCCCCCCGCGGAAATCCAACGAAGACACAAAGCCCTAAAACCCTTCCGCCCTAAAGTCACCGCCGGCTGGCTGGGCCGTTACGCCCGCTTCGTCACCAGCGCGGACACAGGCGCCGTTTTAAAAAGTGAGGGTTAGTCTCAATGCCAGTAACCTAAGGTTCGTCGTTCCGGCGAAGGCCGGAACCCAGCTACATACCCGCCCAAAAAAAGGTCGGGTAAGGGAGAAAACGAGCTCACGGTTTCTTCTAAGTTTCGTCATTCCGGTGAAAACCGGAATCCATTGGTTTTCAATGTTTTTGACCGGAGCTCGTTGGAAGTTTTTAAAATTGTTGTTTAAGAACCAGTTTGAACCCAGATTTTGCATTAGACGCGAGACGAAGAAGGCCAAGGCAGTTTCGACGCAAAAAGTGAAGGTCCTGCTGGTTGCATGGACGAACTTTTTAAGGAAGAAAATGTCCGGCATTCTTCGTCGAATCCCGCGGTCTAATGCAAAATCTGGGTTAAAAGATGTTTGTAATTACTCAGCCCTCATCCGGCCCTTCGGACCACCTTCCCTCAAGAGGGGAAGGAAATTATGTTTTTCCCTCTCCTCTTGGGAGAGGGCAGGGTGAGGGACCTGAGTAGTTACGATGTTTTTTCATAAGAAGGGACTGCCATGTTTTTTTAAATGAGTTCATACAACCCTTATTACCCAGTCCTCCCCCTTTAAAAAAGAGTGGTTGAGCGGAGGTGTTTTTGTCTGCATCTGTCGGGCAAATCCTGTCGGGTCCAGACGTGAGTAACGACCGACCCTTGAGGTAGAGAGCCTCTAACGCGAAACGGAGGAAGAACCAACCAAAACCAAACGAAAAGAACCGCCACAAATCCGGAAATCAGTATTTTTTATGATTTGAAATTCATAAAATATTCTGTATAATTAGACAGGCAATAGACGTGAAAGTGCTAAACCAAACAGCGAAACTTAGGCTGAATACATGTTAGGCTCAAAATCCATGAAAATCGACTTCCAAATTAAAGATACTGACGCTGGTTGGTACGCCCGTTTGGATCGGATGTTTCTAGCTCTAGTCCCTGAGTGGTTTAATTGGCTAGGGTGGATCCTCATTCTTGGGGCTTTGCAATATTTTCAATCGAAAAGCAAAAACATTTTTTTAGCAATCCTCATCACTCTCAGTTATTTTTCACTTTGGCGATATTTTATTGCTGTGTTTTATAAGTTTGAAATCGCTGGGACTCCTTTCTTAAAATCCCTGCGTGCTCATAAAGTTTTTTCTCATGTTTTGTCTGGTGTGTTAGCTTTTGGTTTTTGGAAACTGGCGGGATTCCTTTCAAAACTTGCGGCAAACTATACTTCTTAAACCCAAGGCCCTTCTGATCAATTCCTCAGAGGGGTGCTGTGTGTCACTTGGAGACTTTCTATGATTTTTAAGAAAAAGCAAGTACCTCGACCTTGTCACTTTCGCCAATTCGTGGTTGCAAAGGAATCATGGACCGCGGTTCTGAAACGACTTGAGTTCAGGCCGAAAACAAACCACTTGTCACTACGCAAGGAAAGTATCGATGAAGCCACAGAAGCTGCGATTAAAAGCTCATACTTGATCCTCACAGTAGAGCTATTTAATATGGTTACAAAAAATGACAATCGCCTGCACCTTGCCGTTGGAGAGGAACCAATTGTTCTTGAGTGCCTTGCATTCTCATCCTCTTTTATATGCAACGTCATCAATCCAGAGAGTGAAAACTACGATCTGTATTTGGACGCAAGACAATCCACCATAAAATCAATTTCTTTAATGTCGCTTCTTGCCAATGAAGATATTGAAAACACACTCCTTGCTAGATTTGACATGTATGACAAGGCCTCAAATTCTACTGACAGAGAGGAATATTTGGCAGACAGATTTGCTCGAATCCTGACATACCTCAGCTCTGGAGAATATTTTTCTCATATCAAAATTCGCCATGAAGACCCAGTAAACCTTGTCCATCGCATAACGGCACAAGAGTTCATCTCTAGTGCCATTCCGAAACTTAAAGAAATGATTCGCCTGATCGTAAATCGCCAGATAGAGGAAGAATCTTCCTTTGAGAACAATATTAAAAACCCCGATGAAAAGACCGATAACTTAGAAGCCAGTTCAAACAAGTATCACGATCAGATTGACGCTCAAATTGCGTCGACGTATAACTTTCTGAAAGACCGGTTTGGAGAGAAGAAAAATGCAAGTCTCATCGGCAGGCACAACATGAAAACGCTATCTATCTTCGCTGTCCATGCCGCAACGCTTCTAGCCATTAAGCGAGAATTTCCAGAGCTTCGTCGAATCACCCAAAATGGGTTCACTCGAACACTTTCATTTCGGACACCTAATACCATGCCCAACGTCAAACCGCCCAACAACACGTTCGTTAGTTATTGTAGCGAAGAAGAATCGTTCATGCACAAACAGACGGAAGTCTTTGAGCAACAAGGGGTAGAACCATTAGTGAAAAACCTACTCCGACACCTAGGCGGAAATGACAGCGACTACAACTGGATCTATGACTATATAGACCTGATAGCACGTCAAGTAAGCAGAACTTACCTTCCGTTCCTTGCTAAAGAATAGGAGAAATAGGGAACGGTGATTGTTTAATAACTTATGAAAACATCAAACCGCCCAACAATTCATTCCAGCGGACGGGCCACACGGCGGCCCGCCGCTGAATTCTAACGTTGAGGTTGTAGAAAAACCCCACCTCCTCGTAATTCCTCTCAATTTTATCGTCGGAGCGACCGTCGAGAGAATT
>Ga0247840_10012116_pt1 | contig 10313 bp, 26 predicted proteins | sample LaCruzMarch2015__FD_192404 | JGI IMG/M metagenome (GOLD analysis project Ga0247840, IMG submission 192404) | Freshwater microbial communities from meromictic Lake La Cruz, Castile-La Mancha, Spain - LaCruzMarch2015_17m | ecosystem: Environmental > Aquatic > Freshwater > Lake | place: Spain...
TCCTCCAGTTACCAAAATACGTTTTCCATCCCAAAAAGAAGTGGTCATTTACATCGCCTTGGTATCGCCTTTTGCTTTATCTGCGACGAATTTTTTCATTTTGGACTGTTGTTTTACCTTGGCGCTTTTGGCACTGATAATACCGCTGTTTCGTACTTTCCACGTCCGGGTATCAACAAAGTCTGTGCCCATGGCTCGAGCTGTTTTCCGCTTGGTTTTTGTGCGGGTTCCGGCCCTCGGTGAAACTGTGGCTTTTAGGTATAATGATTGCATCCTATCTTCCATTGTTCCATAATTTCCGTCAGATGGTACTTTATTCAGACCTTTTGATTTACATTCATGGAGTCTTGACATTTTTTAACCTCTCAATGACAAATGCACAGTAATTGATGCAATCCTTGTATTCTTCTATTTTGTCCTCTGGAGTTTTCTTTTCATAACCACGGACTGCTTTTAGGTAGACTTGTCCTTCCAGCACTTCTATCGGGACAAGTGTTCGTGGTTCGGTGCGATATTTGCTGCCTCTTTCAGCTTTAAGAGACATTACATCTTTAACAATTTCGTCGTATCCGTCCATTAGTAAAACCCCTTGAATTTCATTGACTCGGAGTGGTCACGTTTGAAATAAATGTGGGCACTTATCGAGGTGGTCTCCATCCATCCCATACTTACCAGTTCTTTTTCGTGATTGTTGACGATTTTTGCGTTTACAGACATTACAACTTCCCGAAGAAGGTGAGACAATGCAAATGCGTTGGCTCCCCATGCTGAAAGCATGTCGTTGCTTCTGAAGAGGGCATGCATGTTAATTTCCCCATTTCTGCGGAGGAACTGGATATGATTCAGACAGGGTGGATCTTCCATTACTTCGTGGCCCCGTGGCTCGAATAAAGACACTACGGCACGGCGTGATGTTGGAGTTTCGGTAAGTTTTCTTACCACATAATCAATTTGGTTGACTCCTGTTTTTCTTCCGTTTCCGAGTTCCCACTCCATACGCAGGAATTTTGAGCCTTCTCCGAATACTGCCGATGGGTCTCCTCCCGGAAAGTCCCATATCAGATTGCTGTAAAGATAGGAGAAGTCTGGTTTTCCGGGTGCGTCTTTTAGACGTCTTGGATGCAGAATTTCGTCTTTGTATGCATCCATGGCTTGAGGGCCAAAGCCAAGTTTTGGGCTTATCATCGGGGTATCAAACGGTTTGTTTACGTGGATATTGACTGGTTCTGGATATTCGAGAGTTTGTTCTTTGTCCTCGGTAAGAATGTCATTAAAATCCTTGCCTTGCAGGATGAGACGAACTACTTTTTCGTGAGCGTCTCCTATGGTGTCTGCAGTGATTGTGTACACTATTTTCCTCCTCCAATGAGACGGGTAATTGCTCCAGTTAACGATTTTCTGTTCCTCATAACATTGTTGATTTTTTCTGATAATTTATATCCCATGTATGTTTTTTCAGTGAAAGTTAGTCGAGAATCGTTTGAAAGAGCAAAAAGAGCTTCTCCTCGTGTTTTGTTCGATTTCCATATATCATCCATAATAAATCCGAGTTGCATAAAGCGTTTTTCGCTTATTCCTAGCGCTTCCTCTATAGTTACGCTTTCACGGGGATTGATAATCTCCGGTTCGACAATTGCTAGATTTTTATCCATATTACTACTACTCCTACTGAATATATTAGTCTTCTCAATTTCATGGTTTTATTCCTACAGATAAATTTCGTAATTGGGTAAGACCAGACGAATTTGCGCAAGAAACTATTTGATGGCAGGTTATTGTTCGTTGTGCTATCATCATTCCTATAGCAATTCCCAAAATAAGGGCCATTATAATGGCAAACCAAATTATGTATTTTTGTTCCATGGAATCACCGTTTTATATAAATTCGTTCTTCTGCCTGTAGAGAATCCAACATGCGTTTTTTAATGTCTTTGTAGTCGTTAATTGACCCGTTGTTACTAAATTCGAAAATATAATAATGTGAGTACGAAACCTGATACCTTTCGGAGTATGAGAAGGGATATGATGATGTTCCGGGAGGAATTATCACGTCAAAAGTTACGTATGGAGATTGAAAAGAAGTAAAATGCTTCTCATAATTTGTCATTGCCGTGTATCCGGCAACATCAAAGAAGCGGGGAGTAATACTTTGTTGACACCAGTCTATCGATGCGTCGAGATCATAGTTTCCCGGAACAATAAAATCAGAAGTATACGCAGTGAATTTTGTTGTTCCATCTCCGCTATCGAGAGTAATAACACGAGTCGTAGCTTTGATTTTTGCTGTTTTTGGAATATATAGGCTTTCCGAATTTACAGTTGAAACCCGTTCTGTCCATGTATTCGGATATTCTATGCTAAAATCATCGTCATAATATTTGGTGAAGGTAATAGCAGAAATATTTGACTCCGCAGGTGTGGGTGTAAGGGATGGCGTAGGTGTCCTTGATACGAACTTAATTACTGATTCTACAGGGGTTGGAATTGCCGTTTTAACGTAGGTAATTATAGTTTCTGTATATTCTTCTGGGTCTGGAGTTTCTAGGGGCTTTGCTGGAGTTTGTTCAGGAGTAATATTTACAGGAATGATTGTTGGGACTGGGGTTGCAACGGGTTCGTCAGGAACATCGACAATGCATCCAGATAAACATGCGAATGAAATTATTATTAAGACGAAAAACCAGTTCATACTCCCCACCCGGCCAGTCTGCGTTTTATCTCGATTTTTTCAGCTTCGGTAAATGGGATTGCCTGATAATGTTTTAGACTGGTCAGGGTATCGTGGCCTTGACGCAGGCATATCCAATTTTGTGGGACTCCTGCAGCAAACATCCACGATTCAATGGTCGCACGAGTCATTTTTGGTACTATCCCTGTTTGTTCTTCGTCGGTTATTCCTGATAATTTTGCCCATCGTTTCAAATCTTCTCCCCAAACTTTGCTGGTGGGAGGAGTTTTATTTTTGAAGAAATACGGGAGAACTCCCTGAACTTGTGACGGGATTGGAATGTACCTTTCTGGAGAGAGCCTTTTTACTTTGCGCTGCTCGTCTCTGGTAAGGAGAATTTGCTGTCGTTCTTTCATTACGAGTGACGGAATTTTATGCAGTCGTTGCACTTCGATATATCGCATTCCAGTCCAGAAACAGACTTCAAATAATGTTTTGAGATAGTCTTTTTCTATTACTGCTACGAATGCGTCTTTATCGAAAGGGCCAAGAATACGGATTTTCTGGCCTTTATCCGTGGTTATGAAGATTGGTTCGGGCATTGTGGTTCCTCTTTTGGATTTTTGGTGTTATATCCGGGTGTTCCGAAATTTCCGCACATCGGACAGGTAAAGGCGTTTGAGACAGTTTTATTGAATGCTGTCCATTCGTTGCAATGGTTGCAATATCCTACGTGTTTTTCAACGAGAAGCCATTCCATAAGACGTGTCCCTGTTCCCATTACGATTCTCCAGATTTGCAGGCGGCTATTTTTTTAATTGATGAGTACATTTTTACGAAAATGACTGCGATAGCTCCAAGGCCAATTGCATAAATTCCTGTGGCATATTTATCGGTTGCCGGATACCCTCCGATTATAATTACAACCAGCATGCCAGTTGCCGCTATACACAGAATGAATCCACAGGTTATTGCAAAATCTTTAATTTCCTCACCAACACAAGCCTTGTGTTTTTGTCGGTCTTCTGGTTGGTTTTTCCATTCGTGTACTGTTTTCATGATCCCTCGGTATACGGAGGACGTATGTCCCGGTTATATGCTTTTGCCATCATTCGTGGTTGCGCCCATTTATACCAGTCTCGGTTTGAAGCCGATAATGGAACGGAACCAAAATTTGCGGCGTGTTGACGGTATTCTTTAATTTCTCCTGTGATTATTGCACGAGGAAGGTAAAACCACCACGGATCAAATTTACAGGAAAGCTTGTCTGCCCAACAAAGTTTTGATGGTTGGGCACCTGCAGCATCTGCAAAATGACGTGAATGATATAATACCATGTCGAGATATGTGTGGTCGGTTTTATCGCAAATCTGGCTTGCTATCAAAGCGCCATAAATTGGGTGCATTTCTCCTTCGGGGCCATCCATATTTTGGCATCCCCAATATCCCCAGTCATGGGTGACAATACAGACGGCTTCTTTAAAGGTTGGCCATTTTCCATAAAGTTCTCTCCATGCGAAAAATACTGTTGCAGGATGCCAGATAAATTGATGGACTCCAAATAACACTGATTTTGTACCAACGTTCATTTTTCACCTGTGTCTTCGTCTCCTTCATCCATCATGAGAATGTGGGCAATATCCATCATTTGCGTCTCGGTTGGCATGAGTATTGTGTCGTTGCACATTGTCTTTTTGAAAGGGCAATGGGCGCAGATAATTTCCATATCCATGCCCGCTTCTGATATTGTTGCGCAATGAATGCTGAAGTCATAAATAACGGCCACTGCTTCAGGTTCTGTGTCTGGTTCTGTGGCAATCTGTTCTACGGTTTCTGTAGTGAATAACTCGCTGTCGTCGATTTCTGCAGGTTTTTCTGGTTTTTTCACTTCAAGTATTTTTGATGCATTTGTTGTAGAAGGTTGTTTGATATTTCCCTGCCTGTCGAGTTTAGCCATAGCCTGCCGCCTTTGCTTTGCTGATGTCGTTTTGCGTTGCCAGTGCGAAATGGTCTAACGGAAGGACTTTGATGTGATTAAAGAATTGAACTTTGCAGGTTCCGTCCTTTTTAATCATATCAACGGTTCCTACTCCCGGGGCGGGTGATACCCCTTTTATTTGCACCACTTTGGAACCGATACCAATCTGTTTTCCGGGTGCTGGGTCTTCGGTTGTTCTTGGGTCGGGTGTTGCCAGTTGCTGCTTTTCCCACGCCGCAGTGTGATAATATTTCCAGATTTCAATAACTTCTTCCTTTTTAAGTTTGGTTCGTGGGAATTTTCTCCAGTAATCTTTGAGCATTTCGTCGAGATCGAGCATGGTTTTAATGAATTTATATTCCCAAGCGCTGACGAAACCTGCGACTTTTGGCATTTTTACTTTAACGGGTTTTTCTCCTCGTGGCATCCTGATTTTTTTCTCTTTTATTACTGGATCGGAAGAAGCGGTTTGAAGTGGTCTTTTGCTTCTAATATCGTCGCATAAATGCGAGATTTTAGAAACGAGTGCCAGCGTGTCATTATCGGGAATGCCTTCGAAATTGACGGCAATCATTCCAGTACTGCAACCGTTTTCCATGGAATAATCAAGCGTTTGGCGAATCATTTGTGTCCCTCTTTTCTCTCGTGCGATTTTTGAAGCTCTACAAATTTTCGTTCAAGGTCGTCGTAATTTTGTGCTTTTGTTTCAAGTTTTGTTATTCTGTCCATGATTTTGTAACCTACGACAGTTCCGACAACTCCTATGAGAATGCCGGTAAACATGCTGATAAGGGTTAACTGCCACACCATTACCTCGGTTATCATCGCTTTCCTCCTTTTTTTGCTGGTTTTTTGACATCGTTTTTTGCAGCATCCTTTTTGCCTTTGCTGGCTTTTGCTTTTTTGTCTGCCTGTGTTTTATTGATACCTTTGACTCGTTTCTCTTTGCCTTTTTTCTCTGGCTCTTTCACAGGCTCTGGGGCTGTTTCTTTCGCTTTTATCTTGGTGGTTTGGATTGCGCTTTGTGTCCCTGTGATCGTGCCACAAACCGTGCATTTGAGCTGTCCGGTGCGCATTTCGTTGGCCATTCTGTTCCCTTGTCCGTACATTTTGTCCTGTTCTTCGTGAGAACAAGAGCATTTTATCAGTTTTGAAGTCATTTTTTCTCCGATGTAATTTTTTCCATATCTACAAATTCTCGTGGATAAGTTTGACTTTCCATGACTCTCCACCCTCCATGCCCTTCGTATTTTACACGTCGGACAATCATTCCTTTGCCTTTACTTTCATCGATGAGGGGATCTTTAAACAGGATGCCTTTTTTAGAGGTAATTATATCCCCTTCTTGCAGAAGTAATTCTACGCCTTCAAATTGTGTCATTTTAAATCCTCAATTGCTTTTTTTAGAATATCTCCGTGGCATGGACGTGGTTTGCACCAGCATCCCAGACGTTTTGCTGTCGATAATTCAGCAATGTTCAATTCTCCCGATTCGATGGCGTTTCGCAAATAGAAGACATATCTAAATAAGACGTCACTGCGGCTGGTTGTATCTGTTATTGGATAGGGGTTTCCCCATTTTGTTGCCCTGTCAATTCGTACATCCCCTTCCTGACCCCATGGTGGGATGCAGGTTTTCATATTTACGACTTCGATCATCGAATGGCCCCGTTGACTATATTATCAGAAATCATCATGGCAAAATTGGCAATATCGGCGCATTCTAGGCGCAAAGCAATGGGTGTGGGCACTTTACCCATAACGAGCGTTTTTCCGTGTGTAAATGTGGCCGGTTCCTGCACCAGATAGAGTTTGGCTGCTTCCACCAGTTCTTTATGTTCATCGGTTATTCGGTGTTGTAAATACCCGAAGGTACATTGCTTCCAAGATTCTCCTTTTTCTTCGTCGTTTTCCTGCATTTTGAGCTCCATAAGCTCTGCAAATTCACGGACAGCAGGCCGGAGTACTCGCATTCCACATCGTGGATAAGTTGCTTCTTTTGAGATGTCGAGGGTTGTAGTTTTCATGGTTTTAATGCTCCTTGCGCTTCATCGGGAAACCACTTGAGTAAATCGTCACGAATTGCATCGCAAATGAAATCCATAATTATCTGGTCTATTCCAGTTTCCCGAATTTCTTGACTGGAAAATATTGTTTTCGCCTTCGATACCATGAGTTTATATGTTGGTTCTGTGAGGACAACTTCGAAAATTCTCGTAGGTTCTGCCATTTTACCCCATCCCTTGGTGGTTGCTGGTGTCCATGGGTTCGCCCAACTTTTCAAGTTCGAATAATGTCTTTTTTAAAGGCGTAGTCATGCATTCTGGGCATAACCAAATTTGGTATGCTCCTCCGTACGGAAAGGTCATTATTGTGACAGGGCAGGCGTGCTCAATATGTCCGTGGTCTCCGTATGAGTGGGTGTGTTCAGTGCCACAAAGATCCTTTCCACATCCAGTGCAAGTGTGCCTTGCAGGTTTTCCACATTTTTCTATATCGCAGAATTTTGCGTTAGTCTTTTTTGTCACCATGGGTGTCCTCTTTTTGGTTTTTCTTCTTCGATATAATCAGGAAGTTTGCTAAATTCTATACGAGACATTGTTATTGTTTTTGAGGAAATATCTCCGAGATGGTGTATTACAGACGGGTTAAATGGAATGTAAATGTCGTTTCCATCTGTTTTTGCTCCATATCCCATACTTCCGTGTTTTTTTGATATTTTAATGACGGTAATTGGTGGTATTTGTATATTCATTTTTTATCCTCTTTTTTGAGCATTTGCTTGTATTCGTCGATTTCATCTTTAAGAATAGTGATTTTGTCTCTGATATGGAAGATTTCCATCTCCATATGGTTTATCCTGTCTTCTCGTGCTTGAATTTTTTTACGAATGTCAGGGATGTCGGCCATACAGAGTCCGGGTCGAGTTTTTGGTTCAGTCATCATATTCTCCTGCATCGCAAATTTCTGGACAGGTGCAGTAAAATCTATATGGGCATTTGCGACACTTTGGCTTGTGGGTTTGTACTGTCATTGCTTCTCCTTAATGTGATAAAATCCTCCACGAGCGAGGTCGGCAATGCGTGAAATGTGAAGGAAACAGTTGGTTCCATGGTAGCAACCTACGGTCATTTTTTCAAGCATTTCGAGGTCTTTAATGAGTCTTTTTTGATTCTCGCTTATTTCGTTGTCTTCGTCTCTGGTGACGCATTTTTGCCTCCATTCGCAGGGTATACACATTGAATGTGGGTGTCTATTGGGAGTAACATGGGGATTCCTGTAGCAGAACGGAGGCTTTCCATCGTCGAGTTTTCGCTCTCTAAATGCCATTATTATACACGAAACCCCATCTTTGTGAGGGCACGGTTTCGGATAGCATTTTTTATGACAGCAAAAACTGATGTTAAATGGGAGGTTTCCCTCGATGGTTCTTTTTACATGCTCCCATTCATCAGAATTAATCGCCATCGTGCTCTCCAGCAAAGTGTGCTTCTACCTGTGCTTTGATTGCTTCTCGTTCTTCGTCAGCTTTACGGTTATTAAGGTTCCACATTTCTGCGTCGATGCATCCAACGATGGAATCTTTTACCAGTTTTTTAAGGACGTCAGGATTCAATGCGTCTAGCTCAACTACTTCGTTCCCGTGCTTTGCGATGAATTTCTTTGCACGCAGGTCTTTTTCCTTGGTAGGACTGGGAGGGAGGTTGTACTCGTCGATCTGTTTGCGGTTGAGTGCAATTTTATCGACAATGGTTTCTCCATATGGGACGCCATATTTTTCAAGCCGTGCTCCGAGATCCCGCACCATGTCTTCTCCGCTAGGGTCAAAATCTCCGAAGTAAAGAATCTTCGGGACTCGTCCTTTATCGCAGGTAGAAACTATCCTGTATGCGGCATTATTTACGAAGGTGTACGAGCTGTACCCTTTGGCAACGCACGTTGTTACTCCGTATTTTCGTGCAACATCCGAAACTATCCTCGATAGTGCATCCTTTTCAATCCAAACTTCCACGTATTTTTTCTGGCCCTGCCAGAGCGGTCTGGCATATTGTCTCCAGCATTCCCTGAATGCGTCTTCATATTCTTGATAGAACGTGCTAGGATCGACAGGGTATCGGTCTCCTCCTATGGTTGTCCGGCCACGGTCTTCCATTCTTGAGTCGTCGACATCGTTCTTTTCCCGGGCTTTTACGAGTACTCGAGATAAATTTTTGTAAGAGTTCTCGTTGTTTTCAATAATCAATGCTGCAACAAGCTGGTAGTAAATCTGCCTTAACGTCAGCTTGGTGTCAGGGAAGCGTGCAAGGATTTTGTTTACTTCCGTGACAAGTGTGGTATAATCTGGAAATTTTATTGCCATTTAATCCCATCCAAATAATAATCTTAACCAAATTACGACGAATAGGAACAATCCTATCCAGAACATAAAATTATAGATTCCAATTTTTTCAAGTGCCTGTGCTGCCATCATCGGGATATACAGAAATCCTTCTATAAATCCGTCATAAAGTGGGGTTCCTGTGATATTCAGGGCCGCCATGTTCCTCCAGCTCCTCCTGCTCCTACAACGAGTGTGTATTCGAATGTTTGTGGAGTATCCCACGAGACAAGTGTTACATTGCACACGTCTTTTGCGCAGTGAATGTAAGTATCATTTCTATTCGTGACTTCGTCTCCCTCTCCGTGACCATAACCGTAAGAATAATTTTCTTCCCCAAGGTCTGGAGTATATGATTGTTCGATTTTCCCATAATTGATAATTTCATTTGCGAGGAGAATGAGCACGATTATAAGCCCAATAACCATTATAATGAAAATTATCAGGGATTTCGTGTCGTTATTCATAATGCCCCTTCCGGAATACATCCCTCGTGCACATAAATTCGTTCTTCGAGAAGCCCTGCAGCAACGTTTTGTATGCCCATAACGTCTCGCAGGTATATTCTCACGTTTTGTGCAAGAATGCCCCTAGGAAACGTTGCTAGGTAGATGAAATTGCCACTACAGTGGTGGGTTCCTTTGTAGTCGGTTTCAAATTTTCCAGCATTGCGAATATCCTTGAGGGTAGTGCCCGGAGGAAACGTGTTTCTAGCTTTGAATCTCCAGTCTGTTGTCATTTCACCTCGGATTTCAATTTTTACCATTGTTTTCCAATCGTTTGCGTTCCAGATAATCGGTATAAATTGCGGTTTTGATTTTGGGGTATTTTGACAAGGATTTTCGAAGCATTATTGCAATTTCATCTTTCCCCATGCCACGTTCTTCCAAATCCCGCAGGGCCAGACATACGAATCCGTTTATGATTCCAATATCAGTTATGACGTCATGGTACCAGATGTCAAGAGGGGTGTCTTCGTGTGGCATTACCGTAACCTCACGTTATCTAACCAGAAGGGCTTTGTCGAGTCATATCCTCCGAACGCCAGCACAATGAATACGAAGATAAAGGCGATTATCAAGACGATGAAAAACCCAGTTGCGGGTTTCATCCGAACATCCCCGGGAACTCGACGTTTTCTGCGTCTGATGCCGTATCTTCCAGCTCCTGTGCTGCATCCTCAAGATCCGTTACATAGTCACGGAGTTTTTCGATGTCCATGGTACCGTCTTCTGCTTTTTTCGGTGCTTCCGGTTCGCTTACGCCATCAAGGGTGCTGGACACGTCTT
>Ga0247840_10012118_pt1 | contig 10312 bp, 11 predicted proteins | sample LaCruzMarch2015__FD_192404 | JGI IMG/M metagenome (GOLD analysis project Ga0247840, IMG submission 192404) | Freshwater microbial communities from meromictic Lake La Cruz, Castile-La Mancha, Spain - LaCruzMarch2015_17m | ecosystem: Environmental > Aquatic > Freshwater > Lake | place: Spain...
AGCAAACATGTGGTGATAGCGGCCATAGCAGCTGGGACACACCTGGTCTCATTCCGAACCCAGAAGTTAAGCCAGCTCACGTAGTATGTTGTACTGAGGTACGCGAGTCCCCGGGAACCATACCAAGCTGCTATCACCTTTCCTTTTACACGGAATCTGTTCTTATGAAATTTCACTGAAGAGCGAATGCCATCTATAGCCAATCTAAAATGTCATCCTGTCCATCGCGGACACGCAAGGTTCATGACCTTCATGATATGTAGCAAATTGTAGTGGTGATAGCGGCCATAGCTTTCGGGACACACCTGGTCTCATTCCGAACCCAGAAGTTAAGCCGGAACACGTAGTATGTTGTACTGAGGTACGCGAGTCCCCGGGAACCATACCAAGCTGCTATCACCTTTCCTTTTACCCGGTATCTGTTCTTATGAAATTTTAACCAGCGAGCGAATGCTTTCTAAAAAAATATCGGTTCTTCTTTTGGTTCAGGATGGAGCCGGTCCAACGAGCCATACAAATTGTTGGACGGCCAAACGGGAAAAAGTGAAAGTGCGATAAATTTCACCGCAATATTAAAAAAATAAGGTCCTCCGATAACAAGTCAGTCCTGTTCCCGGAAATAGGTGAGGGTTTGATATCCGAGCAACCCGCCGGAGAACGATTTCCCATCCGGGGCCATATCGAATGTAAATGTGTAAAAACGTTTACCATGTGACACCCAGGTACCAGTAAGTGTCGGAGGATTCCCGCTTGTTGAACCGGAAAATATTTCCTGATTATAACTGTCAGTGCCGTTCACCGATATCCCGGTCTGTGTCAACTCGTATTTCCATCCATCCTTCCTCACCCAGGATCCTGCCCATGACAGGCACTTTCCCCCTGAACAGGGTTCACTGGTATTACATACATTCCCGCATGCTCCGCAGTGCTGAAGGTTGCTCTGCGTATCGATGCAGGACCCATCGCAGCGGGTCTGGCCGGAGGAACATGATGGAGTCCCCGGAGTACTCGTGGTCGCAGGAATTTCAGTTGTGACGGATGCACCAGGAATCCCGGAGGTTCCCGGAGTCACCGGCACTGCCGAAGTCTGCCCAGGAGCCGGTGATAAAGGTGGCTGGGATGTCTCTGTACACGCAGAGGCAAGGATCAGCGCGAAGAGCAACCCGACAACAATGATGGAGGATATTTTATTTTTCATAATATGCGTCATGATAGAGGAATTAATGCCTCTTCCACACGACAATTCCCAAAACCAGAACGAATGTTCCGGTCAGGGCAAACGGAAGCAGGGCAGTCTGGGTTGGACTTTGAACCGGAGTGGTCGTGGCTGGTTGTGCCCGAGGTGTTGAAATACCCGTATCATCAACAATGAAAGGAATCACGGTAAAGGTATCATCACCATTTTTGGGATCACTGAGCGCAGCAATGAGTGCATCAGCCGCGTCCCGGCCCTGCAGGCTTCCTGCACCATTAATCCTGAAGAGATTCATTCCGTTGGGACCCTGCAGGGTGCGAACGTAATCTCCGCTGACGACGATGTCGAACATGTTGTTCTGCATCGAGTGCTGCACGATGAGATAACATTGGCCTTTTGGAAGTTTTCCTGAGAGTTGCGTATCGCCATTGAAAGTAAATGATGCATCAGGATTTACCGGAGTGGTGATATTAAACATGTAGTTATCACCGATTATCCATATCTGGACGGAGGGGGGGTTTCCTTCCGCAGTTCCCCTGACCGTGAAAGGCGCTGTTTTTAAAACCGATGATGGAGAGAGATCTGCTGTTATGAAGGGTTTTTTGAGTATTATGCCGACATTGGCGAAACTTACGCTGTTCAGCTGATCTTTGCCTTTTGGCTGGCTCACTGCATAAATCGTATAGGTTCCGGCATCGACATTCAGATTATGCGTATAATAGACATATTCCCAGATCTTATCCGCGTTTGTTTTTACAGTGTCGAATGAACCGGGATTCCCGCTGACAATCTCTTGCCTGGGGGAGGTAAGTTTTCCCCCGCTGCTGGGGACGCCGGGTCCGTTCATGAAGACCCCGGGTCCGGTTATGAAGAGGTACGTGGTATCCGAATCATAATTATGGCCACTGAAAACCACTTTTTCTCCTTGGTAATATGACTGCACACCACTTGCGGAAATAGTAACTCCCGTGTCTGCGGATACGGGAGCAATAACCTGGAACGGGATTATGGTATACGTGTCATTGGTATACGTAAGATCGTGTGCCTCCCGATCACTGATTGCGGCAATGAGTGCGTCTGCCGCATCGCTGCCCTGCAGGCTTCCCGGGCCGTTGATCCTGAAGAGGTTCGTGCCGTTGTTCAGTTTGACAAAATCCCCGCTGACATCGATATCGAACTGGTTGTTCTGCATCGGGTGCTGGACAATCACGAAGTTCTGGCCGCTTGCAAGGTGACTGGTGACCTCCTGGGGGACTTCATACTTGTACGATGCATCATCAGAGTTGACAGATACAATTGACTTGGAGTAGCAGTTCTTACCGAGGATCCAGATCTGGACATTAGGTGGGATTCCCTCCGCAATTCCTTTGACCGTGAAAGGCTGTCCTTTTGAAACCGACGACGGTGAGACCTCTCCCGTTATGAAGGGTTTTTTGTATATTATACCGACAGTACCATAGGTTGTTAAATCGTTGAACTGGTCTTTCGGTTCGGGCTTGCTCACTGCATAAACCGTGTAGGTCCCGGCATCCAGCTTAAGATTAGATGTATACCAGGTATATTCCCAGGTTTTATCCGGTTTTGTTTTCACCATGGTGAATGAACCGGGATCTCCACTGATCGGATTTTGCTGCGGTGAAGAAAGTTTTCCACCACCATCCGGAAGATTGGGTCCGGTCATAAAGAGGTACGTGGAATCGGAATCGGTATTCATACCGCTGAAGATCACTTTTTCCCCCATATAATAGGAATGATCGCCTTTCGCGACGATAGTAACGGACGGCTTCTCCGCAGATACGGGAGAAATCATCAGGACTGCTGCACCAACTATGATAAGCAGCAGGATCATCTTCCAGAACCCGGACGGGTTGTTGCTGGTTTGTTTTGACATACGTAAATGTATAGACATTTACAATATAAATATTTTCTAGTATCGGGTTTTTATCCGGTAACTTTCTTACCGGGGCTGAGCGGTTCGCAGGAATTTGCCGTCCGTATCGCCCTTCTGCAGAGCCGGGGTTAAGGGACAAAAAGTTATGCGGGGAATTCCGTTTCTTTGGATCCGGGCTTTTGCCCGGTCTTTGCAGAGATGTAAAGATCCCGCACAGCAATTCCTCCGATGGTTGCCACGACAAACGCAATAGTTAAAAGTGCGAGATTATAGAGGAGGGCAAGCGCAACCCATGTGCCGGGTGGATGGAAGATGACCGTCTGGTATGGATCTACTATCCCGGATACTGCCTGAATGAGCAGGTGCGTAAGGAACACACCGGATACGATAACCCCAAGGAAGAGGGCGCAGGCAGCTACCTCGACCCAGATCTTTTTCATCATGGCAAACGATCCCATGACTGCCTCCTGAAGAGTCTTTTGCTCGAGTACGACCAGGGGCACGACAAATGGAGTCAGGACGAACAGGAGCAGGGTGATCGCTGAAAATTGCAGGGTTTCCATGAACCCGAATGGATATATCCATAACAGCAGCGAGTGTCCTCCATAGCCCGGAATCTCGGTTAACATGTCCCAGTCCAGAGTCCAGTTGAAGGGGAACTGGGTGATTGTGCTGGAAATGAATTGAAATGGTCCGAGGATATTAAGGAACTTGAGCTCGGGTGGCAACCAGTAGAAAAAATGACCCCAGATATAGATGAGCAGTATGGCTGCGAGTGCCAGAACCAAGGACCATAAAAAGATAGATTTAAGGTATTTTTTTGCCCTGCAAAGCCCCTCAAGGAACGAGGCTGAACCTTCTTTCTTTGACGAGATACTCATAAAAAAGGCCGCCAGTAAGAACACGAGGCAGAACAGTGTTGCGAACCCGAGTAAAAAGTCCAGGGCATAATGAACGATTATATTCGGTTGGAGGGTCCTGTTGATATACCAGAGTGCCGCCTGGCCGATGGCGTTTCCCGCCAGCACAAGCCCGGCAAGGAGTGTAAACCAGAGGAGCTGCGGGTTATGGATCAGTGTCTTTGTGCCCGACAGGGCGGCGCCGATTCCCAGTAGGATCGTTCCCGATCCCCCTCCCCCGCCATCCGGAAGTCCATCATGGGTGTGTTCACGTAGATCAACAATTCCAATCTGTGAGGCGCGGAACACCGGAGGTTTCCGGCACAGGCCGAACCAGTGTTCAGCAATTGCCGATACCCGGGTCATTACATACCCTCCCTGATTTTTGTGAGCAACTCTTCAGCCATCTTTGTCGGTTCGGCAGTTTTCTCAATTTTGATCCCGAGTTCTGCAGCGAAGTCCCAGATGAATTCGATACACTGGGTGAATTCATCGCAGGCCTTGCAGTCGCCGTCATGCTCGTACCAGACCTGCATGCCATACTTCTCCGAGACAAAGATGTAGGCATTTGTCTGGAACGGGATGGACCGCCCGAAAAGTACTCCGCGTCCCCCATCGATCTTCTCAATCTGGATTCTGTTTGCCTTGGCCATCTCGCGTAGCGATGATTCAATCTTCTCATCCATTTGGAGGAGCGCCTGTGAGACACCCTGCCGTGTTATCCCGATAAGGTTTGCGATTGAGATGTTAGACATCCCGCTGCGTCGCATCTTCCAGAACTTGAACTGTTTATCGTTCATTGGAAGGAACATAAGTAAATGTATGGATGTTTACAATATAAAACATTTGTTAGTCTCTCTTATTAGCGTTCGTGAACGCTACACCATTCAGCGCAGATTCCCTTTATGCACAATGAATGCGATTATGAGTGTCGCTGCAAGGATGGCAGCGGCAAGTGATGTCCAAACGGGAGATTCCCCGAAGAATGGCGTCGCCACAATGAGTATGATGCCGACTACTACAGAAATGTCTGCATAACGTCCGGCAAGGATAGTACAGGCAGGGAATCCTGTCATATCCAGTGCCGGGTAATCAGTCCCCGGTACGACACTTACGGGGTGCACCGTCCGGGATTCTTCCCCGTGGGAGTTCATATGTCCGCTCATCAATAGGAAAAAATGTTGGAGTTTCGGATGGTCATTCAGGAGCCGGTTCGCCCGATTTTTCATCGTATGTCCCTGGCATATGCCCGGTCTTTCCATAGGTATAGAGATTTGATGTGGCAATTCCTACAGCTGTTACACCAGCGAGCACCAGGGCGCCCCATATGATTACATACAGGGCGGCACTTGCGGTCCATCCTCCTTGGTACCAGAAAAACAGGTCGTCATATGAAATTACCCCGTAAGCCACCCGGAAGATAAGGGAGGTCGCCGAGATCCCGAGCAGGATCAGGCAAAAGACACAGAAACAGGCAATGATCTCACCCCACGTCTTCCTGATAAGTGAGACTGATTCTGCGACCGCACCGGGCAGGTGCTTGTTTCCCCGGACAAGGCTTGGCACAACAAACAAGGTAAGAATGAACAGAATCATGTTGATGAGCATTGCAGAGATCGTGAAAGTGGCGGCAAAAAGGACGTGGAAACCTCCTGCTATCGGGCCCGTCCCATAAATTTCCGGTGTGAGGAGGAAGTAAAAGGGAAACTGGCTAATCACTGCGATTACCGTTTCGAAGAAGTAACCGGAATACTCAAACAACAGGACATAGATGGCTGTCCCAAGAAATGCCATAATAACAGACCAGCCCATAAGAGACCTCACATGGGTTTTTGCCCTGGATACTCCTTCACGGATGGTTCCCGGTTGACCCGAACGGTCCGGGGAAACGCTCAGGACCAGACCGGCGAGCAGGACGTTGATAAAGAATACAGTAATCATCTCGATCATAAATGTGAGAGCAAGCCTGACGGGGAAATCCATTACCGGGTACGGATACCTTCCGAACACATCGAGACGATATGTCGCTGTGAACATAAACAGTGCCGCTGTGAACATAAACAGCATCACAAGACCTGTCAGGAGCGAGAACCAGAGCAGAGGTTTATTCCGGATCAGGGTTTTTATGCTTCCCGTTGCAAAGCTGACCCCACGGCTGATTCGTCCCGAGGCACCGCCCCCGCCATCCGGTTCCATAGGATTTACGATAACCGACTGGGTTGTGTGTGGTGCCATTGAAGCGGTGCGCAGGACCGGGGCGTTCGGGCACCAACCCAACCATTCGTGAATAATCTCTGATATACGTGTCATTGTCATGCAAGCGCCTTCACTTTCGTAAAAAGTTCTTCTGCCATCTTCGTCGGATCAGCGTTTTTTTTGATTTTTATGCCGAGCTCCGTTGCATAATCCCAGAGCAGCTCGATGCATTCGGTGTACCGCTGGCATGTGCCGCAGTCGCCGTCATGCTCGTACCAGACCTGCATGCCGTGCTTTTCCGAAACGAAGATGATCGCCGCAGTCTGGAAGGGGATCGACCTGCCGAGAAGGACACCCCGCTCGGCATTGATCTTCTCGATACTGATTTGGTTTGCGGTTGCCATCTCACGCAGCGTTCCCCCAATCTTCTCGTCCATGACAAGGAGTGCCCGTGAGACTGCCTGACGGGAGATTCCGAGACGGTTGGCAATCGTGATATTGGGCACGCCGCTTCTGCGCAGTGCCCAGAACCCGAACTGCTTGTCGTTCGTTGGCAGTATCATGTGTCAACATTTGAATGTTGACTATATATAATTTCTGGGGTGGGCGGAAAACGGGATTTGAGAAAACGGGCGATCCCGTGAACATACGGAACTGAACGAACAGCCCTCATACCCCAATGCAACAGGAAAGAGGTGAATTTCTCGTCCTCTCTCGCGTTTGGGATTTTTTCCATTACTGGCCATCCTTAAATGCCAGCGAATCAAAAATTTTTCCTGAACGGGATCACTCGTCGCAGTAAACCTGCGCCGGCTCCAGGATGCCGGGGTATTTCGCCCTGCAGGATTTCCGCGCGAGCCAACAGAGGTGGCAGGCATCTGCGACACCGGCTGGCGGGTGGTACCCTAGTGCCCGTGCCAACTGTGCCGGGCCTCCTGTAATAAGCGGTCCGCAAATGGGATGGGTGGACGGGGAGTAGTCCCGGATGAGTTCCACAAGGGGACGCTTCCAGATGTTCCCGATTGATATGCCCTGGCAGATCTGGAGGTTGCCAAACGCATCAACATGGAGCCGCGACGGGTTCACCAGGTCTTCATAAGGACATGTGGTGAACTGCCGCCAGTCTTTTGCATCAGCATACTGGCTCAGCTTTGCCGCTGCCCTCCCCCGGAACATGATGCTCCCGCCGGTGATGACGCCTTTTTTTCCTTCCCGGGGGGATGCTTTCATGCCGGGACCAGACCCGCTGGGGTCCAGCCCGAGGTTAGCTGCCGGGAAGCCCATTTCCGTCCCGGTTTTGAGCGTTTGCCGGGCGGCATTGTCCTCCCGGTCCTCGTAATGGAAGACATCGTCGCTGACACTGAGGTCCGCGATCCCAAGGTCTTTTAATGGCTGGAGGAACAGCCGGGCGTTCTCTTCTGATGTCGCGAAATACCCGTTCGTGACGATGCCGACCTTGTATCCCCTGTCCCGTGCCTGCTTCACGCCATCAACAAGGACCGGGTAGAAGAGGAACGGTTCGCCGCCTTCAAAATAGATCATGTCCACGGTTCCAAGCGCGTCGGTCTGGTCGAGGAGGGCAGTTACCTGTGAAGGGGAGATCGTTCCCTGAGTGTTCGGGCTGCTGCAGACAAAACAGTGCTCGCATGTCAAGGTGCACATGTATGTCGTGAGGATATGGATCTGCTCTATCATGGTTTCCTGAATCTCCGGTATACTTCCCTTCATTTCCTCAGGTAATATTTCCTCCTGTCGTATGCGTAATTGTATCGGCTTCGTGACCCGGATAGCGAGGGATCGTTCCGGACAATCCGCGAGGCTTCCTTGACGGGACTGCGCCGGTGCAGTCTTCCTGTTGCCGTTATTTTATTGTCGCGTTCTCTTCGGTCTGTTTCGCCGGGCAGAAGTTGCAGATAGAGAAAAAAACTTCTTTTTCCCGGTCTCTGATGAGGCAATAGAACGTCCCATTGCGATCTTCAACGGCAAATCCCCCGGGAAATGGCATGCCAACCGGATGCCCCGGGCGGTCAAGCACAAACATCGTAAAAGCTGCCATAAGGTAATAAAAAAGCCGGTGTTTCGGTGCGTACGGAAATGGTGTCCGTTCCGCCCGTTCATCCCATGCAAAACAACCCTCCGGAATCATGGCACAGAACTCAAGAAACGTATCCCGGTCATTGATTGGGCTGGTCATGGACCGGAATGCACCCGTGCGGGACATTATGAGGAGTGTATGGTGGGCACCGAACAGTTGCTCGCGAAAATACGGGCAAACCCGCTCCCGGTAGGGCGAGGGGAGGTTTGTGACTTCAGTATGAAGCCTGCCGCCGATTACCTGAAGATCAAAGAGTGTATACTGTATAACTTCTTGTGCAATGAAAGTGCCGAGCATGCCCTGTGTAGTTGCCATGGAAATCCGCGTAGCTATTGTGCGTATCCGTTCGTCTTCCGTTGAAGTATTATCATCTCGCCGGGTTATCGCAGTCGTTGATTTCATGGTATAAGTGACAACAAATACGTTCTGATCCGTTTGTATATCAGGTTCACTCCCATAAGCGCATATCGTGCCGGAAAGATACCGGGTCACCCGGCTCCAGTGAAATTGGGTAGACGATCATCGTAAAAACGACCGGTATTCCCCAAAAATGCCGTCATGCCCGGTATAAATTCACAACATTTATCTTCCGGCTCTCCCACTTCACCCGTATGAGACGATTGTGCTTTGCGGTTCTTATCTTTCTCGCACTTCTTGTCAGCGGATGCAGCCAGCCCGCAGTTCCGGTGGCAACCCCCATACCGACAATGACCCCTATGCCTCCAGTGGTTACCGCGCCATTGACGTTACCCCCAGCCGCCCCGATTCAAACCCCTGCCAAGATGCAGATCAATGTCACCGCGTGGCAGAACGGTACCGATGTGAACGTGCAGTATAACGGCGGGGCAGATTCGGCATACCTTACCGCGCTTAAGATGCAGATCGACAATCACAATGGGATGACCTCGAAAAGGACGATATATTATCCGGTTGTTGGTGGTATGTATACGTTCACTTACCTCGGTACTGCCGACGCTGACACGGTAAATGTCATCGGTGTGTTCAAAGGAGGGACTGAACAGACAGTACTATTCGCCTATGTCTGATCAACCGCGCATTGATCAATTGGGAGGGCAGATCCCCCCCAAGGATATGGGGAAAATTTCTCTCATTTTGTATTCCCTGACCGATCATTTCGACACCTTAACGATACCGCACGCAAATTCATATGTATGACAAAGCCCCGGAAAGAGATGTGGACTCTCTCACCCTCCACCCTTGCCCTGGTCGCACTTGCTGTGTTTGCCCTCATTGTCCCCCCCGCCACGGCGACACTCGTTCTGTCTGATGTATCGTTCTCTCCCAACCCCCCACTGGTACCGGCACAGTCACAGCATGTGACTGCAAACTTCGCGATCATTCCGTCAGGTGCAACGACGTTTGCGAGCGGGCATAATATCCAGCTGCAGACCGATCTTGTGAGCGCCCAATGGAATATACGGGGCATGCTCGATGGTCTTCCGGCAGCGCAGCAGTCAGTCACGGGTAGTGTCGCGTTTATAAACGGTGCGCTGATCTCATACCCGACCTCCCGTGATGTCTCCCTCATCATCGGTATTGACGGGACTGTCCCTGCGAATGCCGGCGCTTTCGTCATGGTCATGCAGGCAGAGGAGATCGACAACACTGGGGGCATCGTCCCCGGCAGTGTGATCACCATCAACCAGCCAACCACACTATCCACCGTATCCCCGGTCAGCCCAACCATTCCTCCCCTCACGCCCGTTATTACGACACCGCCCGCTCCCTCCCCCACACGGGTGCCCGGATTCTCATTTGCTGGTGGAATTCTTGCGCTCTGCATAGTGGGGGCGGTGGTAACCGGACACCGTTTTCATTCGCACGGGTTTTTGTAATGGGCACATCAATATCTATACAATCCTTAAACCCCCAAACATTATATGGAGAATAGCACCGCATGGAGTTCGCTACACGGCACAACCCCTTCGGAAAAGATCGGCTCGCTCGGGATTGAATGTGGTAAGATCATTGACGTCCGCAATCTGGATACAGCATCTCGCAGGTACGGTATCGAT
>Ga0247840_10012124_pt1 | contig 10308 bp, 13 predicted proteins | sample LaCruzMarch2015__FD_192404 | JGI IMG/M metagenome (GOLD analysis project Ga0247840, IMG submission 192404) | Freshwater microbial communities from meromictic Lake La Cruz, Castile-La Mancha, Spain - LaCruzMarch2015_17m | ecosystem: Environmental > Aquatic > Freshwater > Lake | place: Spain...
TTCACGCTCATCTCCAAGGATTGGGGCAGATATCAGCGCGACGCGGCGTCGAGAAAGACCGCGACATCGTGGAGCGTACGCAGTCTCAGCGAATCGATATCACTGATAGCGACGCGGTATCGCTCCTCCAAAGCCAGGATGAAGAGCGGAAAATCGGCTGAGTCCAGACCTTGGGCCACGAGCGGCACGTCGGGGTCGAGGGCTTCCACGATTTCGGCCGGGATCGGGAGGTCTAAGAGGATGGCTTTAACCTCAGCTATGAAGGGCATGACTCTCCACTCTACGTCTCTTTCAGCCGCGCTTTGGGGTGGGCTTTGTCGTAGATCTCGATGATTTTCCCGAGGTTGAGGTGGGTATAGCGTTGCGTGGTCGAGAGCCTGACGTGGCCAAGGAGCTCCTGCACGCCACGCATGTCGGCGCCGGCTTCGAGCAGATGCGTGGCGAAGCTGTGGCGCAGTACATGGGCTGAAATGCGCTGCGGCAAGCCGGCCTCTGCGGCCATGGCTTCGAGAATTCGGTTTGCCTGTCTTCGATTCAGTCGTTTGCCGCGGCGACCGAGGAACAGGGCCTTTTCCGCGCCTTGGGGATCGAGCGCCTTGCGCAGACGGAGATAGGCTTTGAGCGCGACGCGCGCGTGCTCGCCCAAGGGCGCGACGCGTTCCTTTGACCCCTTGCCCATGACACGAACCGCGACGGCGTTTGGATCCAGTTGGAGCAGATCGATCCCGAGCGCTTCGCTGACGCGCAGACCCGCGCCGTACAACAACTCGGCCAAGGCGACATCTCGGACCCGCTCCGCCTCGTCGATCTCCGTTCCCCCTTCCCCCTTTCCCCCATCTCCAACCAAGGCAAAAGCTTGATCGACATTAAGCACGCGCGGGTGGGGTTTATCTTGCTTTGGGTTATGCACGCGCAGTGCGGGGTTGTGGGTGGCAAGCCCCTTGGCGGCCAGAAAACGGAAGAGTGAGCGTAGTGTGGACAGCTTACGGGCCATAGAGCTTTTCTTGACGCCCTGGCGGTGCAACTCAGCCACGAAGTCGCGAATGTTTCTTTTGTCAAGGCAATCGGCCGCGGCTAAGGTCAGCGCCGCGGCGGGTCTTCGGCGCAAAAAAGACTCGAACTGCTCCAGATCGCGTCGGTAGGCTGCGAGCGTGGCCGGTGAATAGCCCTTCTCGACAAGGAGGTGGGCCAAAAACCGTTCGGCTGGCTCAGGCAGCACTGGAGTGATCGCGTCGGTCGATGACATAGCAGCTCTTGGGGTTCTCCTTGGCCTTTTTCTTGAGCACCGAGGCGATCTGCGAGGCTTCGCCAAAGTGCTTGAGCCGTGCGTCGAGGTTGAGAACCACGGCGAGGGAAATGGCCATGATCGGAAATTCCTGGAAGTTGCCTTTGCGATCCGTGGAACGTATGAAACCGCGCTCCTGGTCTTCAGGGTCGTAACAGTTGGGAATAATGGCGTCGAATCGATCGATGATTTGTCTGCAGGCGTCTTCGACCATGTCCGGGGGGAGGATGAAGACGAAATCGTCGCCGCCGACATGCCCGACAAAAGAAGAGGCGCAGGAAAAACTGCGGATGGTGTTGACAATGATGCGCGCGGTCATGAGCAGGGCCTCGTCGCCGCGGCTGAATCCGTATTTGTCGTTGAATGATTTGAAGAAATCGAGGTCCACGTAGCCAAGGGCGAAGTCCTGGCGGTTGTCTATGAGTTCCTGGATGCGCTGGATGATGGTGGTGTTTCCAGGAAGCCTGGAGAGCGGGTTGGCGTCCAGACTGCGCGAGGCGCGGCAGAGCGTGAGGCTCAGGCGTGCTCGTGCTTCGTCGGCTGCGCAGGGAATGATGAGAAAATCGTCGGCCTCTATAGTGGACCAGTTCGAGCACTGGACCAGGTCTTGGGCGTCGAGACAAAGCACGACCGGGACCTGGCGATAGACGTTTTCGCTTTTGATCAGATTGACGAGATCTGTGCCAGGCATATCAGGCATGCGGCTATCGACCACGAGCAAGTCAGGCGGATCTGTAAAAAGATTCTCTATAGCGCTTTTGCCGCGGGCGTAAATAGTCCAGGCGATGAGGTCGGTGGTCCAGAGCCCGCTGACCATCTCAAGGATTTCCCGGCGCGGGGTGAGCAAAAAGCCGTTCAATTGCCGGGTGAAAGGTGCGATGCGTTCGCAACTGTCCATATCTGTCTCGCTTGGGTGCTACCTCAGGCAAAGGAGAGGTCTGCGACTTCGAGAAACTTGTCGCAAAGCTGGTCCAGAACGCCTTCGAGGTCCTTGAGTTGGAGTTTGAGTATCTTGAGGGCGTTGGGGTCGAGAGGGGGAACGTTGTCGTCGCCGCCCGAGCCGTATTCCATGAGTCGAACCAGAAAATCCGCGATATGCACCACGCAGGCCGAAGCCGGGTAGTGCTCGGCGCGCGTGGGGGTGTGGTGGTGCGAAATGCCCTCAGTAAGCCTGACCGGCAGATGCCAGTGTCCGGCTAACCACGCGTTGATGCGATCGTGGCCGAAACCAAGCACCTTTTTCTCGGCCTGGAAATAGGTCAGGTCCTGAGATTTAACGAGGGCCTCGATGTCGATCTTGACCTGGGGCATCTGCACCGCGGCCACGACCTTGCCCAGGTCGTGGAGCAGTCCTGCGACCGAATATTCCTCGGGGTCCTTGAGCCCTGCGGCCTTGGCGATCTCGGTGCAGGCCAGGGCGCAGCCCACGCTATGCTCCCAGAGACCTACCATGGATTTGGTCATGATGTCGAACACCGAGGTGGAAATGATCACTCCACGGATGACGTTGAAGCCCAGAAGCACGAGCGCGTTGTGGATCGAGCCGATGCGGCCTGGAAAGCCGTAGATCGGGGAGTTGACCATCTTGAGGACCTTGGCGGTCAGTACCTGGTCGAGGGAAATGACCTTGGCGATCTTGTCCGTAGAGGCGTCGGGGTCTTCCACGAGCCGCGTGACCTCCTCGAGGACCTTGGGCAAGGTCGGCAGGTCTTTGACCGCCAGAAGTTTCCCTTTATATTCTGTCTTCAGGTCTTCGGCCATGGCTCAGACCCCCTTCTTGGCCGTGCTCTTGGCCGTTTCTTTAACTTCTTCCTCTGCTGCCTTGGCGGCTTTGGCCGCTTCTACGGCTTCTGCGGCCTGAGCTGCCTTGGCCGCTTCCGCAGCAGCCTTGAGCTGGAAATACTCCCTGAGCCGCTTCTTGACCAGCGCCATGTCCTGGTCGTTTTCGTACTTACGGAACAGATGGTCCATACGCTCGAGAATCCTGTTGTAGGGCGTGCCAGAACCCACGCCTTCGAGGTCGAGCGGGGTGCCTTGGACCACGACGTTCTCGATTTCCATTTTAATCAGGCGCTGGATGATGGCGTCCGAGAGTTCGGCATTCTCGCCGATGAGCACCAAACCATTGCTGCGCAAAACGGGTTTGGCGAGGACCATGCCGGCCTTGGCCAGCGTCAGAGGGATTTTTTGCACGGCGCCGCTCCTTGTTCGAGGCAATCACCCATACTATACACAAAAGAATCACGTCGCGCTATAGATCATACCAGGCCATTGTTGGACCAATCCGCGCATTTCGAGCAAAATCAGCAGCCGGCTCAATTTCCCGGGCTCGCAGCCGAGCGCGTTGCCCAGCGCATCGATGTGCAGCCGTTGGGCGTCGCGCAACGCGCGGATCACGCGGTTTTCTTCAGCGGAGAGCACAGGCGCTTGGGGAGCAGAAGAACGCCTTGGCGGGGCAGACGATGCGGGCTCGACAGCGCGAAGTTCTGGACGCGGCGCATCGGACTTTACGGCCAGCAGAGCTGCAAGTTCGCGCAAGATGTCGTTAGCCGAGCAGACGAGCTTGGCGCCCTGGTTGATGAGTTCAAAACATCCAGCATGCATACTGGCGTCGCGCGCTCCGGGCACGGCAAAGACCTCGCGGCCTTGTTCCAAGGCCAGCCGCGCTGTGATCATCGATCCGCTCGGCAACGAGGCCTCCATGACCACAACCGCGAGCGAGAGTCCGCTGATGATGCGGTTGCGTACCGGAAAGTTCCGCGGCTCGGGCGAGGCGCCAGGCATGAGCTCGGTGATGATCAAGCCCTTTTCCAGAAGCAGGGCGCGTACGTCGTGATTGCCGACTGGATAGTCCACGTCGAGTCCAGCGCCTAGCACGGCGATCGAACTGCCGACGTATTTCAGTCCGGCCAGATGTGCCTGGCGATCGATGCCGTAGGCCATGCCCGAGACGACAGTAACTCCCGCGGCCGAAAGTCCTTCCCCTATTTCGCGTGTGGCTTCGCGGCCGTACGAGGTGCTTTTACGCGTGCCAACAAGCGCGACGCAAGGATTGGCAAGCAAAGTGAGGTCGCCCGCGTAATAAAGAAACAGCGGCGGATCTGGAATTTCGCGCAGCCAGGCAGGATAGCGGCTGTCGGTCCAGAGCAAGGGCGCGTAGCCTTTGCCGAGGACCTGGTCCCACTCGTGTTTGGCGTTGATACGCCATGCCTCGCTCCGATAGGCTTCGATTTGTGCGCACGAGGCCAGATGGCGGCCGGCCCACCCGGCCGAGTCCATGACTGCGTCGTAAGCCGAGCCGTAAGCGTCGAAGAAGCGTTTCCAAGTCCTCGGGCCGATCCCGCGCGTGTGCCGCAACGCCAGACAGGCCCAAAATTCGTTGCGTTCGTTGGCGCTCATTTCTCGGGCCGATGAGCCCCTGCGCCGGCGGAACATGCCGGTCGCGCTGCGTCGGGCAGCGGTTCGCGGGGCGCTTCGTTCATGGTTGCACGTGGCCGAGTTTTTCCTTGGCCAACTTTGCCGGTTCGCTCTGCGGGTATTCGTCAATCAGAGCTTGTAGATAGAAGCGGGCATTTCCCCTGTCGCCGAGCTGCTCGTAAGCGTACCCAAGCTTGAGCATGGCGGCCGGCGCCTTGGCATGGTTGGGAAAGCGTCCTGCGACTTCCTTGAAGGAGAGGATGGCCTGGTCGAACTGCTTGTCCACGTAATAGGTCTCCCCAAGCCAGAATAAGGCGTTGGGCACGAGCGGGCTGTTTGGGTTGCCCGAGATGAAGCTCTTGAACAGCTCGCGCGCCTCGATGGTCTTGCCTTTGCGCGTGAGATCGAGCGCCTTGTCGTAATCCGCGGCACTGGCAGCCGGCGCAGCTGGTTCTTGCGTCGCGGCCGGCGCTGCGGGTTCTTGCGTCGCGGCCGGCGCTGGCGCGACGGGAAGCGTCGCGGGGGCAGCGGGAGAAACTGGGGACACTGGGGCTGGCGTCTGCCCCTTGCGCGATGGGCGGTATTCCTTGGATTCTGGCGCTGGCGCCGGTGCGGGAGTTGCAGCGGGAATTGGCGCCGGAGTGGGCGCTGGCGCGACCGGTGCGCTGCGTCGCTCGGGATCGGGCGCACGCTTTTTTTCGGCCTTTGCAGCCTTTTCGATCTTGGGGGCTTTGGCTGTCTTTTCAGCAGACAGGGGCTTGGCTGGAGGCACGTAGGGCGCCTGCGTAGCTCTGGCTGGCGGGGTGGCGGCGCGTTCCATGGCCGCCAAACGTGCGTCCTGTTCGCGCATGCGTTCTTGCAGTTCCATGTATTGCGCTTCCATGGAGCGTAGACGGTACGACGCGCTGGGATCCATCACGCCGGCGCACCCGGACAGACAGAGTCCTACGAAAACGTAGAGCAGAAATTTGACTGTGTCCATACGATCCTCTTCTCAATGAATATTCATTCTAAACAATAAAATGCAAAAAGTAAATGCGGAAATAACCCCGCGATCCACCACCAAGCCGCGTTGCCCCCGAACAAGCAGTTGGGCAGCGTGCCTCCGGCCAGTTCGTTCTTCAAAGCGCCGTGCGCCTGCTCGCTCTTGCCGCAACGCTCGAAGAGCCAGCGAATCAACTCGTCGCCGGCCAAATCCATATTGCTCACCACACCGAGCACCTTGTAGTGGATAGCAATTAACTTGATGCGCCATTTTAGGGTATCCATCCTTTTTTGTAGACTTTATGGATTATGTCATTTCGACCGAAGGGAGAAATCTCCTCTCCTCTTCTTTTTCTGGCGGTGCTCTATCTTTTGCCAAAAAGTGATGACCTCCATATGCGTTCGACTGGGAATGTTCATAATTCCTGAGAATTAACGATTGTTGATGAAGAACAATGAGGTATTGACCCCTTTGTGGTTTAGGCTATGATATGGCAACATCAACACGAGGTTCCAGCCATGGACAAAGAAAGTAAGCCGCGCTCGTTGTCACGTCGCGAAATGTTGTTCGGATTGGTGAACGGCATCAAAAAAAATGTAGGGAGCCTCAGCGCGGCCGCGACCGGCAGCGAGGCATCCACGGTCGAGGCCGCCCCGGCGCCCGATGCCCGGACCCTACCCGAGGCGCAGAGCGCCTTCGATGCGCACGATATCGAGACCGCTATCCAGCTCTTGCACGACTATATCAAAACTGACCTCGACCACGCACCGGCGCGACTGCTGCTCGGTTACTGCCTCTTCTGGCGCGGGGATCTCATCCAGGCGCGCGTCGAGTTCGATCGAGTGCTCAGGCTCGAACCAGAAAACCGGCTCGCGGCCCTCTATGCCGGTCTCGCGCACGCCAAGCAAGGCAAGCTCGAACGCGCGCTCCTGATCTGGCAAGACAGAACCTGGGACGATCCAGAATTGGACTCATTGCTCGCCGCGCTCGCCCTGCCGGCCGCTGACCAAACGCCCGACACCGCCGCAGCCCTGGCAGCCCTCGAAACCTACATGGCTACCCAGACAGAAGCTTTTGCGCCGCCGGCCGTGGCTACGGCCTGAACCGGCCCGACTTCCAGGACAACACATGCCGAGCGCGCCCGAAATTGCACTCAAAGCCGTGGACAAAATGCCCGGCTTCCCAAAAAGCGTCCAGCAGGTGTTGCAACTGACCGCAAACATCAACTGTTCGCCCAAAGACCTGGTCAACGTCATCAAACTCGACCCGGTCTTTACCATGAGAATCCTCAAGATCGTGAACTCGCCCTTTGTCGGGCTCGCGCAGAAAGTCACCTCTATCCACCAAGCCAGCGTCTTCCTGGGGATCAACACCATCAAAAACCTGGCGCTCAGCCTGGCCACCATCGGCGCACTGCCCCGCACCAACAAGGCAGGGTTCGACATGACCGGATTCTGGCTGCATTCGCTAGCTGTTGCCGCCATCGCGCGCCGGCTGGCAGAACGGCTTGGTGTGGACCGAAACAGTCTCACCGACTACTTTTCGGCCGGACTTTTGCACGACATCGGCAAAGGCGTCTTTGCCCTGTACCTGCCACTGGAGTTCAAAAAGGCCCTGGCCCTCGCCATCAACGGGACGCGGCTCTTCAGCGCGGAAAGCCAGGCCATAGGCATCAACCACGCAGAAATCGGCGCGCTTGTCGCGGCCAAATGGGGACTGCCCAAAGCCCTGACCCAAAGCATCGCCGACCACCACGCCCCGCTGGCCCAACGCTTCGACCTCACCGACTGCGTCTTCGCCGCAGACCAAGCCTCAAAAATCCTGGCCTACGGCAACGCTGGCGAAACCGTGGTCGAGCCGTTCCCAGCCCCCCTGGCCGAACGCTTTGGAGCAGAACTCCACGAACTCCTCGACGCCATGCCCGACCTTGGCGAGGAAATGGAAAAATCACGCATCTTCGTCCAAGCTTGAACCAAAGGAACGGCCATGCAACTCACTTTTTGGGGCGTTCGAGGCTCGATCCCCTCACCAGGCAGCGAGACCGTCAAATACGGGGGAAACACCACCTGCCTCGAAATCCTCACGGACCACGGACACCGCATCATCATCGACGCCGGCTCAGGCATACGGCCCCTCGGACTCAAACTCGCGCGCTCGATGCCCCTCACCTGCGCGCTCTTTATCACGCATACGCACTGGGACCACATCCAAGGCCTGCCCTTCTTTGTCCCGCTCTTCGTGCCGAAAAACTCCCTCACCATCTACGGCGCCGCCGACCCCGTCACCTTCGGCAGCGTCAAAGACATCCTCAGTGTACAATTGGAATACCGTTATTTCCCTGTGCGCGAGGCAGAGCTCAAGGCCGACATCAGCGCCCAGACCCTGCGCGAAGGTCAGGACGTCCGCATCGGCGACGCCACGGTTACGCCCATACTCCTGAACCATCCGGTTCTGAATTTCGGTTACAAGATTCAATGCAACGGCAAATCCTTGTTCTTCACCGGTGACCACGAACAATACTCCAACATCTACGCGCCCGAGGACGAGGATTACGACGAGTACGAAAAAGCCATCAGCGAAAAGAAAAACGCTGTCGTGGAGTTCATCCGCGGCGTGGACGTCCTCGTCGCCGACGCGCAATACACGACCGCAGAGTACGCGACAAAGGTCGGCTGGGGGCACTCCACCTTTGACCAGTGCGTGGCCTTGGCCAAAGACGCCAACGTCAAACGCCTGTTCCTCACGCATCACGAACCCACGCGGCCAGACAGCGAACTGGACGCGATCCTGGCTCAATTGCACGCCGCTAACGCCGACGCCGGCCTGGACATCGAACTCGCCGTCGAAGGAAACAGCATCATTTGTTGAACGAAAAAACTGACGCGCCGCGTGGATTGGTGCGCGCCCAAATGACCGACCCGCGCGGCTGGAAGCCCCTCAAAAGGCCACGCTCGACGACAAACACTTAACACGGAGGTAAAACATGCGAAAATTCTTCTGGTTCCTGTCTCTGGCCGCTTTTTTGGCCCTGACCATCGGATCGCCTCTTCAGGCCCAGGCCAAGCAGAAAAAAGCCAAACCCGAGGTCGCGGCCTTCGAGCCCGCGGCCGTCGCGGTCTTTGAAAAGTTCTGCAAAACTTTGACCAGCCTCAAGGGCTACTCCTTCCAGGCCGAAGTCCTCCTGGACGTAGTGTTCCCCGACGGCTCGAAGGTTCAGGTCGCACGGAACATGGACGTCTCTGTCCAACGGCCGAACTCTTTCAAGATCGCCACCACTGGCGACGATGTCAAGGCGCTCTCGGTCTTTGACGGGAAAAACTTCACCCTGGCGTTGTTGGACGGGAAAACTTACGGGCAAGTGCCCGCAGCCATGGACACCGACGCCGTGGTCGCCATGTTGGACGAAAAATTCGGGCTAGACTCCCCGCTCGGGGACCTGCTGCTCAACGACGTCTGCGGCAAGATGCGCGCTATCTCGGCCAGCTACGTCGGCAAGGGCTACGTGGGCAAGACGCTCTGCCACCACCTCTTCTTCCAGGGCAAGGACATCGATTGGCAGCTCTGGGTGGAAGTCGGCGAAAACCCCCTGCCCAGAAAACTCGTGATCACCGAAAAGAGACTGCCCAAGTCCCCGCAATTCGTAGCCTTCCTCAACCATTGGCAAATCGGCGCCATCCCTGCCGCGGCCTTTGACTTCACCGCGCCCGCGGGATTCACCCGCGACGGGAATCTTTTCACCCACAAGAAGTGGATGCGATAGGAGGTTGCGATGATGTTCTTCAAACAGCGTCGCATCCGACGCGCTAGCGCAGTGGCCTTGACCCTTTGCCTCGCGCTCGGGCTAATCCTGTCCGGGGATTGGCTCACGCCCTTGGCCGCTGACGCGCGCGGCGGAGGCGGCAGAAGCGGCGGGGGCGGCGGAGGCGGCAGAGGCGGCGGAGGCGGCGGAGGCGGAAGTTATAACCGGGGCGGCGGAGGCGGCGGAGGCGGCAGATCGAGCGTCCAGGCCCCGCGCGGCGGTGGAGGTTATGGTGGGGGCAGCGGAGGCGGCGGAGGTAGCAGATCGAGCGTCCAAACCCCGCGCGGCAGCGTCTCCACTGGCAGCTACGGCGGCAGCGCTGTCCAAGGGCCCAACCGCTCCGCAGTCCAAGGGCCGGGCGGCACGACCGTGGCAAGCGGCCCGAGAGGCGCCGCGGCCCAGGGTCCTGGCGGCACGACCGTGGCAAGCGGCCAGAGGGGCGTCGCAGCCCAAGGCCCGGGCGGAACGACCGTGGCAAGCGGCCAGAGGGGCGCGGTTGCCGTCGGCGCGAACGGGAACGCCTACGCAGCTCCCAGGGGTCAGGTCAACACTTTGCCCGCCGCAGGATATCCTGGCTATCGACCTGTGCCCGTGCCTGTGCCTGCGTACAGATACCCCGCGCCCTACTATTCCGGCTCGGGCGTAGCTGCCGGCATGGCGATAGGCGCCATGCTCACTGTGCTCCCGGCCACGGCCATCGTCGTCTCCAGCACCCCGACCCAAGTCATCTACAAATCCGAGACCAAATGCTACAGTGAGGTGTACAGCAACGGCCAAAAGGCCTATCAACCCATCCCCTGCCCGTAGGCCTGTGCGGTCAGG
>Ga0247840_10012127_pt1 | contig 10307 bp, 8 predicted proteins | sample LaCruzMarch2015__FD_192404 | JGI IMG/M metagenome (GOLD analysis project Ga0247840, IMG submission 192404) | Freshwater microbial communities from meromictic Lake La Cruz, Castile-La Mancha, Spain - LaCruzMarch2015_17m | ecosystem: Environmental > Aquatic > Freshwater > Lake | place: Spain...
ACATGACGCGGCCGCTCACCGACGCGCTGCTCGTCGTCGCCAAGCAGCCCGCGGCCGGGCAGACCAAGACCCGTCTGACCCCGCCCCTGTCGCCCGATGAGGCGGCCGCGCTCTACGAATGCTTCCTGCGCGACACCCTCGACCTGATCCGCCGCGTGCCCGCCGTCCAGCCGGCCATCGCCTATCTGCCCGCGGACGCGACCGGTTACTTCACGGCCCTGGCCCCCGATTTCGAGTTGCTCCCGCAGCACGGCCCCGACCTCGGCGCGCGGCTCGATCATGCGTTGACCAGCTACCTGCACCGCGGCTTTGCGCACGTCGCGATCATGAACAGCGACGGCCCGACGCTGCCCGTGGCGTACCTGACCGCCGCCTTCGACCAATTGCGTGATGGCGCCGACGTGGTGCTCGGCCCGGCGGAAGACGGCGGCTACTATCTGATCGGCCTCAAGCGGCCGGCCCCGCGACTGCTGCGCGAGGTGCGCATGAGCACGCCGACCGTGCTGGCCGACACATTGGCGCTCGCCGCTGAAGAGGAGCTGAAGGTCGCGCTGCTGCCGATGTGGTACGATGTGGATGATGTGGCCGCGCTGGCCCGGCTGCGAGTCGAGCTGGCGCAAGCCCCGGCCGAGATCGCGCCGGCGACGCGGCGGTTCCTGCTGGGCGAGTTGTGATCTGGAGGATGGGATGGCGCAACGAGTGTACTGGGTCCCGCACACGGTTTGCTTCCTGGGGTGCGAGCATTGTCATAACGACTCGCTGATGACCGGCGTGCGCGGGGCTCGGCCCATCGCCGAAGCCATCATCGCCAACCTGCCCGGCCCGGAGTCGCGTCACCGCCTGGCGGAGGTGTTGGTCGGCGGCGGCGAGGCGCTGATGCGCGGGGCGGGGATGGAGGCGTTGGTCACCGCGTTCCGGGCGCGTTTCCCGCGTGGCCCGCAGACGGCCCTCGCCGAACGCCGCGCCGCGGGGCACGTGATCCTGGCGCTGCAAACGACGGGGCTGCCGCTGGCCGATCCCCGCGGCGTCCCGCTGTCGAAGCAGATTGACTACTGGCTGGGCTTGGGCGTGGATTACTTCCACGTGGCCTCCAACGACATCTTCCACGAAGATCGGCGCCCCGATTATCCCTGGGAGGCGTTGCGCAAGAGCTTGGCGCGCTACGGCGGCGAGCATGGCGTTTACTTCCACATCTACGGCAAGCCGCCCTATCGCCTGGTGCCTTCCGGCCGGGTCTTGGACAACTTGGACGCGCTGGCGGGGCACGGCGCGACCCTGCTGACCGAGGCGGGCTATTGCGCCACTGCCTGGGAAGCCGCCGCCAATTTCCTGAGCGGCGCGGGCCAGGCCCATCCCGACTGCTCCGAAGTGGTCATTGACCCCGCGGGTTGGGTGCATCCGTGCTGTTGGTATGAACTGGCGCCGGGCCTTTTCGATCTGACCACGACCGGCTTCGAGGCGGGGATGGCAGGTCTGGCCGAACACGCGGTCTGCCGGGCGCTCGACCGCGGCGATATCCGCGCAGTCGCCCGGCTGGCGGGCCTGGCCGACGATGCGGCGCAGCAGATTCAAGGTCGCGTGGGTGAATGCGGCCTGTGCCGGCTGGCTTCCGCGCGGCTGGCGCGCCGCGCGGAGTTCGCCTGGCTGAAAGCGCCGCCCTTGTCGTCCCGCGAGATCGCGTTCTACGACCGCCAGCTCGGCGCGCAGCTTTTCTCTGGGTGGGAACGCCGCGACTCGACGGTGACGCAATGACAGTCGAATGGCCGCGGATCGCCGTCATTATCCCCGCGCTCAACGAGGCGGGCAACATCGCCGGCCTCGTGGCCGAACTGCGTGCGGTCGTCACAGCCGAGATCATCGTGGTGGACAACGGCTCGACCGATGACACCGCCGCGGTGGCGGCCGCGGCCGGGGCGCGTGTCGTGACCGAACCGCGGCGCGGCTACGGTTACGCGTGCGCGGCCGGCGTCGCCGCGGCGCACGGGGCCGATCTGCTGGCCTTCATGGATGGCGACGGCAGCTTCCTGCCCGCCGAACTCCCGGCGCTCCTTGCACCGCTGTGCGCGGGCCGGGCCGACCTGGTGCTCGGCTCCCGGCCGCTGGGGCACATCGCGCCCGGCGCGATGCCGCCGCAGCAGCGCTTCGGCAATTGGCTGGCCGCCGGGCTGATGCGCCTGCTCTATCGCATGGACGTGACCGACCTGGGGCCGTATCGGGCGATCCGTCGCGACCTGCTGGAGCGCTTCGTGATGTGTGAGATGACTTACGGCTGGCCCACCGAGATGATGGTCAAGACCGCTCGCCGCGGCGCCCGCATCGTCGAAGTGCCGGTGAGCTTTCACCCGCGGCGCTCCGGCAAGTCGAAGGTCAGCGGCACGCTGCGCGGCACGCTGCTGGCTGCGCGCTACATCCTGGGGGTGACGCTGCGCTATGCCTGGGCGCCGCGGTAAAAATTCCTGCTCTGGCCGGTCTCCGATAGAATGCCCCTGTGTTTGGGCACCGAGCCAGTTCAGGATCGGGCGTGTCCGCATCACGGCGCGCCGAACTCCCGGATGGCGGCCACGATTTGCGGGAAGCTCTTGCGCCACATCCCTGGCGGCACATTCTCGGAAATCTGGATTTGCAGCCGCCCGGAATGCCCGGCCTCCGCCAGGATTTGCCGCGCGGTCGCGTAGATCACCTCCGGCTCGGCCAGATGCACCGACGAGGGGAAGTTGGGGCAGAGCCGCATCTCCGGCCAGAGGGCGTGCGCCTGGCCGACGCTCGTGTCGTTGTCGGGCGGCGGCGAGAGCGAGTCCAGCCCCCGCACCCCCGATTCGCCGATCAGCTTCCAGAGCGGCTTGAGGTCGCCGTCCATGTGGACGTAGACCAGCGTGCCCACGTCGGCCAGCATCTCGGCCAGCTCGTTGTAGCGCGGGACGCAGTATTTGCGGAAGTTTTTCGGGCCGAGCACCGGCGCGGTGATGTTGTCGGGCACGTCAATCATCGGGACCGGCACGCGGCGCGCCGCATCGCGCACCACCGCGAAAATCTGGCGTTGGATCCCCGCCATGAGTGAAACCGTCTCCTCGACTAATTCGGGACAATCCACCAGGTGGCCGGCCAGATCCGAGATCAGCACCCACTGGATCCACAACTGCTGATAAGGCGTGCGCATGACGGCGGGAAGCGGCCAGCCGTCATCGCCCAGCTCGCGCAGATCGCGCACGTAGTGCGGCAGGTCGGCGCGCACGACGCAATCGCGCAGGAAAGCCTGGAAGATACGGTAATCCTGCGGCTCCTTGATGAAGTGCTGGCGGATGCTGCCCGTGCCGTAGGTCGGTTCGTAGTGTACTTCCTCCGTCAGGTCGCCGGCCGGGGTGTGCAAGATGCGGATTTTGCCCTTAAGCCCCTTGCGCTGGATGCGCTTTACCTCGAACTTGCAGTGCGGATAGGTCAGCTTGTGCAGGCGTGACCAGCGCCAAAGCCCCATATTTTCGCGACCGAGCACCGCCCAGGCCTCTTCGTTCGGCGCGATGGCGTTGTCGTACTGGATGAAGGGCACCCGGTCGTGGGGCCGTCCTTGCATCACGGCGAGCATACGCTCGTGCATCGTCATGGACATGTTCGCAACTCCTTTGCGGCGGGTGTGGGATCGCACGTCACAGCGCGTGCCCCTGCTGATTCTACCACGAGATTGCTGTAGATTCGTTTGTCAGTTTGACAAAAGCGGAAAAGTAAACATAATAGATAAAGCAATCTCTCGCCGGCCCGTGACAATCGTGTCCCCGGCCAGGCGGGTGGCATTTTCCTGTTTCAAGGAAGGAGACAGCATACCATAACGTGTCAGATAGAAACAAAAGAATAAGAAGGACATTTCGGGCGGCCGAAGGCGATTGGCGGCGGGTGGATCTCCACCTGCACACCCCAGCGTCGGCAGATTGGCAGGAGCCAGGCGTTTCGTATTTGCAGTGGCTCCAAAAGGCAGAATCCCGGGGCCTCGATATTGTGGCGATCACCGATCACAACACCGTCGAGGGGGTCGCACAGCTCCGGGCAGAAATTGAGCGCTTGACGTGGCTGGAAACAAATGAACGCCTGCGTCCACAGGAGCGGCGTGACCTCGATGAGTACCGCCGCCTGGGTGAGCGAATCCTGGTGTTGCCGGGATTCGAGTTCACCGCCACGTTCGGCTTCCATGTGCTGGGCATCTTCCCACCTGAGACCCCGCTGCGGGTCCTTGAGTTGCTCCTGCTCCGGCTCAACGTGCCGGTGGATCGTCTGGTAGAGGGCAGCACCGAGGTCGGGGCGACCGTAGATGTCATGACCGCCTATCGGCTGATTGATGAGGCGGGCGGCCTGGCGATCGCCGCACATGCCAACAGCACGCATGGGGTCGCCATGCGCGGGATCAACTTCGGCGGGCAGACCAAAATCGCTTTCACTCAGGATGTACACTTGCACGCCCTGGAAGTGACCGATCTCGACGCGCCGGGCCGGCGATCGTTGGCGAAGTTCTTCGACGGCACTAAGCCGGAATATCCGCGCCGGATGCACTGCATTCAAGGCTCCGACGCGCACCGGTTGATGCGCGACCCCAAGGACAAGAACCGCCCCGGCATCGGAGATCGGGTCACGGAGTTCCTCCTCGCAGAGGTTTCGTTCGAATCCCTGGCCACGGCCCTCAAGGGCGATGACTTCAGCGTCACCCGTCCTTATCGCCCGCCGGCCGAGGAGCCGTTTGATTTCGTCGTTGCCGCGCGCGAAGTCGGCAACACGATCGTCCAGTCGTTTCATGAAAGCGTGGTGTTGGAGGCCGGGCGCACCAACCGGATCCTGGCCGACGTCGTCGCCTTTGCCAACACCCAAGGCGGCACCGTCTTCCTCGGCGCCAGCGCCATCAAGAAGGGCGCGCCGCGCGGGGTGGAGAATCCGTCCGACCTGATCGCCCGACTCCAGCGCGAGATCGAGCAGGATATCACGCCGCCGCTGGTCTGCCGGGCAGACACGCTGCAAAGCCAGGGCGCGGCGGTCGTCCGAGTGGTGGTGCCGAACGGGCCGAGCAAGCCCTACGTGCTCCATCAAACCCGCATCTACGTGCGCCAGGAAGGGGAGACCAACGAGGCGGTTCGCGATGAGATCATCCAGCTTGTGCTGGGGACCCGTCAAGCGCCGCCGGCTGTGGCTGAAGTGAGCCGCAGCGCGGAAGCCGCCCGCAGCGCAGAAGGCGCCCGGATGCCGGCAGCCATGCGGCCCGCGCCGGCCAGCCAGCCGGCGGGCGTCGAGCCGCCCGCAGAACCCCCGGCCGTGGCGGCCCCTGCCGCTGAGCCGCCGGCCGCCAAGTCACCACGCCGCCGCCGACGGCGCAGCACAACCGCGCCTGAGGCCAAGTCCGAAGGGTCGGTCGTGGCCGAGCAGTCCGTCGAGTCGGAACCGCCCGCTGTGGCTGAGCCGGCCGCCGAGCCGGAGCCGCCCGTCACGTCTGAGGCGGCGGTCGAGGTGGAACAATTCGTGCCCCAAGCGGCGGTCGAGCCGGCGCAGCCCAGCGTGGCTGAACCGGCGGCGCAGCCAGGGGTGGAGTTAGCTGTCGAGCCGTCCCCGGCGCTGGAAGGCGTGGGGGCTGTGGTAGAGGTCAGCGAGCCTGAGCCGCTCCCGGCGGCCCCGACGGAGGATGAAGCGCCCGCCCCGGCTGCGAAGCCGGCCAAGCGCCGCCCGCGCAGCCGCCGGTCGGATCGCGTCCCGGCTGAGACCGTCGCGGCCCCGACGCCGGAAGCGCCGGCCTTTCCTGAGCTTGAGCCGGTTGAAGCGCCGGTGAGCGAAACGCCTGCCGCCGATGTGGCGGTCAGCGTCGCGCCAGTGGCCGTCGAGGCGGCGGAAGACGAAGCGCCGGAAATCGTCGCGGAGTCGACCGAGCCGCCCAACATCCTGGAAGCGCCCGCGGTCGGTGTCGAGATCGTCTCGACGGAAGAACGCCAGGGCGTGGTCTACTTTACCATCCGGGATTTGCGTAATTGCAATACCGTACACAATGTCACCCCGGTGTCGGCGCGTAAGCTGTGGAGCTACGCGATCAACCAGTATCTCAAGCGGCCGATTGACCCGGAGAAGGTGACGTGGCTCGGGGAGTACGGTTTGTGGCAGGTGGGCCGGCGTGCCAAAAAGCTGCGCTACGATCTGGTCAAGCGCCAGCCTGATGGCAGCATTCGGGCCTTCTACGGTGTCACAGCCGATGGCATGGATGAGCCGTGGGCGCAGTTCCTGAAGGATGAAGACCGCACCTCATAAAGGTGACGCGCGAAGCATGAAATGCGAGAAACCCGTTTTCTCCGAGAAAACGGGTTTCTTCTTTAGATGACATAAAAAACGAGGAAGACGACCAGCCCGAAGAGCAAGATATCCACTTGCAGCGCACGGTCTTTCAGCGCGACGACATCGGGCGGGTCGGTTTCCCCTTTGACGTGGATCAAGTAGAGATAGCGGAAGAGGCCGTAGAGCACGAACGGGATCGTGAGCATCATCAAGTGGTTCGGCGGCAGGTTGGGCGCAGCAAAGGTGTAGAGCGAGTAGGCCATCACCGTCGTGGAGCTGACCAGGCCCAACATCTCATCCACGAAGCGCAGGCTGTATTCCTGAAGGATCGCGCGGGTGTTGCCGGCGTTCTCCTGGAGCAGCACGATCTCCTGGCGTCGCTTGCCGAGGGCCAGGAAGAGCGCCAGCAGCGCCATACAGACGTAGATCCACGGCGAGAAGCGCGCCGCGTCCACGACGATGGCGCCGGCCGCCACTCGCAGCACGAACCCGGCCGCAATCGTCAGCACATCCACGATGACGATGTTTTTCAGCCAGAACGAATAGGCGATCATCACGGCCAGGTAGCCGTAGAGGATCAGCGCCAGCCCGCCGCCCAGCCAAAGTGCGCCCGGCACGGTGAGCGCAAACAGCAGCGCGGCGCCGATGAGCGCATTGCGCGGACGCAGCGCACCGGAGGCCAATGGCCGGTTGCGTTTTTCAGGGTGTTGGCGGTCTTTTTCGATGTCGGCCAGGTCGTTAATTGTGTAGACGACGCTCGATACCAGGCAGAAGAGCAGGAAGGTGAGCAGCGTGTGCGAGAAGTACGTGGGGTCAAAGAGCTTGCCATCGAAGATCAGCGCGGCCCACACGAAGACGTTCTTGGTCCACTGCTTGAGGCGCATGGTTTTCCATAGGTACCGCATCTGCCCCCGCGCGCCTGCCGGGGTTGGCCGGGTCGGTTTTGTTCCGTTCATGTTTCGTGTTGCTCCTGAAGTCGCGATGATACCGCATGGCGTGGGCTTCGTCAACTTGGGTGATTCCGTCTTGTGTGTTTGTGTTTTGCGGTGCGCGGGTGTATGATGGAGTTCAGGCGGGGGGCAGGAGATCACATCATGGAAATGCAGCCAATGACTACGATAACGCAAGCGAGTCAACCGGGGGAGATAGCAGTGCTCGACATGATACCGCGACAGGAGATGATGGTAGATTCGCGCATATACGATGCCCAGGCAGAGGTGTTTTGGCTGGCATTTCAGGCGTTACCGCCTCGAACCAGGCAGATAGTGCGTGAGCGCTTGTTGCAGGTAGTTCCGTTTGGCGCAGAGTTGGCGCAAGAGCTTGCGAGCTGGCAAGCTGCAGCCAGCGAAGCGTTATGGTCTTTCGAGGCGATGCTGGATGATCCAACGTAATGATATCCTGTTCGTGGAATTGCCGCCACCGCTTGGCGGAGTTGGGCGTGAACAAACAGGCCGCCGGCCCGCCATAGCTATCCAAGATGAGTTAGCCAACCTTCCAACGGTATTGGTTTTGCCCTTGACGTCACAACTCGAAGCTCTGCGCTTCCCCTTCACCCTGTCCGTTGAGCCGTCGGCGATCAATGGTCTGAGCTTGCGCTCGGTTGCTTTGTTGTTCCAGATGCAGGTGCTCGACAAGCGACGCGTCGTCCGTGTCATTGGAACGCTTGAGACAGAGTACATGAATCCGCTTGACATGATGATGCGCAGGATGCTGAAGTTGTAAGAGGCGCAAAGGTGTTGCGCGATCAGGTCTCCCACTCCCGATGAACCTACCTCGTAAACCCGCAAAATCGCGACTCGATGAGCTTCTGGTGGCGCGCGGCCTGGCTGAGACGCGCTCGCAGGCGCAGCGCCTCATCGCGGCCGGTCAGGTCTTCGTCGGTGATGCGCTGGCTGACAAGCCGGGCCATCAAGTCGCGGTGGACGCCAGCGTGCGCATCCAGGCGGGGCTGCGCTATGTCAGCCGCGGCGGGTTGAAGCTGGCGGCCGCGCTCGATGCGTTCGGGGTGGCGCCGGCGGGCTGGGTCTGTGCAGACATCGGCGCGTCTACCGGCGGCTTTACCGATTGCCTCTTGCAGCGCGGCGCGGCGCGCGTCTACGCGGTGGATGTCGGCTACGGGCAACTGGCCTGGTCGCTGCGCACCGATCCGCGCGTCATCGCCCTCGAACGCGCCAACATCCGCCACCTGGCCGCGCTGCCGGAGCCGGTGGTCCTGGCGACGGTGGATGTCTCGTTCATCGGGCTGGGCCTGGTGCTCCCGCGCATCGCCGCGCTTCTCGTCCCCGTCGGGCAGGTCGTGGCTCTGATCAAACCGCAGTTCGAGGTGGGGAAAGGGCAGGTGGGCAAAGGCGGGGTGGTGCGTGATCCCCAACTCCATCGCGGGGCCATCGAGAAGGTGCTGGCCGAGGCCGCCGCGTTGGGCCTGGCCCCGGCCGGCCTGATCCGCTCCCCGCTGACCGGCCCGGCCGGCAATGTCGAGTTCCTGGCGTGGCTGCGTCGGGGCAGCGAGAACGCCCCCGGCGAGGTCGTCGCGGGGTGGCTCGCCGACTGCCTCGGCTGAAATCGCTAACAAAAAGCCCGGCGAGCTGGATCACCAGACCGCCGGGCTTTCTATTTCTGTCAAGCGTCAGCGCCTCAGTCGGCGCGCGCCGGGCGGATGCCCATGTAGATCGTCCCGCCCGTCAACGTGCGCAGGATCGCGTCGGCGCCCGTCCAGGGGATCTGCTCGTGAATCTGGACCGGCGTCAACGGCTGGTTGCCATCGCGCAGAAAGATGCGGAAGATGTTCGTCACGACCGGGTTGTTCCGGCTGATGAATTCCGATTTGCGGGCGCACTCGCTGCGCAGAGTTTGCAGCAGCGCGTCCGCACGCACGACTTCCGCGGTTTCGGGATCCACCCAATCCACCGCTTCGGTGTTGCGGTGATCGGGGAAACGCGCCTGGCAGTCGGCGCAGAGTTGGCCGCGGACAGCCACTCGGATGTCTTTGCCGCTGGTCTTCCACCAGTCGTAGTCAATCTGAAATTTGGTGTCGAGAGATGGTCGCTTCCACATAGGGCGTTTGTCCTCGGAGCGTGGCCTAGACGGCCAGGCGATAAAGCCCGCCGCCAACTTCCTGGATGCGGGCATCACTGGTCAGGATCGCGAAGATCGGGCCGGGCGGGCAGCGCCGCACCAGGTTCACGGCACTGTAGACGGTCTTGGCATGCACACTGCCCGACTGGCTGAGGCCGGCCAGATCCGTGAAGATTTCGTAGACGATCTGTTCCAACGGGCGGTCGGTGAAGGCCGCGCTGACCCGCAGCTTGGCCGTCTCCTCGGGGCGCTCGTCGCCGATGATCAAGGCCTCGTCGAATTCGCAGGCCACTTCACCCTTGCGCAACTGGATGTCGAGCTTGCCATCTACCACCTGCGCCTTTCGCATCCACTCGCGGCGCATCCGCTTGGGCTTGAAATCCACCACGATCTCGCCGGACTTGTCGCGGCGCTCCAGGACGATGTAGGCGCCGGCGGGGAGCTTGTGCTGCTCGAACCACGGCCGCAGGCCCGCCAGGTAGCGGCCGGCATGAACCACCCAGGCCGTGAATCGTTGGCCCCAGCGGCCATCAATCAGCGTGACGACCGTGCGCTCGCCGTGGCCCAGCGGGAAGAAAGGCCGGGTGTGCTTGTTCAGCGGCAGCGTGCCCGAGATCAGGTGCGGGTAGGTGAGCATCAGCGTGGTCGTCGGCAAGTTCGCACGGGCGGCCGACGGCTCCGAGATCAGTTCATCCGACCATTCGTCGTCCAGTTCCCACTCGACCTGGACCAAGTCACTGGCGACCAGGTTCCGGTCGAAGGGAATCGGGGCAAAGCGCAACGGCTCCGGCGTTTCCACGGCCTCGATCGGCTCCAGGCGCCGCAAGATCCAACTGCGTTTGTCGCCCGGCCCGACCTGATCAAACCGGCCATCCGCGTTGAGCGCGCTGTTCAGCGAGAAGGCGAGCACGTCGGGTTTGATCTCGGCGGGGAGCTCCATCTCG
>Ga0247840_10012128_pt1 | contig 10307 bp, 12 predicted proteins | sample LaCruzMarch2015__FD_192404 | JGI IMG/M metagenome (GOLD analysis project Ga0247840, IMG submission 192404) | Freshwater microbial communities from meromictic Lake La Cruz, Castile-La Mancha, Spain - LaCruzMarch2015_17m | ecosystem: Environmental > Aquatic > Freshwater > Lake | place: Spain...
GAGGACTGTTCTCGGCAGGCGATCATTCCTCATCCTCTCCGCCGCCTGTTTTTTCGCCCTTGTCCCAGAAGGCCTGGATCGCCGCTTCCGCCTGATCGGCGGCGAACTCCGGTGGCATCCGTCCGTTGAGGACTCCGGTTAGGTATTGGAATGCTGCATCGGCCGCGCTGAGCAGGGAGTTCATGAGCGCCCGGAAGAGGCCCTGAGTGAGCGGGCCGACCAGAGTATCTGTAAAGCAGGAGAGCCGGATCTCGCCGCTGCCTGGATCGAAGTCCCAGAACTTCCGGCGGGCACTGCAGTTGAGCCGGTGTAGGAAATCTCCTGCGGCGGCGCGGTATTTTTTCCCGGCCCGCACGGGAAGCCGCACGATGACCTTTGCGAGGTCATCCGGGGATCCCCACGCCACGACTTGGACCTCCACATTTTCGAGGCCCAGCCGGGCGTAGAGAAGGCTATCGTTCTCCTGAAAGGGAATCCCCAGCGCCCGGAACGTCTGCCGCATCACTTCGAGGGGGTGGATTGTGTCAGTAGATCGGGTTTCTTGATCCATAGTTGGGATGAGAGTTGAGGATTTCCCGCAGCGCCTTCACGAGTGCCTTGGCTTCCGGTCGTGTGAACCTCGTCTCTGGGACGCCAGACCGCAGAAAACTGAATGTTACCTTGTTGTCCCCAGGCAGGGACTTGATGGCTGCGGTGATCGTCTGGCCACGAACGACGATGTCGATGCTCTCGGGTGGAGGAGGGCCGATGTCAGAGGAAGGTGAAATCATATCATGATCCGGCGTTCATTCCCAATTTGAGTGGCTGCTGAACTGGATATTTGCCGAAGGGTCGGAAAAGCACCATGTCTGGGATCCGGTCTCCGGTAATCCAAGAGCGGTAGTCAGAAAACCCATTCGGAGCGGTGCAGACAAATCTGTTTGAAAGCGGGCGCATCCCTCCATTTGGATGGTAGCGGGGCCAGCATCCGTTGGGATCCGCGTCCACCGTGAGGCTGAACGGTGTCTGGCCGATGTATTCGCCGTTCATCTCGACGATGCATCCGCTCGGGACGCTGGAGATGCGGATCGTCTTGACGGCCTCCGCCTTGCGGACATCCGGTTCCACTCCAGCAAATTTGGCGGATGGCGCGATGCAGCCTGCCAGGGCCAGCAGGCTGGCGGTAGCGCCGACCAAGTGGAGGGAGAATCTTTTCATGGTTCCTATCCCTTCTGATTCCCTTCCTCAGGGGCGCGATCCTCAAACCTTGTGATGGGAGCAAGGAACGTCAAAGGGATGGTGCCGACTTCCCCGTTGCGGTGCTTCGCGATGATCAGATTCGCCTTTCCCTCGGCCTCCTTCTTTTCGTCGCCGTCGAGGTAGTATTCCTCGCGCCACAGCAGGCCGACCAAATCGGCATCCTGTTCGATGGCTCCGGATTCGCGCAGGTCGCTCAGATTCGGTTTTCCCTTTGTCGCTCCTGGCCTGGCGTCGGGATTCCGGTTGAGCTGGGCCAGGACGATGATGGGGACTTTCAGCTCCTTGGCCAGGGCCTTGATACCAGCTGAGATTTCGGCGACCTCCACCTGGCGGTTTTCCTGGCCCTTTTTCGAGGGGGAGCGCATGAGCTGGAGGTAATCCACGACGATCAGGTCAAGGCGGTTCTCGTTGTCGAGGCGTCTGGCGCTGGCCTGGAAATCCATCACCTCCATACTTGGAGTGTCATCGATGAAGAGCCTGGATTTCGAAATCCTGGTTGTCGCCTGAAGAAGGTTGTTCATCTCCACCTTGTTCATGAAGCCACCACGGATTTGTCTCATGTTCACCCTCGCGGTGGAGCAGAGCATGCGCAGGGCCAGCTGCTCGGCGCTCATTTCGAGGCTGAAAACGGCAACGCACTTCCCGTCGTTCAAGGCGACATGCTCGACGATGTTCATGGCCAGCGCGGTCTTTCCCATCGACGGCCTGGCGGCGATGACGATCATCTCCGCCCTCTGGAGACCGTTAGTGATATCATCCAGTGCCTTGAAGCCGCTCGCGAGTCCGGTCAGCGACCCCCGGTTCTCAAACAGCTTCTCCACCGACTCCAGCGCGCCGAGGGCGAGCGATTTGATGGTTTTTGAGACTCCAGAGAACCTGTCCCTCCCGATCAGGAGGACCTTCTTTTCCACCTCGTTGAGCAGGACCGGCACCTCGCCCTGCTCATCATATGCGCGGGCTGCGTATTCCGTGCAGGTCGCAATGATCTGCCGCAGGAGATACTTCTCCCTGACAATCTCCAGATAGTAGGACGCGTTGGTTGCCGTCGGGACGAAGGTGAACAACTCCGTCACGGCCATGGCTCCGCCCGCGTCTTCCAGCCTTTTGGTATCCTCAAGGAATTGGGTGAGGGAAATGAGGTCGATCGGCTTTCTCTTTTCCTGCATCTCAACCAAGGACGAGAAGATAATGGCATGGGCCGGCAGGTGAAAGTATTTCGGGCCGACCTGCCTCCTGATGCATTCGTCGAGGACCGTCTCGGGCAACAGGAGGATCGAGCCGAGAACCCCTTTTTCCGCATCGAGACTCTGGGGAAGGGAGCGAAGGGCTTCGGGAAGATAGCTCTCGGGCCTGCGGGCGGGCTTCTTCTTGCCTCGCCCGCCCTGCTCACCCGCTTGGGAAGGATCATTGCTCATTACTTTCCCTTCCGTCCCTCGGCGTCCTCTTCAGCGACGAGTTTGCTGAGCGAAGCGACGACATCAGCCTGCTCTTGGACGTTCATCGAGGCTCCCATGGCCATTTTCCGCATGGCCGACAACTTGCGGCTCATGGCCTTGCTGTTCGTGCGGCTGCCGATCTTGTCGGCGATGTAGGAGGCCGCATTCGCGGCATCAATATTCAAGCTAGCGGCCGTGGCGATGGCATCTTGGTTGGCTCCGAGGAACAGGAATTGCCACTTGTAGGTGTTCGTCTGCTCAAGGATTTTGCCGGAGATGTCCTTCCATTTGAATTTCTCCGACGAGTTTTCGTATCCGTCGGTGAGGATGGCAACGATGACCTGTCCGGGTCGGTCGTGTTCGGGCACGGTGGAGAGCCTGGCACCGAGACGGTCGATCGTGGTGCCGATGGCATCGAGCAGGGCGGTAGATCCCCTCGGGACGTAGGTCGTGGTGTCGAGCGCGACGGCCTCCTGCACCGGGATGCAGTCCATTGGGACGAGGTATTCGTTGTCGAAGAGAACAAGGGTGAGGCGGGCTTGCCCCTCGGTTTTCTGCTGATCGCGGAGAAATTCGTTGAAGCCAGTGATGGCAGACTCCGTGACGGGAGCCATGGAGCCGGAGCGGTCGAGGATGAAGGCGATTTCTGTGAGGTTTTTGTTCATAACGCCTCGCATCCTCGCAGTGCAACCCGGTCAACGAGCGTCCTACCCCAAAAAAATAAATCAACAGATGGGTGAATCCGGAACAGTCAGGCTCTGAGTCGGTCGTAGAGCGCTGAAAATCTTTCGGCGGCGCGGTCGTTGCGGATGGCGACCGCGAGCGCCTTCTTCTGCCCGACAAGCACAACGAACTGCTTACCACGGGTCAGCCCGGTGTAAATCAGGTTGCGTTGCAGGAGCATGTAATGCTGCATGGCCAGCGGGAGCACCACGGCCGGGAACTCGGATCCTTGGCTTTTGTGGATCGTGATGGCATAGGCGAGAGCGACCTCGTCCAGCTCGTTAAAATCGTAGGCAACCTCCCGTCCGTCGAATGCGAGGATGGCCTCGCGCTCGGTTTCGTCAAATTTGACGATTCGGCCGATGTCGCCATTGAAAACGTCTTTGTCGTAGTTGTTTCGGGTCTGGATAATCTTGTCGCGCAGCCGAAACTGCGTTCCGAAGCGTTCGACAACCGGTTCGCCGGGTCGCGGCGGATTCAGGCTCTCCTGCAGAACCGCATTCATCTGGCGGGTTCCGAGCGCCCCCCGGTTCATCGGGCAGAGAATCTGGATGTCGTGGACAGGGTCGCAACCAAGCTTTTTTGGGATCCGGCTCCTCGCCAAATCCAGAATGGTTGCCTGGATTGCCTCCGGATCTTCGCGTTCGATGAAGAAAAAGTCAGACGCAGCATCCCCTCCAAGCTCCGGCATTCCGCCGGCGTTGATCCGGTGCGCGTTTGTGATGATGCGGCTGCCCGCTGCCTGCCGGAAGATTTCCGTGAGGCGCACGACCGGGACCGTGCCGCTGCGGATAATGTCGCCGAGGGCCATCCCAGGCCCAACGCTCGGGAGTTGGTCCACGTCTCCGACAAGAAGAAGGTGCGCCTTCTCCGGAAGTGCGCGCAGCAGTTTGCTCAGAAGAGGCACGTCAATCATGGAGGTCTCGTCCGCGACGAGCAGATCGCAGTTCAGCGGGTTCTGAGGACCGCGGGCGAACCCACCGGCCTGCTGAAATTCAAGCAGGCGGTGAATTGTCTTCGCCTCGAGGCCGGTTGTCTCGCCGAGGCGCTTCGCAGCCCTGCCGGTCGGTGCGCAGAGAAGGCACTTTATTTTCTTGGCTCGCAGGACGAGGAGGATGCTGTTGACGAGGGTAGTCTTGCCGACTCCCGGACCGCCGGTGATGACAAGCACTCGCGAGGAAATCGCCTTCCTGAGCGCATCGACCTGGCTCGCCGCAAGTTCCTTTCCCGTCTTCTCCTGCACCCAGGCGACGGCCTTCGCCATGTCGATCTGGGGGTAAGAGGAGGACCGTGAGGCGAGTTCGCTGAGTCTGATCGCGATCTCGGACTCGGCCGTGCGCAGGAAGGGCAGATAGATGAGTCCCTGATCCAAGACGGCATCACCGTCGAGCAGAAGTCGCTCCAAGGCTTCCTCAACCACAGCCAAGTCGATTTCCAGTAGGGACACCGCCTTTTCGGTGAGCGTCTCCCTCGGTTGAGCGCAGTGGCCGTCATCCATCGCTTCGGCAAGGCAGTGAAGAATCCCAGCCCGCGCCCGGATAATCGAGTCGAGCGGAATGCCGAGCTTCTGGGCGATTGTGTCTGCCGTCTTGAATCCAATCCCGTGAATATCCTTGGCCAAGGCGTATGGGTTGGCCCGGACGGTTTCAATCGCGGCGTCACCGTAGGTTTTGTAGATGCGAACGGCTCGGCTCGTGCTGACGCCATTGGAATGCAGGAACACCATGATTTCCCGGATGACCTTCTGTTCCGCCCACGCCGTTTTGATTTTCAGCCGTCGTTCCTTGCCGATGCCTGACACCTCCTCAAGTCGGGCGGAAAATTGGTCGATGATCGTGAAAACTTCCTCGTCGAATTTATCAACTAGTTTTTTCGCATAGACCGGGCCGATCCCTTTGATGAGTCCGCTGCCCAGGTATTTTTCGATACCCTCGCGGGATGTCGGAGCGCTGGTCTTGATGAAGTCTGCTTTGAGCTGCAACCCGTGGTCTCGATCCTGGACCCAGACGCCCTGTGCGGTCACCCACTCGCCGGCCGAGACATCCGCAACGTTCCCGATGATCGTCATCAGATCGCGTTTCCCTTGCACTTTGACCCGCAGGACGGAGAAACCTGTTTCCTCGTTGTAGTAGGTCACACGCTCCACCATGCCAGCCACTCCATCTTGCGGCGTCGGTTTACGTGTCTGTTCTGATTTCACGCTCATGCCATTATCAGAAAATCCAGAGTTGATGGCGAGAGAACTTGCTCCCTGATGGTCTCCCTTGCTTGAACCTCGCCAAACAGACAGAATTCCCCACATGAAGTTCCTCATCGCCCTCCTGCGAAAACTGTTTCGACTGCCGGCTCCCGCTCCTACGAAGCGGGTGCTCTCCCGCTGGACGCCGATCTGATTTCTGGTGGCCCAATGAAAGCGCTGACCTTCAACCCGACAAGCGACATGTTTGCAGTCAGGGATCTACCGGTTCCGACACCCGGCCCTGGAGACGTGCTGGTGAAGGTTGCGGCCTGTGGGCTCAACCCGGTGGATGCCAAGATCACTCGGTGGAAGGCAATGGTGCCGGAAATGGACCCCGACTGGACGCCAGGTCTCGATGTCTCCGGCGAGATCGTGCATGTCGGTGCGGGAGTCAAAGGCTGGAATACCGGGGATCGGGTTCTCTACCACGGAAACATGCTCCGGCCCCACGGTGGCTTGGCAGAGTATGCGATCCAGAAGGCAGACACCCTGATCGCACATCCCCCGGTGTCCCCTGCGGTAGCCGCGGCGACCCCATGCGCCGGGTGGACGGCATGGCGTGCGATCCATGACAAGCTGCGTCTCAAGCCCGATCATTCCTTTCTTGTGACCGGCGGATCGGGTGGAGTAGGCGGCTTTGCCATCCAAATCGCAAATGATATTGGGCTCCGGCAGATCATCACGACATGCTCTGAGAAAAATCACGCCTATGTCCATTCTCTGGGGGCGACCGCCGCCATCGATTACCGGACAGAGGACGTGGCGGCCCGCGTGCATATACTTACCGGCGGGAGAGGGGTGGATCGGGCGCTCGACACCGTGGGGCCTGACGAGGACATCGTGGTTGCCGATGCCCTGGCGTTCGAGGGCGAGATGCTCGAACTGGTCGACGTAGTAAGGCCTGGTGAATATCGCGATGTCTTTCAGCGCGGACTGAGTTTTCACCAGCTCTCGCTTGGAGCGGGCCATCGTGCGGGGCCAGAAGCCGAGGGACGAATCGTGCAGGCTGGCGTTGCCTGCTGCCGGATGCTGGCCGAGGGCCGCTTGATCGTGCCCAAGCTGGAGACAATACCCCTTGCTGAAGCCGCCCACCGGCTCGTTGAAATCCGCGAGCGCCGAAGCGTCGGGAAGACCGTTGTAGTGTTGTGAACCCATCCCCCGCGCCATTTTCCACCTCGACATGGACGCCTTCTACGCCTCCGTAAAGCAGCGCGACAACCCTTCCCTCAATGGTTTGCCGAATTAACTACCGCGCCCTTTCGCCGTCCGGCTCGAAGTGGACCAAGCCGCCGACTCCATAGGATTTTGTGGCATGGTTGATGGCCTCAAGGAGGTCCTTGTCGGAAACCCAGTAGGGAGAATACCAGCCCCGGTCCACATCAAGGATCAGAACGCGCCGGGTGACGCTGTCGTAGGCACCGATCGGTGAAATGTGGGCGTAGGGACCCCCTCTGGCACCAGTCAGATCGTCCTGCACGAAATGCGCCAGCAGGATATCCGCCGGATTTTCCTCGTTCGACCGCAGGATCTCCCGGAATTCCTCCAGCGGCCGGTTTTGAAAGGAAAAGGCCTCGACGCGAGCCTGGACATCCAAGGCGCTGGCCGCTTCTCCGGCCGCGATCCTGAGCTCATCAAGAGTAAGCCCGTGCCTTCCGTGATAGCCTTCCTCGGACACCAGCCGCTGCAGCGGCACCCCACGGATTTCCTTGAGGAGCATGTCCTGCGTGATGTTCTGCTCGGTGTCTGCGCACCCGGCGCGGCCCTTGGTACTGGCGTTCAAGACCATCGCGATGGAGGCGACTGAGCAGGAGTAGTCGTTGCTCTGCGGCACATAAAAGGGCATGAGACGCCAGAAATCCACGGCGGCGGCCCTTCGGAAATACCCGTGGTCTTTGATGAGCGGGCTGGCTTTCGGGCTATACTTCAGGTGCACCTCCCCGGCGTTAGCGGCGGATAAAGTTGCGGATAGCAGGAGGATGAGCAGAGGCTTCACGGCTGCTCGACAATCTCCAATATTAAGCCGTTGATCGAGTATTTTGATGGGCGAATGGGGCTGCCCCGGCCGCCGGGGAACAACCGCGTGCAGGAGGCCCGGGGCCAGCCCGGTAGCTTGCTCCCAACATGTAAAGACCAAGAGGATTCTTCTGATCTGCGCTTTTTTGAGCATATTCCCACGACGTAGTCGGGTTGTTCTCCGTCTGCCAACCGACAAAGGAATAGATGGATACCACAGCTTGGGCATAGGCATCCCCCAGATCTGCGGCAGCTTTGGCATCGTCAAAGGTCAGAACAGCTGTTTTCCAGTCGGGGTCGGTGGGCTTGAGCGCAAACGCATTGCTCAACAGATAAACACACGCCAGCAGGCATGCCAATGTCCCAAGCATGGAAGTCTGCTTCGTTGACCTCATGCGGGCTCAGTAACCGACTTTTCGGCCGTAGCCGCCTGGACCGTAGCCGTTCCATCCGCAACCGTTAACGTTTGGCGCATAGCCCCCAAAGGTGCGGACGTTTACGCCGTTGTAGCAGCCCATGCCACCGTTAACGAACGGCTGCGGCTGCCCGTTGACTATGACGGTGAAGTTTTGTTGCACCGGCCGATAGAACTGAGGCTGGACATACACCTGCTGCTGACATGCGCCCCCGTAGTAGTTGTTCGCGACAGGCGAAGGGACCGGATACATGGGGCTGCCCGCCTTGGGGGCCACGAAGACTGCTGCGTTGGGCGACTGAACAGTAACATAGCCGTTCATTTGGCCGTATGAGCTGCATAACGACAGAACCAAACCGCTGAGGAGAACAAGAAAGGTCTTCATAGAGCTGTAGCGCACCGATGCGGTGCAGGGGGTTGAATGAAAACCTGCTCTGTGGGCCGCAGGACGAGTATCCGGGAGCTTCACGGGAGGAAGCAGCGTTTTCATGCCTTGATGATGACGAAATACGGTCGATGTGTCCAGACTTTTGGGTGGCAGCGTCACCCTCGTCGGGTATCCTCTGTTCAACGACAATTACCCCATGGAGCCAACGCAAAAGCGCGCACAATTCACCTGCGAGGAACTCCGCCAGAACAACTGGTGGGTGACGGGTGCCAAAATGCGTGGCGGTATGGAGGTTCTTGGCACAGACCCCCAAGGTGAACTGCTCTATTCTCACCCGGAGAAGCTGGCACTTCCGAAAGCCGTCTGGGTCACCAAGTGGGGGGTGGCGGTGGATGGCTGGGTGTTTCTTGGATTTGGGGTGGTTTCCCAGACGGGTTTAGAGCGGGTGTGCGCTTGGGTTTCGGCCTGGGCTGCTGAACGAAAAAATCTGAAGCCTGTAGCGCTGGAGCTTGTCGAAGAACTTGAGTATCGCGTCAAGCATCTGGCCGATGATGCCAGCACACGGGATTCAAGGGCTTTTCTATTCACCTGAAGCCTCTGACGGCACATCCGGCAGCCCGGCAAATGTGACCAACCGAAAAACGGCATGATCCCGTCACACGGGCAGCGGTTTACATGCCAGACCGACCCATCCGTGCTGTTGCCTGCCCTCAGAATCATGCACATCATGCCGCAGGCCCAGGCCGTAGATCTCTTCGATGACCTCTGCCAGAGATTTCTTGGCCTCAGCTGGGGTCAAGACTGGCAGATGCTCACGATGACAGAACTGGACATACCGGGCATGGGCTTCTGACATGGTGATTTTTGAGCCTTGCAGCCTCACAGTGACATTTTTCGCGAACTGGAGGTGTCCGGGCTCGTCCGCAGGATTAATCCGGTAATCGTCGATCAGGCGCACTTTGCCATGAGGCCCATGGAAAAAGGATTTTTCAATCTGAAGGATCGCCTTGGCCTTGTTCGTGATCAGTTGCAGGCTGCTCGGTTGCCTGAACTCAGTCATCAGCGGAAAGATCGTAAGCTTGCTCGTAAAGGACTGAGCGCACTGAACCAGGTAATTACTCGCTAGGATCTGGAGCTTGGCTGTAGACGTTGGGCAGAAGGCTTCCACCACAGGGTCATGAAAATACCACTGGTTTTCCCAAGGACAGAACACAACTTGGTGCACAAGGCCTTTGTCACCGCACAAACATGCCGCGATTGTATCGGCGTTTAGCAGAACTGGGCGTGGCACTCTGTCGTCGATGATCTCCTCCAAGAATGCCTGACCGAATACCTTCACCTGTTTGGGAAATCTGGTCCGGAACCATTCGCTTGGTGTGTCGATCCGTGGTGGAGCTAAATGCTCGGAGAAGAATGTCTCCGATTTTAGTGGAGAGGAGTGTTTTTCAGCTTCAGCATACCAGCGCTGCATTGCCTCCGGCGTAATCTCGTCAGGAGCCGGTTTAATAGATCTCAAGATCGATAGAATGCGCTCACTCTCCTGCCACCTCGACTGCATGTCGTGCATCCTGGCCTCTGCAGCCTCATGTTCCCGCCTCCTCTTCAGCTCAGCTGAGGAAATGCCGCGATGGAATTCACTGAATGACATATTTAAAAACAGCCACAACCCCCAATCATGGAAGCTGTGGCCGGTTCTCCTGGTTAAATTCCAACTTCCTCTTCGATGCAATTTGCACCTTTAAGAGGAATTTTTGTTCCTCGGGGATAAATGCCCGAGATCATGGAGTAGGGGACCTTGAATCCTGGGGTGGACCCCGTTTTCGAACCAGCAGGAGCTTAAAATAAGCTATGGAA
>Ga0247840_10012129_pt1 | contig 10306 bp, 5 predicted proteins | sample LaCruzMarch2015__FD_192404 | JGI IMG/M metagenome (GOLD analysis project Ga0247840, IMG submission 192404) | Freshwater microbial communities from meromictic Lake La Cruz, Castile-La Mancha, Spain - LaCruzMarch2015_17m | ecosystem: Environmental > Aquatic > Freshwater > Lake | place: Spain...
TAGATCTTTTTACAGGAATATGTGAAAAACCTTTAACCGAAAGTGAAAAACGAAGACAAGCAGCAGCAGAAAGAGCATATCATAAGGAAAAACATAAAGATCCAGAAAGAAGAACTCCTGAAGAATCAGCATCTATAGCGGAATATGAAAAGCAAGCAGCTGAAAAAGAAGTAAAGGCAAAACAATTTGAAAAGAGTTTGAGATATCTTGCGTTATTATCCCAGACAGGCTTTTTCTGCGAGGGAGTTCCCGATGCTTTGAAAGGGGAATTTACTTTTGAAACATTAGAAAAAGCAGCAATCGACAAGGCTAAAGTGGCATTGTTTGGTCAAGAGGGCATATCTCCAGAATATGATGACCTTTTACAAAGAGGATATTTAGATTTAATTGCGCAGCAACGCAGAGCTTTCGGCCTAGAGTTCTATGCGAGCCAGATCCATTCTCTACGAGATCAAAGTCTGAACCTGCAGATGACCCGCTTGGCAGTGGGTGCCCTCGATGGTTCTTTTCGTGATAAACGATACGATGTGTCTTTAAGTCCTCACCTGCAAACGATGCAACAATACTTTCCTGAGCTTTGGAGAGCGTGGCAATCTCTACCTGCACCAGAAGACTTAAGCGCCGTGAGTAGATCCTCAAGACGAGAGCCAGCAGGCGTAGCCGCTGCTGCAGCCTCAGAGGAGGCTGTCTCTTCGATAGAACACGAATCCTACTTATGGCTAAAGCGAACCCTCAATACTCCCGGCCACCTTCCCCCTGGAATTCATTCCCCTGATGCAATACGAGAGTTCTTAGATGAAGCAGCCAAGTTCAAAGATGCAGAAATGCTCTCAAGCTCATTAACATCAGCCGAAGAGAACCCCTATCTAGAGATGCAAAAGCTATGTTTTAGTCTTTGCAGAAAAGGGATCACTGTAAGCGACACAAAAGATATATTACTAGAATTGCAAAAGTTCGTATCTGAGAAACCAGAGCTTCAACATAGCCAATGGAAACGGGACATCGATGACAGGATAAGAATTCTTTCCCCGAAGAAACAAGAGGGAGCTTTTGAAGCTTGCATAACAGACAACTGGCAAGACCTATTTTTATGTGGTACCGAGGTTCTTGGCAGCTGCCAGTCAATAGATGGAAATCTTGGCTTAAACAAATGTCTTCTCTCGTATTGTTTAGATGGCAAGATCCAAATGGTTGCTGTAAAAGAGAAAGAGACTGGTAAAATTTCATCGAGGGCTCTTTTAAAACTGCTGCTTCGTAATGAAGGGGGAAAATGGGCTCCTGCTTTATTTTTGGAAAGGATCTATCCAGATCCTTGTCCTAAGGATCAGGAAGACTCAATCAATAAGTTAGCAATCGATAGAGCAAGAGAGTTAGGCGTAGAGCTTTATACTATCAATCAGGACTTTGCGATTGAAGGCACTCCAGCTGTGTTACAATCAATTGGTTGCCCCTGTCCCTTTGAATACGAAGATGGGCATGGAGGAAATGGCGGTATTTCAAATAATGGTCTTTATCAAATTTACGCCCATAAAGTAACGATATAGAAAAATCGCTTTCAAGACTTCTATCTCTGAAGTACAAAAATACTCCATTAGATAGTTTGTCTCACAAGCTTCAAGCCATGCTCTTGGCAACAGAACCTGACTCTTTTAAGGCTGCAGGGCAGGCTCAGTTTCAGTCTGAGTCGAAAAAGAAAATCCTTTGATCTTATTGGCCGGCAGAGAATCTGAATACGCCTCAACGAGGGTCTTTGATATCTCTGTGGGCGAGCTCATCTGCAGTATTCGTTGAGCTAGCTCATACGCTTCTAAGAGAACGGTGTTTCTTACAGCCCGTTTGACAAAAGGAATGTAGCGTGGCGAGCAAGAAAACTGGTTCACCCCAAGACCTAATAGAAGTGGGATAAAGATCGGATTGGATGCGATCTCCCCGCAGATGGTAACCGGTTTATTCTGCTTTCTTGACTCCATCACAACCATCTTAATCATTCTGATGACACTTGGATGTGCTGGATAGCAAAAATCGCTCATGGAAGGGTTACTGCGGTCAATGCCTAGAGTATACTGTACAAGGTCGTTGGTTCCGATCGATAAGAAGTCGGCTTCTTTGGCTATCGCATCGCAAATAAACACGACAGAAGGCACCTCGATCATACAACCGATCGGATAGTATCTACGCTCTACAAGGCCCTGCTCTACGAGCTCATCTTGTACTTCATTGATAATACGTTTTGCTTCCTGAAGTTCATGAATATCAGAAATTAGAGGAAGTAGAAGCCTTACATCCGATTTTTTTGCAGCACGCATGATAGCACGCAATTGCGTGCGGAATATATTCGGATGGCGAAGGAGGAACCTGATCCCTCTGCAGCCAAGAACGGGATTGGCTTCTTTTTCATGTTCAAAGAAAAGATTAGGGTTCTTATCTCCACCGATATCAAAGACGCGGATGACAACAAAAAGGTCTTTAGATTTTTCAATCAACTCGGAATAGGCAAGATATTGTTCTTCCTCAGAGATAAAGAGAGTATGTTTTTCAAGGAAGAGGTATTCCGAACGAAACAGTCCTATCCCCTCGGGGCGGTAGTTATGCATCTCATCCAGGTCATTCAGATTACCGACGTTTGCCAGGATATGTACCAAGTAGCCATCAACCGTTTCAGTAATATGATGGGAATCTTGTTGCAGTAGCTGATAAGAGGTTTTAAGACGTGTTTTGATCTCTTTGTATTTATCGAGTGTCGCTTTATCAGGATTTACTATGATCTCCCCTGTCTGGCCATCAACAATGATACATCTTCCCTGTACGCTTTGGAAAAGATCTACATCGATGCTGGAAACATAAGGGATTCCCTTCGCTCTTGCGATAAGAGCTGCATGGGAATTACCGCCACCGCTTTGTGTGACAAAAGCGCTCACTCTTGAGGCTTGTATCGCGGCGGTATGAGAGGGGATCAATTCTTTTGCGAAGACAATAGAGCTGAGAGGGATCTCTGCAAAGTTGATCTTATTTTTCTCTCCCAGATGGCTTAATATCCTTTTTGAGAGATCTAAGATGTCTATCAGTCTTTGTTGGAAGAACGAATCTTTCATCTTAGCAAATTTCTTTTCATACTCACCGATCACTGCGCTAAAGACAGATTCGGTATTTCTGCGAACTTTTCGTATTTTATCTTCTACATGCTGCGTGATAAGAGGATCTTCGAGCATCAGGATATGAGTGTCTATAATATCGATCGCTTCTTGAGAGCCTTCTTTCTCGAGGTTTTGTCTGAGATAGCCAAGCTCTACCTTGCAAGCAGCAAGAGCTCCTCTATAACGCTCAATCTCATCTTCTACTTGATGACTTCGTATGGAAAATTCTGGAATCGTGTCATCCGTTTGCGGAGTGATGTAAAATGAAGTTCCTATAGCGATTCCTTCGCTAACAGGAGCCCCTTGAAGTCGAAATTCTTTATTATCATCCATGTATTTCACCGAAACCCTGTTCAAAAGCTAACGCTAGCTTGTTCATGACGCTTTCAGCATCATCCCCTTCGATATCGATCTTGATCACGGAATTCTTAGCAGCAGCCAGCATCAAGATGCTCATAATACTTTTCGCGTTGATCGTTTCACTATGATAGGTAAAAGAAACAGAGGATTTGGTTTCCTGCAGCATTTTCACAATAGCAGTCGCAGGTCTTGCATGGAGTCCCAAATGATTCGTTACTTTCACTTTACGAGAGACTTTCACTTCTCTTCTTTCCTTTGCTCTGTTTCTTCGAAATCGTTTCCAGAAGCTTTATATTAAAATCTTTTGCCGAATTATATCCCATCTCTTTTAATCGATGATTGAGAACAATCGTCTCGATTAATAGAGCCACATCCCTGCCGGGCTTGACAGGCAGTATGTGATAAGGAATTTTTACACCAAGCAGATCGCAGTATTTTTCATCCAGACCCACTCTGTCATAAAACTTTTTATCATCCCATTCCTCAAGTTTGACAACCATATCGATCCTTTTATCGTCTCTTACACACACAGCCCCATATAAATGGGCTACATTGATGATACCGATACCGCGTATCTCCATCATATGACGTGTAAGCTCGGCCCCCGATCCTTCAAGATAAGATCCTTCTCGCAGCTTTACTTTGACGGCATCATCAGTAATGAGCCGATGCCCTCTTTCGATAAGACTTAAGGCAGCTTCACTTTTTCCCACAGAAGAATCCCCTTGGATCATGACACCCACTCCAAAAGCCTCAACTAAAGTCCCGTGACATGTCATACTAGGAGAAAAATCCTCTAAAAGAAGGTAGGTAAGCCTACTTTGAAGCTCCATAGTTTTAAGTGATGAACGAAGAAGAGGGATTTCATGATGCTTGCAAGAATCGATCAGTTCTTTAGGAGCTGAGAGCCTGCCTGCAACAATTACCATAGGAGTCTCTTTAGTAAGTATGGCAGAGAGCCTTTCTAGACGAATCTCTTTTTCTAGATCCTTAAGATAGGAGATCTCGACATTACCAAATATTAAGATCCTTTGATTGACATAGTTTTTCAGATACCCTGAAAGACTGAGCCCTGGGCGGTGAGCCTCAGCAAGCTTTACCAGGCGGGATAGTCCCTTCTCCCCTGTAACCATCTCAAGCTCTAGTGTATCTTTGTAGGAATCTAATAATTTTTTGCCTGTATACATCACGCTCCTATAGTCTCTAAATAAAATATGAGCCAATCAAGAAAAGAAGAAAAAGCCAACGTATCAGAAAGAGCGTTGGGATCTTGAAAATCTGATATGGTTTTATCTCTAAAAGAAAAATACACATTACCCATTTCCATTTCTGGATACCACTCTTTAAAAAAGCACTGGTAAGCTCTAAGACCAAAGGACTCATAAAAGGGTATTAAATCACTAGGATTGATCACGTGATCTCGAGATTTGATGAGCAAGTTCTGCTCTATAGCATGCTCAACAAATTTCCTGTGTATGCGCGGCATGTCCTCTGCTCTAAACATCCCAGTATCACTATGCTTACTAAAGCCGCTATGAATCTGAAGAAAGTGAAGAAAATCTTTTGGCAGTCCTCCCCCGAACTGGTCATTAAGAAGCAGTATTTCTCTTTCATCAGAGGGAGGCATCCCCTGATAAAAGCAGCTGCCATCTCTGAGGCTATATACCATTTCACATTCATAAGACAGTCCCTCACCCCATTGAACGATATAGACTCCTATATCATCTAGGCTCTGAAAAAACTCGTGAAAAAACCGATCAACATGGGGAATAAAGGGAAGAGTGCTGAGCCAAAAATCTCTTACCAGCTCAATACGATCTTGAGAAGATAGATGACATAGTTCGTACCAGCCTCTCGGTAGCGTGCTCACTTTCTGATGGGCTTCATCCCACGACATCCCCTTTTCTTCGTGAAGAGGTATTACTTCATGAAAATGACGAGCCTCGGGATCAGCCCCTTTGGATTTTCGATAGTATTTGAGCACATGAGAGTTCATCTTAAACGTTACCCATGACAATTTGCCAAGCCGACAGAGTAAAATAAAAACTCCATTTTTCAAAGAAAAAAGAAGTTATCTTGATTTCAAAACAGCCATTATAGAGCTAAATTTTTAAGAGGAGAACTTGAGTAACTTTAAAGCGATTAAAAGAAAACGTGGCAGCTAATACTTAGATTCTAACCTTATATCCTGAAATGGTATACTTACCCCCTTCAGACACACCCACTCCGCCATCCTCATATTCAAAAGGAGCTGGGCAGCCAAGTGATTGCAATGGGACTGAATCTCGTTCTTTTGGCACGTTCTGATTAATAGTATAGAGTTCTACTCCCAAATCTTGAGCTCTTTGCATGGCTAAAGCATTCAATGCATCTAATTGCTCCGCAGAACAAGAATTTGGATAGATCCTCTCCAAAAATAAACAAGGGACCAATTTCCCCCCTTCGTTCCTAAACAGCAGCTTTAAAAGGGCCCTCGAGACAATTTTACCGCTCTCTTTGTCTTTTACAGCCGCCATTTGAATTTTACCATCCAAGCAATAGCCAAGAAGGCATTTATTTTTATCCAAATCTCCATCGATTCTTTGGCAACTGCCAAGAATCTCGGTACCGCATAAAAATAGGTCTTGCCAATTATCGGTAATTGAAACTTGAAAATCTCCTTTTTTTTGCTCAGTAGAAAGAAGTATTAGCCTATCATTGATGTCTCTATGCCATTGGCTATCTTTCAAGGAAGAATCTGCTGATACCAGGTCTCGCAATTGGGTTAATATAGCCTTTGTTTGATTCAGAGTGATCCCTTTTTTACAAAGGGAAAAACACAGCCTTTGCATCTGCGGATAGGCTACTTTATCGTTTAAACTTGCCAAAATGGACTCTTCATTGCCATACATGCTCTCATCGAATAAATATGAATTGATTTCAGTAGGTAGAGTCCCTAAAGAATCAAAATGGCGATCTGTGAGGAGTTTTTCTTTTAGCCATAGATAGGACTCTCTTTCATGCAAAGAGACAGCAGATGCGCTTGCTGCTGCAACGACTGCCGCTCCCGCGGCTACCCCCGCAGAACTTCTTCCTGTAAGATCACGAGGTGTGTTTAATTCGATTACCTCAGGTAGGACTTGCCAACGGCTCCAAAGATCTGGGAAAGTCTCGTGAATCGCTTCGATATGAGGACTTAAAGTCACATCGTATCTTTGCTTGGAGAAAGAACCATCGAGGACATTGCTTATAAAACGGGTCATTTGCCTCTTAAGCCCTGCATCACCAAGGGACCTAATCCTCCCGGCATACAATTCAAGAGCAAAGGGGCTGCGCTGTCTTGCGCACAAGTCTAGATAATTTGATTCTAAAAGCCTTTCAAGATCTGCAGTTAGGGGCTCATCACCAAACAAAGCCATTTTAGAGTGCTCTATACAAGGATCTTCTAACAATTTAAAAGAGAGTTCTCTACTAAAAGCATCGGGTAGCCCTTTCAAGAAAAAACCCCTTTGACACAATAGTTGCAAATATTTTAAGCATTTTTCAAAACGTTCTACTTTTGCTTGTCCTTGGTTTAATCTGCATATTTCTGTAAAAAGATGTAGTTTATCCCTCATAGATAAAAGATCTTCTTCTAAATCCTTTATCGTTCTAAAAAACGTTATATTAAGTCCTTTACGAGCATCTTTTATTGGATCTTTTATACTTGATAAAGTAGCTCGAACCAAAGTCTTTACATTCTCAAACTCATCGGGTGGTATATCTTTACACCAAGATGCAACTGAGAGCAAAATGGGTAGAGCATATTCGAAACCTACAGGTTTATGTAGGGTTCCTCCCGGCTTTACAAGAGAACTGAATTTTTCAATTAGATCAGGATCCTGGGCAACATTGGCAAGAACTGAGGTCAAATAGATTTGAAGGGATCTATTTCTCACTTTAAAGATTTTTTCTAAGGTATCTTCTAGGCGCTCGTGTACCACTGCGTTGGAGCCTGCAACTCCTGCTGGGGTAGTTAAAAGTTTTGCAGTTTTTCCAATACAAAGAGCCATAAGATGATGCAGATGGTAGTTCAACCTAACAGGGCTACCTTCTAAGGATGTAGCACTCTCTTGCTTTTCCTTTTGTAACGAAGTTAGTATCTTACTTCCTTCAGAGTAAAACTGAGAGATATCTACAGCAAGATAAGTATCCAACCAGGGTCTAAATCTGCTGGCCTCATTTAAATAATCATCTCTTAAAAGAACTTTCATCAAAGATAAAATAGCAAGACTATCTACTATTTCTTGAGATGAAAGATTGAAATTTTTTAAATAAAGTAATAGATCTCCTACAGGATCGCAATTAAAGCAAAGTTTTGCAATTTTTCTTAACTCTTCCTGCCCAGCAATAGGATCAATCCCGAAGGATTTTATGATATGTGCTATCCTTGAGCCAGCTTGTATGACGCATCGTTTTGCAATCTCGACTAGTACCTGCTGATTACTTTTTGGGTCTATGTGAAAGTCTTCTATACAATATCCTGTTTTCCAACCATCCTGCTCTGCGCAGACTTTTGCACATTCAATAAGAAATGGTTGATTCTTTGGGTCTTTTATATTTATCCCAACGTCTTTTATAGATCGTGTTGTTAAACCTGCTGCTCGGTTCGCTAATACTGTTATCAACTCTATTAACTCTTTACTATCAGTATTAGGATCTAATCCAAAACTATTCACATATCTATTTGCTAAATATGCATCTTTCCCAGCGCAGAATTTTGCTAACTCAAGACGGCTTTCTCGATCGGATAAGAGTTGGTTGAATGCGATTAAATTTTGTAATACATATTTCATATCTTGCTCGATACAGATTTTTGCGACCTCCAATAATTCTTTTGAATCAAAATATAAAGAAATTCCTGGTCTAGATATATATTTTAAAGCTGATCTCATATCTTGCTGAGCAAATAACTTTATCATCTCAACCATCACAGAATGTCTATCTCTGTTATCCTCTTGTTTTTCCACGAGATGAAAAGGATCTTGGGTGTTTCGATCTAAAGAATGAAAAGATGAAATCATTTCTTCTATTAAACTAGGTCTCCCCTCGAATAAAATTTTCGGGTTTCCCTTAATTTGATCTTCTCCATAGGTAGAGTTTCCAAAATTAGGATCGTCTTTACCCCCTCTTGAATACCATACATACCAACAAAAAAGACTAAAATGACCACTTCTTTCTAATTCAATCAGCAGGTCCTTGGAAGAATATTCAGAATAATATTGAATCGATTCTAGAGTAGGAAGTATAGAAGCTCTTTGTAAAAGCCTCTGCAGAAGTACTTCTACAATATTCTCATTTTTATCATTTTGTATTTCTAGTAGCAGATAAGGATCTGCTTGAATCCTATCTCTTGCTTCATTCGACGATATCGCTAAAAGTCTAGATACATGCTGTAACAAAAAAACTTCGCTGTGTCTATCCAAACTTAAAGATTGAAATTCTCTAGCAAGACTTTCCTTGGAATAAGAGCCTTCTTCTAAACGTAAAATAAACTCTGCTACTCTTTGACTATCACTAAAGTGAGGTGAAACCCCTGATGAATACTCGCTCTCTACACGCTCTTTATAAACAGCCATGATGTTGCTTGCTGCCGAAGTCATCTCCGTGGAGATCCTTGCTGGGTCTATCCCTGCTGTTCTTTTCATCTTATGAAAATAGAGTCCAGTCCTCACTAAACGATCAGTCATCAATTCTGTTTGAGATTTTGCAGAATCAAAATCTGGCAAGCTTTGAAAAATATCGACATTAGGTAAAAGGGCTGAAGGAATTGGGATCATAAAAGAAAACTCATAGATAGCTTTCTGGAAGATAGTAATTGATTTAGCCTTATCTAATCAAAAAAAATAACCCAATTAAGCGATTAGTCTTTAGATAAGGAACCCGCTCCTCACTCTAAGCTTGATTATGTAAAAAGAAGTTATATATTCTTTTACCTCTTGAAAAACGTTTGCAAATTATAGGAAAATGGGATCAACTAAATACTAACAGAATTTGAAAATTGAGAGCGTACACTGTGAGTAATCCTAAAGTAGTAATCATTGGAGCCGGCTTCGGAGGCCTTAATGCAGCGAAGATGCTAAAAAATGCTCCGGTAGATCTTCTCATACTTGATAAAACCAATCACCATTTGTTCCAGCCTCTTTTATATCAGGTGGCGACAGCTGCGCTATCGCCTGGTGAAATCGCCTATCCTATAAGAGAGATCTTTCGGAACCAAAAGAACGCTATGGTCGTCATGGGCGAGGCTGTTTCGATTAATAAGGATAAAAAAGAAGTGGTTCTAGCCAATGGCGATACAGTCCATTACGACTATCTCATTTTATCAGTCGGCGCTAGACACTCCTATTTTGGAAATGACAAATGGGAAGCTTTTGCACCGGGGCTAAAAACCATCAGCGACGCCATAGGCATTAGAGAAAAAATACTAAGCTCCTTTGAAAAAGCAGAAAGAATAGAGAATCCTGCAGAATCTGCCAAATTCATGAATTTTGTTATCATTGGTGGAGGCCCTACAGGTGTTGAAATGGCGGGTGCTATCGCTGAGATTGCCCATACAACATTATTCAACAACTTCAGAAGGATCAAACCTGAGACCTCCAAGATTTATTTAGTCGAAGGTCTCCCACATATTCTACCTGTTTACTCTCCCGAGCTTTCTGATAAAGCCAAAGTAGAACTTGAAAAACTCGGAGTTCGTGTTCTTACCGGAAAAAAAGTGACAGACATCACAACAGAAGGTGTGCAGGTTGAGGATCAGTTCATCGAAAGTAAAAACGTCATATGGGCAGCTG
>Ga0247840_10012130_pt1 | contig 10305 bp, 10 predicted proteins | sample LaCruzMarch2015__FD_192404 | JGI IMG/M metagenome (GOLD analysis project Ga0247840, IMG submission 192404) | Freshwater microbial communities from meromictic Lake La Cruz, Castile-La Mancha, Spain - LaCruzMarch2015_17m | ecosystem: Environmental > Aquatic > Freshwater > Lake | place: Spain...
AGTTGGTCTTTCTGGCGATGGCTACCGCAGGGCGAATCATAAGGATATATTCGTTAACCTATAATTTAGGAGAAAAAGTAGGGAATTTTGTTTGCCATAAAGTAGGGAATTTTGCTTGACAGTAACATTAAATGATGCAAGGAGTATATGGAAGGGTTATTTGGAAAAAGCACAAACACTCTTAGGAATACATTTTGCCATGCTTGAGTTTGTTAAAAATAATTCTGTGGAACAGTTTTTCGAGGATGCCAAAGTTTTGAAAGAAATCTGCAAAGCATAAAAGGGAGAGAAAACAATTTGCCTATTCTTGAATTGGGAATGATGATTGGCTTTGGCATTGCTTGGCCGGTTAATCTTTATAGCAGTATAAAAAGCAAAACCAACGAAGGAAAGAATATCTACTTTTTATTTACCATAGAGTTTGCCTATATTCTTGGACTTATTAACAAAATATTCTACGATAATAATTATGTTACAATTGTTTATGGTTTAAACTTTTTAATGGTTACAGCAGATATAATTATATATTTTATTAAGGCATATTCAAAAAACCCCCTGTCGCCTTCAAAAAGTATTGCTAAGAAATCGTACTAGCAAAAGCGCCAAAATTTATGAAGGCTCAGAGCATCACCAAACTCATATAAATGCCCCTTGCTGAGAACTTATGTGCATTTTAAATAAGTTGTTTTATGAATACGTAAAATACTTATGTTAAAAAAATGTACATCCTATTATGTAACATTTCAAAATGTCTATCTATAATTTAATAAAGCTAATAAAGGAGTAATTGTATGAGAAATTATGGGACAAAAGTATGGCTCATTCCAGATGGATTTATATCAACAAAGTCAAATGGTCAAGATAGTCATGATGCTGTTTGCATCCTAAATACAACGGATACGGATGCAGAAATTTGCCTAACATTATATTTCGAGGATACAGATTTGATTTCTGATTTTAAATCTTATTGTAAGGCTGGCAAAACTCACCATATTAGAATGGATAAATTAAAAGGCGAAAGTGGTATGGAAGTGCCCAGAGATACACCTTATGCTATATTGGTCGAATCTGATGTTAATATTGTAGCTCAATATTCAAGGCTTGATACTAGCCAGTCAGAAATGGCGCTAATGACCACAATTGCATATCCCGTTGAATGAATTTTGTAAATTGTTTTGAAGATCTACGGTTTAATGGACTTAGTGGTATAATGGATTTTCAAGTTTTGAAGAATCAAGATCATTCTAGTTATGTGGGAAAAAAGGATAATATATTGGTTAGAGTGTATAATTGCTCGGACGAACACTCCGAAGGAGAACTTCAATGCCAACATAATATTAAATGTATACTTGAAACGGATTTACTTGAAAATGTGCAAGAATCTTTGGGTTTCAATGAAGATAATATTGTATTTAAAATTTCACCATGGACATTAAAGACATATAAGATTTACTTTCACGAAGTTTAGAAAGTTTCGTTATTATACAGGTTTTATTGAAAATGTGTTTGTTTTACGTTGAAGTTCAATTACTCCAATTTACCTAAAAAAGAAAGGGTTGAAAAAAATGAAAAGAAAAAACAGTAAAGTAATATCCGTTATGTTAGTACTTGTGTTAATAATCACGATTTTACCAGTAGGACATAATGGGGCGTTAGGGGTTAGTGCTGCAAATTCGGCATCATTATTCTTTGATATGGGCAATAAAGGACCAGCTACTGGTGCGACGAAAGTTTTAAGCACGTATGATTTATATTCTGATTCGAAAGGTTATGGGTGGCAATCATCATCAAGTCTTACAACAACAAATTTAATTTACAGAGAATACGGAAAGAATACCTCTCTACCAGCAGACAAAATAAAGGCCGATACCGATGTTTTAGCGGATTCCGTTTTGGGTACTGTTGATACAAATTTTAGAGTAAATGTACCCAACGGTAGTTATAAAGTTGAAATGTATTTCTTTGATTACTATGCTAGACAATTTAATATAAGCTTGAATGGTGCAACGGTAGAAAGTTCATATAAGATAAACGCAACCACAGACCAAAAGATATCTCACAATGTAGTTGTTAATGATGGTTCTGTAATAATTGGATTTAACAATATTACCCTTTCACAAGGTGTTACTGGGACACCTTACTGGTCAGTATCTGCTATTAAGCTTATACCAGCGTCAGGACCTGTAACTTTAATGAGGGAGGATTTTGAAAGTGAAATATGGTATCAAAGCAACTCATCTTATGTATCGCATTCGGACACTTTAATGGGTGGTGTTACATCATCTACGCTTGCAACTAAAATGTTATCCTTTAAAAATGCAAGCACTAAGGGGTCTGTTGTGTTTAAAATCACATCACCTACACAGTTAAAAAAACTAATCTTAAATTGGTCGGGTAGAGCAATTAGTAGGGATCCTAATGTGCCCGGTATAATAGACTTTTTAATATCTAATGATAATATTAACTATAGGAGTGCAAAAAAATATGTAGGCACAACTACTGGTACTGAAACTAATTTTTATAATAAAACAGTAATTGAAAACTTCTCGCAATATGTAAGAGGTTTAACGGAATTTTATTTAAAAATTGATATGACATCTGTTACTGATACATGGACATCATTAGACTTTATTGAAGTAGTGAGTGATGATTCAGCAACTGAGCATACAATAACATTTGACAGTGATGGTGGTGCTGGATTACCTCCCATCTTTGTTGACGATGGCAATTTAATAAATGATATGCCTTCTACACAAAAATCTGGATATGCATTTGTTGGTTGGTTTACTGACAAAACATACACAACACAATTTACGGGTGTCAATGTAAAATCAAGCTGTACCGTTTATGCAAAATGGCTTGAAAAAATAATCAAGCCAAACGGTATAATTTTAGACGAGGGCTTTAACGAACTTAATACATACACACGTAATGTCAACTTAATTAAAAGTACAAATATAAAGGATGGGGTACTATCATCTAATTATAGAGGTGTTATTCCATCATCTACCTCAGTAGGCACATTAATATTTGACTTTGATTTACAACGTGTATTTAGTAATCTTTATATAGAGTATAGTGGTAAGGTGTCCTCCTTAGACAATTCTTCTGCAAGAATTAATTTTTATGTATCGACCGATAATAATACATATACTAAAATAATAACCGAAGAGAGCAATAATGGCTCAACTAATTTTTTCTTAGGTGACAAATGTAGGACCTATGTGTTACCTAATAACCTAAACAATAGCACCAAATTTTATATAAAGGTTGAGCTAATCGGCAGTAACGATTTAACCTTCCTTGATAATATCAAGATCGTTACCTTTGAGGAGTTAGGTGCTCGGAAAACTGTTAACTTTAATAGTAATGGTGCAGGAAGTATTGCACCTATAACCACTGATATTGGTGTTATAAATCTACCAACACCACCAACAAAGCAAGGTTATATTTTTAAAGGTTGGTATTTGGAAAACGACAAATTTTTTAACGGTGCTAATATTACAGGGGATATAACAGTGTCAGCAAAATGGGCAAACGAAAATCCAGTTTTAAATGGCGACATTAATCAATACGATACAGATGGTGAATTCTATTATACTGATAAATTTGTACAATCCAAAGCTAACACCGTATTAAATGGATATTATAATAATAATATGTTAATTCAGCAAAATCAGCCTATTAATATAATCGGTACTGATACTGCAAACGAAGTAAAAGGTATACTTATTAGAGATAAGGATAGCCAAATAGTGGCTTATGGTAAAGCAGCAGTTGTGAATGGGAAGTTTAAGGTGGAGCTCCCAGCTGTTAGTGGTTCATTTGATAGCCATACCCTTGTTATAGAAGGGTCTAGTAAAATTAAATATTCAAATGTGTTAATTGGTGAGTTATGGGTTACGGGTGGTCAGAGTAATATGGAACTAGCTGTAAAAATGATGTATAACGCAAGTGATGTAATGAAAACCATTGATAACTCAAATTTAAGGTTTCTACACGAACCCGTACGTGGTGATAATGGTGCAGAAGCCCCAGCTACTCCTCTGTATTCCACACCATCAACATTACTGTGGAGCACAGGTTGTGTAGACTCTTTAACTGCTGGAATGTCTGCGATTGGTTATATTTATGCAAAAAACATGTATAGTAATCTTAATGTTCCAATAGGTATACTAGATGTGGCTATTAGTGGCTCACTAATTGAAGCTTGGTTATCAAGAGATACAATTAACTCAAACAGCTTTATTTCAAATAAGCTTACAAATAGTGGAAATTATCTAACCTTGGAACAATTCAATTCAACAGCTGTGGCGGTTGGTGGGAGATACAATCAAATGACAGCACAATACAATAAAAGAATAGCGCCTTTTGCAGGCATTGGCGTAAAAGGTGTTATTTGGTATCAAGGTGAAAGTAATGTTCAGGATGTAAGTGATGATTATTATTCTAAAGCTTTGAATGTTTTAATCAAGGAGTGGAGCCGTACTCTAACTGGAAGTGATAATGAACAGCTGCCGTTCATATTTATTGGCCTAGCAGCATACGGTCATGGGTGGGAAGGTACACCACTCTTTAATGAACAGATATATAAAACTTGGCAGATGAATAAAGAAAAAAGTGCCATGGTATATATAGGTGATTTAGCCCTTTATTATTCGTTGCCAACCAGCCCATCTGTTACTCATCCTATCCATCCAATAATTAAACAGCCTGTTGGTGAAAGATGTGTAACTGCTGCAATGGGGTTAGTGTATGGTTCAAACAGTGAATATATGTCACCGGCATTTAAAAATTCTACAATAATTGGTGATAAAATACAGGTTAAATTTACAAATGTTGGGGACGGGCTTAAAATCAAAGACGGTGGGGTTGAATTATTAGGATTTACTATCGCAGGTTCTGATGGAACATTTTCAAGAGCTAAAGCAAAAATAATTACGAGGGATACCGTAGAAGTATATAGCCCGCATATTAGCTCACCGCAAACAGTAGCGTATGCATTTACAAACTATGCTATGTATTCTAACCTAGTAAACTCAATCAACCTTCCGGCCATATCATTTAGAAGTAAAACAACTGGTACATTCACCTACTACTCATCAAAGGAATGGTCCTATACTGCTTCACCTGAGATTTGGCTATTCAATCTTTATGCATCGTATATAAATCCTTGGCAGAAAAATAGCACATCAGTAAATAAAATAAATAGTATTAATGTTGATTTAGGTCAAACCATTAAAGATAGATTTGCTGTTAAAGCTACATATAATAACGCAATTGCTCCTGTATCATTTGGCATAACTAGTGATGCAATTAGCATTGAGAAAAAATATAATGTGTATAAAAAACTATCATTTACTGTTCATAATAAAAATGATAGAGCAATTAGCTTTAATAGAATTCAGGCTAAAAATGGTAATAACGACTATTTTGCCAACAAAGCTACAACTATACCAGCTAATAGCTCGTTAGAAATTCCAGTTGATATCAGTACATTTTCAAAGGCTGACGGAAGTAGTGTGGACGGGAATACAGTACTTACAAGTCTTACAGAGCTATTTTTTGAATTTACAGATAATTCACAAGGTGAGCTTTATATAAGTGGTATTGAATTCTATAATGAAGATGGAAAAGTGCAGGAAAATGTGCAGGAAGTGGGTATAAGTGATGTTGTATTTGAGAATGGCAACTCTAATATAAATTTATCTTATAATATAAAAAATAGCTTGACAAGTGATTCGGTGAATGTAGTTATAGTATTTGCAGAATACGATGCGAAAAATAGGTTGATTGATGTTCATTTATCTAATGAAACACTATTACAAAACCAAACAAAGCCGATGAATTTGCAATACGTTCCAAAATCAACTAATGCTGTCCTGTATAAGCTGATTTTGCTTAATTCTCCATCAAATATGAGACCGGTAGGTAGAGTAATCACACTGCTAGAATAAAAATAAATTATAAGCCTAAAAGTCGCTAGTAACTAGTGACTTTTAGTTATTCTTCGTCCGGTGTTACAGCTATTCCATTCTGTCTACAAACAGCCATTGTATAATGCCTAAAATAGCCGTGTAGTTTGCCAGTTATACCTACAAGGACGGCATGGCGCCAGAGGGAGTCATGCCGTCTATATTAGTATTTTGAATTATTCATCAAGATTTTTCGTGTTTGCTCGTATATATCCTGCTCTGTCCATTCGTGAAAATCATCAGGTTCAGTGCTAAACTGTGCTAAAATTTCGGCTTCTTTGGCTTTGGATATACAGAAATCATTTCTTCACATTTCGGAGATATAACGCTTATCTATAACTGTTTTTGCTATGTTTAAATGTCAAAAAAATGACGGCTTGAAATGCCGAAAATAACTCAGTATAATGTCATCATACCACATAATACAGAGGTGAAAATAAAAACGCCAAGGCATGATTGTCGGTCAGGACATTCTCACACACCTTGGCATCAAAAAAATCATGGTAATAATATCACATTATGAGCTCATTTTCAATAGTAGTAACAATATTTTTTATGTTAAAAGCAACGACGTTTCATATTGTCCATTTTGCAACTGCTGTTTATCGGTAAAGGATAGTAAAAACCGCACCGTTATCAGCGATGATGGTAGAAAACAAATATATAGAATTAGACGTTTGATATGCCAATCATGTAGCAAAATTCATTCGGAACTTCCTAATTTTATTCAACCATTTAAGCATTATGGTTCAGAAGTAATTGAACCAGTACTTGATGAAGTTTCTGATCAATGTCCTGCGGAGAACTCCACAATAAAAGGAGCATTTTTACTACTACCTTACTACTACGCTGATAACAAATGACAAGATTTTATAATAATATATAATAAGTTGATGGGTTGAAACCCATATAAATAAAGGGTTATGAGAATATATAAAGTAGAATAAGATTACATTCGTTTACCTCATAACCCGAAGGTAATAGTGATATCCAAAAGATAATCTTCAGGAGATGGTATAGTGCTCATCATAGGTATAGCTAGCACGATGAAAAATATAATAGCCGAGTGTGAATCTGATAAAAAAAGTCAGAATTCGCATTCGGCTATTTTCGTTTTTATGTGCGAAAAATGATGAAAGTCGTCAGAGTGCGGAGAATACCAATAAAATAGCTTTTGAGGTTTTAAAAAAATATTCATTTCTATATAAAAATTCTAAGAGGCTGTTTTTTCACAGCCATCCACCATAGCCTCCTATATGTTTTTAAATTTATAAAACATATAGGAGGCTGTTCAATGAAAATCATATATATTCCCAATAGCGAAGGAAATTTGGAAAAGGTAGAAGTATCAGAAGAACTTGCATTTGTGATAGATTCTTTCAGGAGTGAGGAGGAATCACTACTTAGACAAAATAGACGATATTTGGATTTTTATTCGTGTGATATAACACTATTTGCAAGCAATGATAATGTTGAAGATGAAGTTATAGAGCGCGAAATGATGAAAGCTATATTTTCAGCACTTGGCAAGCTAACAGATGTTTACACTAATTGAAAAACCAACCACCGTAATATTTGAAAAACCAGCCAATAAATTTATTCCACGGTGCACTTGACACGAGCCTCTAACAACATATGTTATTCACGGCAACGCCGCCAATCCGCACCGCTATGCGGTTTAGTTGCCAAGGCGAAAAGCCTAACATATGTTGTACTCATGTAAAGTGCCTTTCGCGGCATAAAATTATTGGCTGGTTTTTCGATTAGAATTTCCAGCTTTATTGGCTGGTTTTTCAATTAGTGTAAACAAATATCATATCAACAGCATCAGAAATAATATCGGCAGGAGCCTTCTCCAAAAAGGTCGCATTTCTCTTTGATAGATCAAGAGCCTTCACTTGTTCACACATAATTACACCTTTTGTTTTAGTCCTATTACACAGCTTATTGATTGCCCTTGCAGATCCAGCGGAGTATTTATACACCTCATCAATTGCTTTTTCGTTAAAAACCTCGCGATCACAGCCTGCATATTCCATGTGTCTAGAAATGTATTCACCAACTTGGGCTCTATCATACTGAGGTATTTCGCATTTTATGTCAATTCTTTGACGAATTGCCGCATAACGTAAAAGCTTGAATTTATCCCACAACTCATTTTGTCCTACAAGAATTAACGCCATAGGACTCATTGAATCCATCTGATAATTCAATAGAAAGCGTATTTCCACAAGAGTCTCCTTATCAAGCAAATGAGCCTCATCAACTATAGTTCCCTAATAAATAATATTTGAAATTTTCATACGATTTCAAACAATATTGTAATTGAGGATGATACAAAAATCAATACAAAATTTTTGCAATAAATTAACCTGCAACCAGCAGAATGTACTCATCGCTTGCATATTGACATAGCTATGACTAGCATGTTTAGAAAACTTATTGACACGTACTATGATACGTGCTATAATGATATTTGTAAGGGGGATACTTAATGAAAAGTTATTCTTCAAGGGAAATAATAAAGATAATTCAAGATGATGGTTGGAAGTTACACAGGATTGAAGGAAGTCATCATCACTTTGTACATGATTTCAAAAAGGGAATTGTAACTGTACCACATCCCAAAAAGGATTTCTGCCAACGAACATTGCGAAGTATTTTTATTCAAGCAGGGTTAGATATAAAGTAATCCTGCTCCCCTTACCTTATATTATAAAAGGAGTTGTTTTGTAATGAAAAAAGATATTTATATTTTCCCAGCTATCTTTAGTTATGATGATGATGGAATTGCTATTGAATTCCCTAATTTACAAGGTTGTTTTTCATGCGCAGATACAGATGAAGAAGCTCTATATATGGCTAAAGATGCTTTAAGAGGTTACTTGTTAACCCTTGAAGATGTGGGGGGATCAATTCCAGAACCTACCCCGCTAAAAAATATTGCAACAGAATCAAATCAAAAGGCAGTGTTAATTGAAGTATGCTTAGCTTTCTATCGTGAAGCTAGCCAAAATAAAGCAGTGAAAAAGACTCTTACTATTCCTGCATGGCTTAATGATGCTGCCGAACGTGAGAAAATCAACTTTTCTTTTGTACTTCAATCAGCATTAAAAGAAACATTGCATATTGACGATAGAAACTAATTTGTAAATTAAACCTCGATATTGTATCAAGGGTTTCAATTGAAAACATATTAAGTTAATTACGATAATTGGACTACTTGTAATTTCGGTTTTCTAACACTTTTTCTAACACTTTTTCTAACACTTTTCCAAGAAACGTGCAATTCAGGTATCATAACGGATGCGAGATTTTTTGTCAGAAAAATCCTTGCAAATGGCTTGAAATAAGGGTTCGTAGAGGGCTTAGATAAGGCAATATAAATCATTGTAATTGATTGTAATGAATGTATAATTGCCCTCATAAACCGAAGGTCATGGGACGTTTTTAAAGAGGAATAAATAGGATATGTAAACATTGTGATATTTTAATAGAGGTTACCAATCACAACAAATAATCTTTAAAATTAGTTAACAATTTATAACGGTTAATATTTTTATAAATTTAAGTAATAGTTATGTAAATTGGAAAAACTTAGTAATAATGAAGCCGATACAACTGAGATTCTTCCTAATTATATTAATCACTCAATCAGAGAAATGCATTGGTAATTTGCACATGTGCTTTTTGAAACAATTATGTTTACATAATCTATATTATATCAGGAGCTGATAAAGTTGCTTATTATAAAGCAACCCGTTACAAAAAAAAATAGCCGAGTGTGAATCTGATAAAAAAAGTCAGAATTCGCATTCGGCTATTTTTATTTTTATGTGCGAAAAATGATGGAAATCGTCAGAATGCGAAAAACACCAATAAAATAGCTTCTCATGTCTTGAAAAAATATTCATGCTTATATAAAAATTCTAATTGGTTTTTTTTTCACAGCCATCCCCCATAGCCTCCATATGTTCTTTGAATTTTAAAAACATATAGGAGGCTGTTCTATGAAAATCATATATATTCCCAATAGTGAAGGTAATTTGGAAAAGGTTGAAGTATCAGAAGAACTTGCATTTGTGATAGATTCTTTCAGGCGTGAGGAAGAATCACAACTTAGACAAAATAGACGATATTTGGATTTTTATTCGTGTGACGTAACATTATGTTCAAGCAGTGATAATGTTGAAGATGAGGTTATTGTTAATACTACCTCAGAAGTGCGCCAAATATGGTGCACTTTTTTAGTTAAAAACTACACCAGTAGTTGCGAAAAAGGTCGTTTTGGAGTATAGTGGTGTTATTGAAAATATTGTAGGTTAAAATT
>Ga0247840_10012132_pt1 | contig 10303 bp, 5 predicted proteins | sample LaCruzMarch2015__FD_192404 | JGI IMG/M metagenome (GOLD analysis project Ga0247840, IMG submission 192404) | Freshwater microbial communities from meromictic Lake La Cruz, Castile-La Mancha, Spain - LaCruzMarch2015_17m | ecosystem: Environmental > Aquatic > Freshwater > Lake | place: Spain...
CGGGTTTACCGAGAGGCAGCCCGACAGGAGCTCAACGTGCAGGCGGAGCCTTTCGTCAGCAAGCAGATCAAGACTGCGTACACGAAGATTCGTCGCATTGCGGCTGTCATTGACGTGTGTGACAAGTACGTGTTCTACGAGACTGACCGAGACAAGAAGGTCGTGCAGGAGATGGTGGTAATAGTCGCCAACGCACTGCGCGAGGCGTGCGCAGGGCACGCACTCCAGACTGCATTGGAAATGCTGATTCAGTTTGGGCGGATTGTGGGGCGCAGAATCAGCCGTCAGTTCATGATGCACGATCACTATTGTCAGAAGAGCTGCCAGCTTGTGTCTGATATTCAGGGGGTTGCGTTCTATCTTCTTCATTGTGTGGTGTTCACTAAGCAGAATGAATTTGAGTCGTACGAGCATGTCATTGTTTCTCTCCGTAATTGCTTTTCGTACGTGAAGGATATGTGTTCTTAAAGCTATTTGCGCATGAGTGATCCATATAACATTGAAACAATTACGACAGAGGAATCGTCCGAGGTGAGGTCTCCGGTTGTTGGAGTTGCATCTCTTGAGCACGATCAGCAACGCCTCTTTCGCAAACTTAAGAAACTGTTTGTAAGTGTTGTAGTGACCGGAATTGCTGCTGCGTTCACAGCATTGTATACACTACTGTCCAAGCGAACAAAGTGAAATGTCGTTTGCTGATTCGCTCGAGTTCCCAAGGCAGTTGAACATTGTAATACCATCGAGTAACCAGTCCGCGTACACACAGAACTTCGACTTTTCTGGATCGTACAATGGAAGTTTGGCAGGAGCGTTGATAGCATTTCCGAAACAAGGAGTGGGCGCGCAGGCAATGTTTCTGAAGTCAAGGTTGGTGTGGGGTGTTCCGAATCAAAATCCATTTCGAAGCATTTCAAACGCTATATATGCGTGCGACAAGTCAATTGCAGATTCCAACTTCGCTGACATCGCATTGGGTACGCATGCTTTGGTGTATGTCCCGATTGTTCGTAGCAGCACGAATCCGGGCACTGGTACTGAAGTATTGTGGGATTGCCCGGCACAGACAGCTGTGGAAGAAACACATCCCACATATTCAACGTATCCGAGAACTGTATCTGCTAGATGCAATTCATTGTTCATGCATGTCGAAAGGAATACCATTAGCAGCAGCTCTGTTGCTATAAGCGGAAGCTGTCATGCCGCCAGGTTTGATCAAATCGAATTATATGGAGATCTGGATCTTGGACCACAGTACATGCAGCGTTATGCATGCCCAGACAAAGATTTCAAGGTGAATGTTCCACAGCAGAACGGCGTTTGTGGTGTCGCTGGGATTGATTATGGCGGAAATTACAGGGCACTAAATCCATGGGGAACAGGACTGGATAAAACATGTGAGTTGGCATGGCGATCGCCTAGGATAGTTACTTCCGGACCAAGCACGGGATTGTCAATTGGGACAGTGCTTTGGGTCAGCCCGGATATTCCACCAACTACAAAAGGGCAATTTCTTTTCGGTAATCTTGAAAAACCCATACTTAGTGCTGCCATGACTGCCGTATGGTTATCTCCATATGTTGACTCAAAGGTTGGCGCAAACACCAAGTGGGCTACCATCAAGTGCCCACCGGCAAATCCGTTTGAAATGCCGTTAATCGAAGCAGAGATCGACTATGATATGCCATTTACTGGTCTAAATAATCCAGATCTTGGATATGCAACAGTTAACGTGTCAGCAGTGCACGTGTTTGCAGAAGTGGATTATACTTTGGACACGACCCCTGCTACCGACGCGGAATTCAGATACGATACAGTAATGGAAACGCGAAACACGACTATGATTCCTGGCGGGTTTGATAAGTCGAAACTGGTGCTTGAGTTCGGAAGAGTGTGCAAAAATGATAGGTGGACACGACCTGCAACACAAGAACTCCGCAGAGGTATCTGGGTCGGAACATGGATTTCTGCATATGTGGCAACAACGTCAGAGCAAAATGAAGCCAGAGCAGACTTTGATGGATTTACTGTCGGATACAAAAATGTCATAGACAATCCGGCACACGTTTGCTCTTGGGACAAGAAAACAACCGTTGACAAAACACCCATAACAGTCGGGGGGACCATATTCGCAGAAACGAAGCTTAGTAACGAGGCCAGGGCATTTGCAAACGTTTCTAAATACACACGTTCAAACAGGTTTGACGATTTGCTGGAAGCGCAGAGAGAGTTTATGGTGACACAAACAAGAAAAACCAGTTTCGATAAGCAGACTTATGACAATGCATGCAGTATGTTTGCTGCTGCGTTGAATCAAGAGTAACATATTCATCATCTCTAATGTGACACGGTTGTAATGTTCAAACGGATTAGTGTGTTCATGAATGCATGTATTTCATTTGCAACATTATTTCAGCTCCCACAATTTAATAATTCGTTATGAAATAGTTGAAACCAGATAATTCATTTGAGATGCAATCGTACATCACATCGCTGGCATTCCCAGGAGTTGTCAATGAAGTTCGTCCAGCTGAAGATCAGTCGCCTTTTACACGAACGTTTTGTTGTTGCGGGTCTTACAATGGAAATTTACCGGGCGCGTTCGTTTATTTTCCATTGCAGTCTCCGGGAGCGAGCATTTTGCTCGTAAGGAAGCTGATTGATGTAATTCAGCTTCAAGATGCATTGAAACTAGTCGATCCTTCATTCGGTGATGGACTGCCGCCGATCGTGTTTACACTGGTGCAAGGGTATGTCAACGTTATTCGCGATTCATCAAGCTCACAGGGAAACTTCGAAACACTGTGGAGCAGCGACGCATGGGATATCAATGACGGAAATTCACAACTGAAGACTCTGTCATCGCGCTGTAACTCGGTCAAAGCTTCAATCGTCCGAAATACTGTAAGCACATCGTCAGTTGCAATTAGTGGAACATGCCATGCGACTCGACTTGATGCATTCCAGTTTGAAGGAGGAGTGGAATTTAGTCAACAATTTTGCAAAGCGTTTGCTTCACCTGACAAGGATTACGTGGTGTCAGTTGCACAACAAAGCGGAGTGACTTCAATTTCGGGATCGGATGTCGCATCTAAATTCGTGTCGCCAAATCCGTGGTCAACACAAGGAAGTGATGAACTTATCTGGTCTACAAGTGTTTCATTGACGATCGGAGGAGTGCTGTGGAACAGTTTGGCGTTCATTGAAGAGCTTGATTTCAATGGAACCAACATATATGTGTACACACAGGACACAACACATGTCACAGAAGGTCAGGACATGTTCGGGCAGGCGTTGCTTTCGCAAATGACACGGTTGTTTTTATCACCGATAGTGCGTGACACCACACAAAATGAGTCGACACAGGTAGTTCGATGCCCATCGGCTAATCCATTCGACACTCCATCTGTGATATGTAAGTGGACGGTGACGACTACAACTAGGTTTTTGCTGATGAACTGGAAGATAATTCATGTGTACGCTTCACACGACGAGTCGCAAGTCAACTCAACGCTCATCGAAACTGTTGTGGTGCTGAAAACAGAGCGCATCGCATCCAACAACCAGCATCAGCCACAACAGTTCCAAACGACAATCGAAAGACCAGACACTACCGGAAAGCCAAGAGGAATGTGGATTGGTGTGTTGGTGTCTGTCTTCTGCTCCTTCCCGTGGACTAACGATTTCACAGCCTTTCTGATAACAGAAGCGGCACTGTCATATCGGTACAAGATCAGCAATCCAGCACACGTGATGTCATGGGATGCAACAAACAGCAGTACATCTCAAACGCCGATTGTTTGCAACAGCAGCTCATTCTCTGAAGTAATGTATAACAACGAAGCACGTCCGTTTGCAAGCGTCAGCAATTACAGGCGGTGTACCAATTACAACAGCTTGATTGAGGCAAGAAACAAATTCGTGTTCGATCAGGTGTTGAAAACATCGCACGATAGTACAACGTATGGAGAAAGGGAGAAACAAATGCGGAATGAGGTCGGTAATTTTCATTGATATTACTATACATTGTACATTTTGTTTAACATCGTTTGACGTTGCCAAGCGTATTAGTGAGTAGCTGTATTGCATTAATATTTGTTTCCACTGTCATGTACCTGGTTTTTGTATTGTTGATGTTTACAAATAAGATTGCTAACATATTCACGTTTGCTTACAAATGGAAAACGCCATCAACGTCATTCACGAGAATGACCTTGAGGCAATTCGCCGCATGATCGACTCAAAGCGTGGAGCTTTTCGGCCCCCTGACTTTGTTACAACACCTGCGACAATCCAGACAGTAACTGGATGGCTTCAGGCGCCAGCAATTCCGAGTGGCTCGACTGAAACACAAGTTAAGCCACAGGCACTTGTATGGCAGCAGGTGAATGGATGTGTTGCCCTGGGGAGGTATTCCCTGTTTAAGAACGGTTATTCACAGACGTTGATTCCAATTTCAGAGGGGCCAAACAACACAGTAGGAGAACTGTGGTGGCAAGCTTTGGGTTCTATTGTTGTGTCGCCAACTGACTCTACAGGCTCATACATATCAGATGACATCTATGTGCCAGTCGATGATAACCGAAATGTCAAGCTTTCGCCTGATATTCAGCAGGCGTTTGTCCGTGGGCGTGTTATTGGTGGGCACCTGACGGTCAGGTCTGATAGTACTTCGACGACAAGTGCTGCACTGTCTGGAACATTCAACGCAGGATACATATGCGATACGCGAGATATTCCAGGCTTCAGTCCTCCGAAGCTCATGCAAAACACGGTAACCCGTAAAGATTGCATTATGAACGAAAAGGTACAGAATGGCATTTACATTTCAGTCGGATGTAATGTTAAAAGTGAACTAGGACCGATGGATCGTATCTTGACAGACGTTACGGATGATGGTGCTTTTTCGACTGTGTGGTCTGGTGCGCTGTCAAGCACATCATTCGGAGCGAATGGACCAGAGTTCGGATTTCCACAAAGCGCGGAACCACTTGGATGGAACAGGCCATCTGGGTTTTATGGGATGTCTATGTTCAATTTAGACAACGCTACAAATAGTGCCTTTTTGCAGCGCGGAGATAGTCTACTGTCCGAGGCATCCATTGCTGCATCAGCGCACAACTATGTATTTGGAACTACCATCAACGGGACAACAGTCAAAGTTCCACCAGCGTTCATTGAAGGTTCGTTGTTCTTCTCACCGCTGTTCAAAACCAAGCAATCTGGGTCGTTGGGAGTTATCAAAAGTGCACCGCTTCCAGCAATTGGGTTGCTTGATGAACCCAGCTTCCAGTTCTTTGTCACGAAAACTGGCGTTCAGATAGCTCTTCCTCCTGCACTGACAGTCCAGATCAATGTGGGAAAGTTGGCGACCGGTGTTGGGATGCAGGGTAACTTCTTTCTGAATGAGGATAATAACCAGTATCGAATGGCGATTCAAAACGCGGCACAAGGAATTGTCGGATCTATTCAGGTTACTCATTTGTGGGCGTATGAAGAACTATCTTCCGAGGGAAAGCTTGAACTTAACTTCGTCACCAGCGATGGAGGGACAGAAGTTGTTTCAATTGAATTTGTCGAGAACGAGCTTGTTACACCGCAGAGCAACGGAAGCGTTAACGGTTCTGTTACGACTGTTGTTAGATCTGAAGCAAAACGGCCAACAAGTCGAGGTGTTGCCCTTAGCCCAAAGGTCGTAACGAGTTCAACTGCAGTTCCGTCATATTCGAGCCAGAGGAACTTGATCTATGCAGGAACTGTCGTATCAATGGTCGGATGCTCTAGAGGGACACCAATGCTTGATGCTATCGCTGCGATTAATTCAGACCCAGTGCAGCTTACTGCATCTAATCCTCCTAATCTTGGTCAGACAGCTCCGCAGATCGTCACACTTAACATGGTGAAGTTCTTCTCGCCTGGCATGTACAAGCAGGGCGCGCTTGAGGCTGCTGTTGTCGAGTGGCGCAGCGTCGCGGCTGGGCAGACTGTGAACATGGAGGCCGAGTTCTACGTACAGGCGCAGGCCAGCGGCTCGATTGCTCCTTACACGAAGACGCAGGAGGGCAACACAAACGCCGTCCGTGCCACCAACGCCAAGTTGATTGACTTCATGACAATGCTGTACAACAACGACGAGGCGAAGGACTTCCGGCGCGTGTGGCGGCTGTCGGAGGTGGACGTAAAGGTTCGTGACTTCGCGGCCAACTTCACGTGGGAGTCAATGCTGGACCAGATCGCCTCGCTTAGCAACAACAACGACAAGGCAGCGCTGTACAGCTACATGCAGGCTGGCGGCATCTTCGACTGGATTAAGGGCGCGGCGAAGACCATCGGGCGCGGCATCGGGAAGGCGGCTCATTTTGCAGAGCAGGCTGCACCGTACGTCCAGAAGGCACTGCCGTACGCGAAGATGATCGGCGAGATGGCAGCAGAGGGCGGTATGATGGGCGCAGGTGGCATGATGGGCGCAAGTGGTGGTATGATGGGTTCTACAGGCAATTATAATTGCTACAGCGATGATAATGGCAGTGACGAAGTTGATTACAGTTCGGAAAGCGACGCAGAGGATGACGAAGTTACTGCCAGTGCTCAATTTGCACTGGGGCTTTCAGACGAAATGTTCAAAGCTGGAGTTGGTTCGATGCGTTCCCTAGGATCAAAGTCGGACCTTGGAAAGCTGATGAACAATTTTGTTGTTACAAGCACAAGTTTGTCACGAGGTCTTGGGAGGAAGTTTAAGCTCGATGAGAATAACGAACGTGTTATAGCCGAGGATGGAACTAAATATGCAGATCGTAGACGAAATTACGAAGCTGTGTTGAAGATGGGCGAAGATGTATGGACACCATGGAATTACAACCACGCGAAGATGAGAATGCCATCAGGATCGACTACCTCGGTTCATGTGGTAATGGCGAATGGAGGAGCACTGGTTAACGTGAATGGACTATTGACAGCCGCAACAGCAATGCAGGAAAATGCCGCTAAGAAACTGGATGAAAAATCTCAATCTGCCACTGACAGGAAACGTTTCCGGAAGGAAGTGGATTTCTTGGCAAACGTTATTGAACGTGTGCGTACCATCACAGGGCGAAAACTCGCATTTTCGAGACTGTTGCCTACTGCAATGCCTGCAGCGTATCAAAACCTGAAGGCATCAAGTACTGGGTTTGCAAGGAAGGATTCTACGAATTTCGAACTCGGTCTGTTCTACAAGTGTGGTGATTTACTGATGGGAGGTCTTCTGAAAATGGGCAAATGGATTGGCTTTGGTGCTATCGAGGCGCTTGTTAGGAGGGCTTCGGGTGGATCAACTCATCAGACACAGTTCATGCGTCTTACCAATCAAGCGCCAGTCGCACGGCAACGATATGATTACTATGGTGCGACGAAGCGTTCGAGGTCAGGCCAGCCCGCACAAACAAGGCCAAATGAGCAAGTAGAAGAGGATGCTGGTGCTGCCTTCTGAATGACAAAGTTACCTCTTTTCTTTTTTGATACCAGGCCGAAAACCGTTGCTATCTGACATTCATTGACACATTAATTTACATCACAATATAAACACAATGTTTCAATGAGAGAACGCAATGGAGTGTGTTTATTGCAAGTCGAATTACTCATCAATATTCCAAACAGCCAACACTCTTTCTTTATTGTGACTAATACAAACAGATTGAAAATGGTTTACTTTCCGTGTGTGACCTCCACAAAGGAGGTGATATTAGTGCAGGTGAAGTTGCTAGAGAGAGAGCAGGATGGAGTGAATTACATTCGTCTGAAAGATGATGACGAGGAAGGTAAAAATGGGATTGAGTTCGGCATTCGAGTGGACGAGCGTCTGATGAACGGGAAGGATGCTTTTGCTTCTGTTAATCAGGCTGTATCGTTGACAAACAATAGTGGGTTCTTAACTGTTCTTGGATCCATTCCAAAGACGATTAACGGCGCTTCGATGGGGTTGGCCGTTGCGATTGAGTGCTGTCGCCCAGGTAAGTATGACAATGCTTTCACGGGGTTTGTGTCGAACATGAATGAAAACGATTTGACGTGCAGGGTCCACGACATCGACAACGTAACGATAAAGATTAAGGGATGCGCAAAGCAGAAGGTTCCACTTGTTGTTCCGTTTTCGGCAGAAGTTGCGAAGCTACGAAGGATTGTCATATCACCGAAGGATGTGTGCAGGGGAGACGTTGACACATCACTGTCGACTTATTCTGCATATACAATGCTGGAAGCAATTTGCATGGCGAATGTCATCAAAAGCCAAAATGTAAGCGATGCTGCAGGTTCGTTTGACAGTAATGCTGCGCAACGACTTGTTAATAGAGGAAGGGCATTGGAAATCGCACGTCGAATTAGGACAAGCAATGACGTTCCTACGCGTTCGAACACGCCTGTACCAGAAGATCAAAGTCATCGATTTGGTACGCTTGATAGTTATTACAATCCCATGTTCCGCGATGTAATGAATGAACGCCCGAGTGTTGACATCCAAATCCCGAACAACGAAGTTAGGGATCGAGAGACTCCGATCCCAGTACCGGAAAATCAACCTGTGATTCGTGTTCCAGCAGATATACCATTAGATGATGAAGTTCGGATCGAAAGACAATTAATCGCCGATTTAAATGTATGGACAGCTGCACAAGCTCTTGGTCGCGGTAATAGAGCTGTGATGTTGGAAAATCATTTCGCACCGTTTGGGAATTTCACAGGGGCTAACATGGGACCATTTTCTGCCATTCATCTGTGGAACGCTGTGTACGGAACGAACAAAAGTGTACTTGAACGACAACTCCGTTCCATATACCGTCATGCGAATAGGATTCACGATGGACCTGTCCAGGTTGATCCCACACGAAGAACATTTGAGCCAGTGGACACCTGGACTACACCTCTGAGACTTGCACAAGCAGGAGGAGAGTTTAATAAGACCAGGGACCACAGAGTGAAGGAATACATGCAGACCAGGGCAATAAAAAAATACGCGCAAAACCCAGATCCATCACTGCTTGGACAACAAGTAGTGCGGCCAGATGAATTTCATCCACACCGTTTGAATAAACAACATCAAATAGTGCGACAGATGATGCTGGAAAATATGCAAGCAGCAGGGGCTGCCGAAGCGAGGAAGAGAAATCGTGAGTAAGACGAAATTGGTTTTTAGGAAGTTTGACTATTTACACTCAAGTCGCCTCACTTACATTCACTGCTACACATGATTTCACAACTTCACAACTATACATGAGCAAAAATATATTGCACTCAATAAAATTCACGTTCACTCATTCTCTCTATGTATCTCTCTTTTATTTCCATTCCGTTGCATGTAGCGCGTTAGTGTCACGTCACACTAACCAATGGTTTTCATCGTCGCTTGCCTCAACGATGTGTCGGATGACCACATCCGTACACCGATAGCAGCTATGTTGTACGAGGTTTGCTTACTGCAGGAAGCAGCATCATTTGTTCCAGAGTATGTTTATGTACCAAGGAATTTTGGCTCATTTGAGACAAATAGATACGGATTACCTTTTTTCGATCACGTATCGTCGTTGTTAAACGATGAAAATTATATGAGAATGTTAAGAGAAAGCGAAGTTCGAAAAGAAGGAATATTCGTTGATAAACGATTGATGGAGGATGAACATTCTGCACGTGCATGTGTGTACGCAGTGAAGGCAAGCAGTTCAAAGGGATACCTGTCAATGTTTACAGGAGGTCACACTACCCCAGGAATTGGAGGACCATCGTTGGGGATGGCCGTGTTAGTTGAATGTTGCCACCCGCAGAAATACAGAATTGCGTTCACTGGGGCCGTTCACGACTCTGGACTTGAAACGTTTGATATGTCTATAGGGCATCTTAACGCAAAAATTACATTGTGCAAGACGGTCGGATGTCCGCTCGTGTTTGATCTCCCGGATGTAATTCAGTACAGGCATTTGGAAATGCTGGGTGTTCATCTAGTTTTGCCAGACGATCTTGCCACAAACCGAAACCCCAACAATAGAAACTACAATGTTTATACGGCCAGTACGTTGGTCGAAGCCGTATTCGCTGCTATGGTGATTGACAACACATTTCAGTACAAAAAGTGGATTCGAGCTCTTCCATCAATTGGTAAACCACGGATTGGAAAGAAGATGGCAATTAAATTAGAGCGGGAAGGTCGTCCGTCGCGCTTTGATGTGACGTTAAACAAAGATGCCGATCAGATGAACTGGTACGTAGTTGAAAAACAAGATTTATCGGATGACGAGTCGGATGACGATGTTGATGACGAGGTTGATGAGGTTGATGA
>Ga0247840_10012138_pt1 | contig 10296 bp, 5 predicted proteins | sample LaCruzMarch2015__FD_192404 | JGI IMG/M metagenome (GOLD analysis project Ga0247840, IMG submission 192404) | Freshwater microbial communities from meromictic Lake La Cruz, Castile-La Mancha, Spain - LaCruzMarch2015_17m | ecosystem: Environmental > Aquatic > Freshwater > Lake | place: Spain...
TGGTCATGCTCGGCCTCTACGCCATCCTCACCCTGTGGATCAGCGCCTCTTTCTGGACGGCGACCATCGGGTTCGCCATGCTCCTGACCGGGCGTGACCATTACAGCATTGCCACCGCGGACACCCGGGGCTCCATGCCGGACGCACCGACCGGCCCGTTCAAGACCGCGCTGGTGATGCCGGTCTACAACGAGGACCCGGTGCGGGTCTTCGCCGGGTTGCGGGCGGTCTGGCAGTCACTGGTGGAGACCGGCCACCACGAGGGGTTCGAGGTCTTCGTGGTGAGTGACACCCGCGACCCCGACATCTGGGTCCAGGAGGAACTGCTGTGGCGCCGCTGGGCCGCGGAACTCGGCGCGCCGCCGCGGCTCTTCTACCGCAACCGGGTGGAGAACACGAGCCGTAAAAGCGGCAATATCGCCGACTTTTGCCGCAACTGGGGCGGGCGCTACCGCTACATGATCATCCTCGACGCCGACAGCATCATGTCCGGCGAGACCCTCGTGGAGATGGTGGCGCGCATGGAGCGCAACCCCTGTGTCGCCCTGATCCAGGTGCCGCCGGTGCCGGTCAACCGCGCCTCCTTCTTTGCCCGCATGATCCAGTTCGCCGGCAGCCTGTACGGGCGCATGTTCACCGCGGGGCTGTCCTATTGGCAACTGGGCACCAGCAACTTCTGGGGCCACAATGCCATCATCCGGGTCGCACCCTTCGCCGCACACTGCGGACTGCCCAAACTGCCGGGCCGCGAGCCCTTCGGCGGGGAGATCCTGAGCCACGACTTCGTGGAGGCGGCCCTGCTGCGTCGCGCCGGCTGGCGGGTCTGGCTGGCCTACGACCTGGGCGGGAGCTATGAGGAGATCCCGCCCACCCTGATCGATTACGCCAAGCGCGATCGGCGCTGGTGTCAGGGCAATCTCCAGCACAGTCGCCTGATCTTCGCGCGGGGCTTCAAGCCGCTGAGCCGGATCCACTTCGTCATGGGCGTGATGTCCTACCTGGCCTCGCCCCTGTGGCTGATCTTTCTCGTGGTGACCGGCGTCGCCGCCTGGTTTCAAAGCCGGGTGGAACCCGTCTATTTCTTCGGCGACAACTTTTTGCCGGTCTGGCCCGAGACCTTCACGGTGGAGATGACCACGGTCCTGTGGGTGACGCTGGCCATGCTCTTCCTGCCCAAGATCCTGGCCCTGGTGCTGCTGGCCGCCAAGCGCGGCCTGCGGTTGCAGTTCGGCGGTCTGCTGCGGGCCTCGCTCAGCGTGCTGCTGGAGAGCCTGTTCTCGGTCCTGCTGGCCCCGGTGTTGATGCTGTTCCAGAGCAAGTTCGTGGCGGCCATCCTGCTGCGCCAGAACGTCGGCTGGCCGGCCCAGCAGCGCGGCGACCACCAGACCGGGTTCGCGGAGGCCTTCGCCACCCATCTGTCCCACACCCTGATCGCCGCGGTGGTCGGCGTCCTCACCTACCAGTATGTCCCGTCCTTCTTCTGGTGGTTCACGCCCGTCCTCGCGGGCCTGGCCCTCTCGATCCCGGTGTCGATGCTCACCAGCCGCGTCTGGCTCGGTCAGTTCGCCCGGCGTCTCGGGATCTTCCTGACCCCGGAGGAAACGGCCCAGCCGCGGGTGCTGCAACTGCTCGACGAGAATCTGGCGGCGGCCGAAGCGCCCGCCTGCGAGTCGGCGACCGGGGGCGACCTGTGGTATCGGGCCGTGGTCGACCCCTGTGCCTACGCGCTGCACGCCTCCCTGCTGCCGGACGAGACACCCAACCGCCGCCGACGGCACTACCTGGAGGGCCTGATCTTCCAACTCCAGGACGACGGCGCCCACACGCTGAAGGCAAACGAAAAGCGCGCCCTGGTCTCCCACCGGGACGGGCTCTATGAACTGCACACCCTGCTGTGGGCGGGGTCGCGTTCCCCGAGCGCCGGGCGGACGGCGTCGGACACTGGGAGCGCTGAGCACCAGCCCGGCGCGTAGGCGCGTAGCGCGTAGGATGGCTAGAGCGCAGCGAAACCCATCCTTTGCACTTCAACCACGCAGGAATGCCGTCGAGTGGACCAGAACAGCGCCGCGGGTCCCGTCCGTCCCCCGCCCTCGCGGCGGGGCCAGGGCGATTTGCCGTCCTTCGATTGTTTCCTGAGCCATAACAGCAAGGACAAGCCGGCGGTGCGTGTCCTTGCCGCGGCGCTGCGCACGGCCGGCGTCTCGGTCTGGCTCGATGAAGAGCAGTTGCGCCCGGGGCTCACCTGGCAGCCCGAATTGGCGTCGGGCATCGCTGCCTCGCGTAGCGTCGCCGTCCTGGTGGGTGCCGACGGGTTGGGTCCATGGGAAGGGGAGGAGCAGCAGGCCGCGCTGGCGCTGGCGGTGCGCGACCAGCGCCCGGTCATTCCGGTCCTGTTGCCGGATGCCCCGAAGGATCTGGACCCCAAGGACCCGAGGTGGTCCATGTTCCTCGCCAACCGCACCTGGGTCGACCTGCGCCCCGACGCTGCCGCCGGCCTGGACCGGCTGATCTGGGGAATTACCGGTCGCAGGCCCGGCGCCCGGACCACGGTCAATCCGGACCCTCCAAGACCCCGGGAGCCGGAGTCCGTCCCCTCCCAGACCTCGGCCGCGATCTGCCGCCAGGCGCTGGCCGCCATCACCGCCGCGCTGGAACTGATCCCTGCTCTCGCCGCCGCGCTGGCCAAACAGCCGACGGCGGCCGGTGCCGCGACTGCCGCGGACTTGGCCGAGGGGCTCTGTGCCTCCCATGGTGACTTCTTCGCTGCCTTGTGCGCGCTGGAGACGGCACTGCCGGACGCCGGGCAGCAACTGCGCAGCCGTGGGGAGGACCTGGCCACCCTGCGTCGTCACGCGCTGGACACCCTGGGCTGGATGGCAGTGACGACGGTGCTCGACGCTTACGATCACGAGGACGCCGCGCCGATCCGCGCCTGGTACCGCGGCGGTGCCTTCCACATTCCGCTCGGGCGCAGTCCTTGCGTTGAGGTGCTCACCGCCTGCTGGCGCCGCGGCAAGGCCGAGTTCAGCACCGAGCCCAGGCGCTTCGACTACGGCCGCGACGACATCACCCCGGAGCGCTTCGGCGAGATCGGCTTTGAAGATCCCCGGCGGCTGGACCCGGGGCGGGCCGTGGACTATGTCTGGCGCCGGGTCTATCAGGACCTCTATCGCGAGCCGGCGCCGGTCAAACTGCCGCCGGCCAAGATCCGGGACCTGCGCGCCTGGCTGGAGCGGCAGCGCACGCAGCGGCAGCGGCGCCTGCGGCTCGTCATCGACCGCTACGACCTGGACGAGGCCTTTGCCTTCTCACCCGTGCTCCAGGCGATCCACGAGGCCATCCCCCAGATCCACCTCCTCGTGATCGACAGCGGTGCCGACGCCGACCCCGGGGTCTTCGTCCTGCCGGCCAGCGATCTCGCGGCCGGCATCTACGACTGTCTCAAGACGATCGAGGGCCTTGTATGATCCCCGACATCCCGGCCGACACCCCCATCGTGCTCCCCCCCTGCGGCACCTGGCCCGCCTCCGTCCATCTGTTCGACGAGGCCAGCGCCGATGCCATACTCGCCGCCCTGGCCGCCGAGCGACCGCTCCTGGTGCGCGGTGAGCCCGGCGTGGGCAAGAGCCAGTTGGCCCGCGCCGCCGCCCGGGTGCTGGGCCGGCTCTTCGTCGCGAGTGTGGTCCATGCACGCAGCGAGGCCCAGGACCTGCAGTGGGAATACGACGCCGTGGCCCGCTTGGGCGAGGCGCAGGTCCTCGCCTCGGTGCCGTCCGCGCTGACACCGCGGGAGCGGCTCGACCCCCGCCACTACCTGATCCCAGGCCCACTCTGGTGGGTCTTCGACTGGGAGTCCGCCCGCCTCCAGACGACCGCTCACAGCCTCTGCCAGTCGCGCCCACCACCCACCCCGGACGGCTGGGCACCGGCCCATGGCAGCGTGCTGCTGATCGACGAGATCGACAAGGCCGAGGCCGATCTGCCCAACAGCCTGCTGGAAACCCTGGGCAACGGCGCCTTCCCGGTGCCCTGGCTCAGCGAGCCGGTCGGTCTGCACCCGGGCTGCCCGCCGCCCCTGGTGGTCATCACCACCAACGAGGAGCGCGAACTCCCGGCCGCCTTCCTGCGCCGCTGCATGGTGCTCCGGCTCCAGTTGCCCACCGACCCCGCCGAGCTGACGGACTGCCTGGTCCGGCGCGGCGGCGAGCACTTCGGGGCGGACTGCACCGCGGCGGTGCGCACCCTGGTCGCCGAGCAACTGGTGCAGGACCGCGCCCGCGCCCGCGACCTGGGCCGCCCCGCGCCCGGTCAGGCCGAGTATCTGGACATCCTGCGCGCCCTGGTCAATGCGCGCGGGTCGGACGAGGCCGGGCAGCGGGCGCTGTTCACGCGCATCGCCCGGTTTGCGTTGGAGAAGAGCGGGGCGGTCAATTCGTGACATCTAAGAGTGCATCGATCACGCAAAGACGCAAAGGCGCAAAGGGGGTTGGATGTGTGATCGCGGCTGGGGTGTCGCTCGGCGACCTCGCTCGCTGCATGGTCGCTGGTCCGCGCAGCGGACCCTACATGCGACCCGCCGGAGTCCAAGGCTTCAGCCTTGGACGCGGCAGCCAAGGCTGAAGCCTTGGACTCCAGCGGGGCAGGGCGCATGAACCGCGCCGCCCTCGGGCGGGCCGACCTGATCCGCTGGGCGGATAATCTGGATGAGAACCGTCTGCGACGCCTTGCCGAGAGTCTGGGCTATCAGGAATCGCCCATGAACGAGGAGTCGGTGCTCAGGGATCTGGATTTGCCGACGAGAGACCGATGCTGGTCAACATTCGTTGCCGCCGTGTCGGAGACAGGCACGGTACGCCACCGCCACTACCGCCTGACCGAGCGCCACGCCCTGGCCCCGCCGCTGCCGCTCCCAACCCCGGACCCGCCGCCGCCCCAAGACCCGGTCGCACCCCTGGCCGCGCCCCCACCCCTGGTCCCCTGGCCGCGCCTCTGGCCCTTTCTGCGCGCGGCCCTGGGCGAGTACGGCGAGCGGCGCCGCCTCGACCTGCCGCGGGCGGTCGCCGCCGTCTGCCGCGCCCGGCCGCTGCGCCGCCTGCCGCGCTTGAAGGGTCCGCGCTGGGCACCCCGCGGCCAGCTCATCCTGGACCTGCACCGGCGGCTCTATCCCTTCTGGGACGACTTCAACGCCCTGAAGGACAGCCTCCCGCGCCTGCGCGGGGCCGCGGGGCTGGCAATCCTGCGGATGGACGAGGGTCCCGCCGGGCCGCTGCAGACCTGGGACGGCCGGGCCTGGGGCCCGCCGTGCCCCTATGCCCCGCCCCCCGCCGGTACCCCGGTCCTGATCGCCGGGGACCTGGGTTGCCTGGGCACCCCGGGGCAGGGCCGCGCCTGGGTCGCGTTCGGCCGTCGACTCGCGGCCGGCGGTATCCTCCCCGCGGCCCTCACCCCCTGTCCGGCGCGCTGGTGGGACCCGGCCCTGGCCGGACTCTTCTACCCGGTCGTCCTGGATCGCACCGCAGCGTTTCCGCCCCGGCCCGCCGGCCCCCGTCCCTGGCCGACCCAGGCGGTCGACCTGGCTGAGGCAATCCGCCGCGACCCCGGGGCGCTGTACCTGCTGACACTGCTAAGCGCCTGCATCGCCATCACGCCCGCACTGTTGCGGCACCTGCGTCACCGCCTGCCGGTAGGGCTCGCGGACGTGGGCAGCGAGGCCGCCGCCTGGCTCCACCCCGCCGGTGCGGCCAGCGACTTCGCCCTGCTGCCCGGGGACCCGGCGCAGATCGAGCGCCTGCGCGAGTCGTTCGGCGGCACCGGCGACCAAGCGCAACGCGACCTGGCGTGGGCACTGATCCGCGCCCAGCAGGAGCGGGGCGCCAGTCAGGCCGAGCGTATGGAGGAACGCGTCCTCTTCGCCGCCATGCAGGGCCTTACCGACCCCGCGGCCGAGGCCTTCCTCGCTCGCGTGGCCGAGGCCCTGGTCCAATCCAGGGGGTGCGATGACGACGAGCAGGCGCGTTTCCTCGCCGCCTGGGTCAACCGCCGCGCCCGGCGTACCCACCCGGGCGCCTGGGCCCACAGTCCCGCGTCCGAGGCACTCTGGCTCCTGGCCAACCCGCCGGCCGAGTCCGCGGGCGCGGTCCTGCCCGCCGGGTTCGACCTCCACCGTGCCGCGAAGGCCCTGGAGCGTCCCGAGCGGCCCCAGACCTGGAGTCTGGTCCAACTGGGCGACGCGCTGGACGTCGAGCCCTGGCCGGCGTCCGCCGCGGACTTCGCCATGGGCAGCCCGGTGGTGCAGGAGGTCCTGACCCGTCTGCCGGTCGTCCAGGTCCGCGAGCTGCGTGCCGGGGCGCCGGACCTGAGCCTGCCGCTGGACGCGGGCGGCGTCCTGCCATTGAGTGAGCGCGGCTGGCGGGTGCGGACCGATCAGGAGGAACTGGTCATCGAGCCGTTCGAGCGGCCCGATTGGGCACACCTGCTCGGCCGCGACCGGGTCGGACTCTTCGCCGGGTTCCGCTACAAAGGTGTCGCCCAGCGCTTGCGCTGGATCGGCCCTGGCCGGTTCCTGATGGGCTCGCCCGCGCAGGAGCATGAGCGGCGCGACAACGAAGAACAGCACGAGGTCATCCTCACCCGGGGGTTTTGGCTGGCCGAGACCGCCTGCACCCAGGCGCTGTGGCAGGCGGTGATGGGCGGGAATCCAAGCCATTTCACAGGCGAGAAAAGGCCCGTCGAGCAGGTGAGCTGGGACGACACACAGCGGTTCATCGAGCGCCTGAACGCCGAGGTGCCGGGGCTCGCGGCGCGGCTGCCGACCGAGGCCGAATGTGAGTACGGGTGCCGCGCCGGGACCACCACGCCCTTCTCTTGCGGGGAGGACATCGACCCGGCGCAGGCGAACTACAACGGCAACTATCCCTACCGCGGGGACCAGAAGGGGTTGTACCGGAAGCAAACGGTGGACGTGGCGACCCTGCCGCCCAACCCCTGGGGCCTGTACGAGATGCACGGCAACGTCTGGGAGTGGTGCCAGGACTGGTTCGGTGACTATCCGACCGGTCCGGTCGTCGACCCCGTGGGTGTTGCTACGGGTCGGTGGCGCGTGGCGCGCGGCGGTAGCTGGTTCTTCGGTGCCAGGCGCTGCCGCTCCGCGCAGCGCGGCCGCGGGGAGCCGGCCAACCGTAGCGCCGGGCGGGGCTTCCGCCTGGCTCGAGGTCCCTAGCCCGGCCAGGCAGGAGAGGGCAGGCAGGTCGGGAGCGGGGCCGGACTGCCCGCGCAGGGAGCGAGCAGAGCGAGCGGAAGGGGCGGGCGGTCAGGTCCCGCGGGGCCCGGGATGATCCGCCGTAGGGTCCGCTGTGCGGACCCTTCCCGCGGTCACCCTGCTCGGCGGCCCGTGTGCGGACCCTCCGCTCCGCGATCCTTGGGCTACAATGACCACTCGCTCACCGCGGACCCTTAAATCAACGTATGTCCAACTGGCATCCTGTCTCCGAGCCCGGCGGGACCTATCGTTTAACCCTCGTCACCGAGGGCCGCGCCCCGATCTACTCCGACCCCCGGGGCCGGGGCGTCCTGCGCCGGGTCTTGCGGGTCAGTGGCGTTCTTGACGGCGGCGGTCCGCGCACCGGACCCGACGGGGCTTCGCGGCCATGAGCGCACCCGGCGCCCAGCCCGAGCGCTTCCCCGCCCGCTGGGCCAGCGACTGGGGCGAGGACCCCTATGGTCTCTGGCAGGCATTCACCTACCTGGGCCTGCGCCAGGGCCTGCGCTGGATCCCGCCCGGGCGGTTCCGGATGGGCTCACCGGTGGGCGAGCAGGACCGGGACGAGCATGAGTGTCCGCATGAGGTCATCCTCACCCGCGGCTTCTGGCTGGCGGAGACCGCCTGCACCCAGGCCCTGTGGCAGGCCGTGATGGGCGAGAACCCAAGCCAGTTCACCGGTGGGCAAGCCCCGGTTGAACGGGTGAACTGGGACGATGCCCAGCGGTTCATCGGGCGGTTGAATACCCTGGTCAACAGTCTCGATGGGGATCGGCCCCCGGGCCGACCTGCGGCACCCCGGTCGCTCGACCTGGAGTTCCGTCTGCCGACCGAGGCCGAATGGGAGCGTGCCTGCCGCGCCGGGACCACCACGCCCTTCTCCTGCGGGGAGGACCTCGACCCGGCGCAGGCGAACTACGACGGCAACCATCCCTATCGCGGGGGCGATAAGGGGTTGTACCGGGCCCGGACGGTCGAGGTCGCCACCCTGCCGGCCAACCCCTGGGGCCTGTACGAGATGCACGGCAACGTCTGGGAGTGGTGTCAGGATTGGTATGGGGACTACCCGGCCGGTCCGGTCACCGATCCGGTCGGACCCGCGACGGGCGCGTGGCGGGTGCTGCGCGGCGCCAGTTGGGTCGACCAGGGTCGCGGCCTGCGCTGCGCTTACCGCGGCCGTGATGATCCCGGCGTCCGCAACCCCAACCTCGGCTTGCGGCTCGCACTGGGTCCGCAGCCCAGGTCGGAGCTGACCGGCGGGTAGCGAGCGCAAGGCGCGGGTCAGTCGATCCCATTACCAGGGCAACGGCAAGGTCATGGTGCGCCCAGGTGTCAGGACAAACGCTGCTGCTGGCGCAACCGCGCCTGCATCTTCTTGGCCTGCTTGAAGGCCTCTTTGAGCATCAGGCGATGCAGTTCATTGAGGTCGTCCGGGTCGACGCGGTTGACGGCGTCCGGGTCGGTGGTCTGGAGCTGTTGGTTGATGCGGAAGCGCTGGATGAGATGGAAGGCCTCGATCTCGACCGCGGTGTCGGCGCTGCCGCGGCCCTGGCAGGCGCCGACGGCGCGCAGGCGCTCGGCGGTGTTGGTCGCCCAGACGCCGTGCTCGAGCGCCCAGACGCGGGCCGGGTCGACGAAGAGGCGGGCGCCCTGGAGCTTGAGGTCGATGGTGTGGGGGAAGTCGCGGTTGCGGTCGTAGCTGAATTGGCCGGCCCAGCCGACCGGGGGCGGGACGTTGACGGCCTGTTGCGCCAGGTGGTGCAGGAAGCGGACCTCGGTGCCGGTCTGGGCCAGCAGCCAGGCGCGCAACTGGTCGGCGGCCTCGAAGCTGCCGTAGAGCGGGCGGAAATCGAAGAAGATGGCGCCGTTGAGCACGGCCTGGGGGTCGGGCTCGGCCAGCCAGTCGGCAAAGCGCCGCCGCCACTCCCCTTCGCTCAGGCACCAGCTCGGGTTGCCGGCCATGATGTTGCCGCGGCAGCGCTCGAAGCCGCAGTGGTGCAGGGCCTGGTTGACCGCCTGGGCGAAGGGCAGGAAGGCGGCGCGCAGGCTCTCGGTGGCGGCGGGGTCGGGCGGGACGAAGATGAGCCCGTTGTCCTGGTCGGTGGCGAAGGTCTGCTCCAGCCGGCCCTCGGAGCCGAAGACCAGCCAGCACCAGGGGACGGCGGGGAGGTCGACCTCGTCCTCCATGATCTCGATGACCCGCATGGCGATCAGGTCATGGAGCCCGGAGACCCACTGACACAGGGCCTCCACCCCCATGCCGGAGCGGAACAGCTCGGCGCCGCGTTTGCGCACCTGATCCGCGGCCAGGGTCATGGCGGGCAGGTCGCGGGCAGTGCCGATGGACTCGATCAGGGCCTCGGCCCCGCCGGCGCGCAGCCCCAGCAGGTCCGCCTGGCCGACCAGGCCGAAGAGCCGCCCGTCGCCTTCGATGAGCAGCAGGTGTTTGGCCCCGCGCCTGGTCATCAGGACCTTGGCCCGATGGGCGGGGGAGTCCGCGGCGATGGTCAGCGGGGCGCCGATCATGTGGGCGGCCACCGGGTCGTCGAGTCCGCCCCCCTCGAAGCTGATGACGTGCAACATCTCGCGCAGGGTGACGAGCCCCAGCGGCAGGCCGGTGGCCGGGTCGGCGATCACCGCCGCGTCCTCTTGGCGCTGGCTGATCTGGTAGAGAGTGTCGCGCAGCGTCGCCTCGGGCGGGACCACCGGCGGGCGGCGGCGGGCCAGCGTGCGCAGGAGCGCCTGATCCGCACCCCCGGTCTGCTCCATGCCCATGTTGAGCTGGGACTCGTCCAAGCCCTGGGTGGGTGAAAAGTCGTTGGTGTCGCTCATGGCTCAGTTTCCGGTCGGCGCGGTCGCGGCGTCGGCACTCAACAGCCTGCGCACATTGGCGATCAGATCGTGGGTGGAGAAGGGCTTGGGCATGTAGGCATCGGCCCCGAGCAGCAGGCCCTTCTTCTGCTCGGCCTCGCGGCCCTTGGCGGTGAGCATCAGGATGCGGGTGGCGGCCAGTTGCGGGTCCCCCCGTACCGCCTGCA